>Ga0207650_10000024_pt1 | contig 299184 bp, 253 predicted proteins | sample KBSS63metaG_FD_184325 | JGI IMG/M metagenome (GOLD analysis project Ga0207650, IMG submission 184325) | Switchgrass rhizosphere microbial communities from Kellogg Biological Station, Michigan, USA - KBS S6-3 metaG (SPAdes) (version 2) | ecosystem: Host-associated > Plants > Roots >...
TGATTCGCGCGTCCGCGACCAGGCCAGCGTCGTTTCTCTGGACCACAGCCGCGACCATGGCGATCGAGATCACGAGATATCGCCGGGCACCCAGCTTCAGAAAGACCGAGCGCGCATTCTCGAGGGTCCGCGGCACGTATACCCGGGACAGGAGCTCGTTTGTTTGGCGAAGGGTCTTGCGGTTCCCGACAATAAAATCTGCCAGCGGCATCCGTCGCGTGCCATTTTCGGACGATAGTTCGACCTCAGCATCCAGAGCCAGTAGCGGCGGCACGCTATCGGCCGCGGGTGAAGCGTTGCATAGATTACCGGCTACCGTGCCCCGATTTTGAATTTGAACCGACCCGATTTCTCGCGCCGCAGCCTTAAGCCCGTCAAAGCAAGAGGGAAGATTTGCGCGGATGAGTTGCGTCCAAGTCGTCAGCCCACCAATGCGTATGTAGTTGGGTTCAAGGGCGATGCCTCGCAATTCCTGCACGCCCGATATATCGACCACCGTTCCAGTCACCGGCCGCTCTCCGAGGGCAGGGAAGAAGTCAGTGCCCCCCGACAAAATCTGGCCGCCATGAGCAGCTAAGGTGTGAACGGCTTCACTGAGTGTGGTAGGCCTAAGGTACAAGAGTTTCCCCAAACGCACGTCTGCCAATCTGCAATTTGAGGCTAATTCTGATACAAGCCAAGGGGTTTGTACAGCGTGGCCATTACGCGCGAATCAAGGCTAGTGGCTCATCATATCAACGAAAACGTCCTCAAATTTCTTGACATCAACTTCCATCTGCACGCTCGCGGGATGAAGTTGCACAGGCGGCGTCAAATGGCCTGCCCATTTCGAACGGTCGGGTCCATCTGGGCCGCTGTAAGGAAGAAAGAATTGCGGAACATCTTCGGGTTTCTTCCACAAAAGTGTGTGGCCATAGCTCGGTCCATGGGTGATGTCGACATCCAGATAGATTGTTTCCGATTTCTTGATGACCGCCGGCTCGACAATCGATGCCACCGCAAGCTCATCCCACATCATCGACCATAATGAAGTTCCGGCCGGTGACTTGAAGTCGAGGTATAAGCTCTTCACGTGGTTGGCGAGCGGCCCGCCTTTTTGAACGATTCTTTTCATCAGTTGTTCGTTCGACCAGACTTGCGCACCCGCTTCGAAAGGAGAGACTACAATTTGCTTCCACGGTGCACGCATCGTGATTGCGGCTGCCTCGGGGTCCCACCACCAATTCAGCTCCGGACCGCCCGAGCTGCTCCCGCCCATGATGTAGATCGCCTTCGTTAGGGGCACGATTCCCGGGTCCATCCGAACCGCCAGCGCAATATTAGTGAGTGGCCCCGCGCAATAAAGCACCACTTCGCCGGGATTCGCGCGAATCGTATCAATGATGAAGTCCGCGGCACGACCGGGTTTCGCTTTGAGCTTTGGATATCCGCCGGGAGGAGCCCATGTCTGTTTTGCGGGCGGCGCATCTGGATTGAACGACCCATGCCAAGCCACGTAGGACCCATACAACGCTTCACGCGCTTCCTGTTCGCGAGGAGTATTCACGAGCGGCATCTCGGCGCCTTGAATCACCGGCACGTCTGGTCGTCCCGTCTGCTCAAGTGCGTAGAGCGCAAATACAGTCGCTGGCTGCATCCACTGATCTCCGCTTACGGTCGTGATGCCGAGCAGATCAATCTGCGGCGAACGGAGCAACATCAGTAGTGACAAGAAATTAGTGCCTTGCGGCCCGGCACTGTCTTGATCAGCGATGACCTTGATTTTTTTCTGCTGTGCCGCCGCGAATCCGCACAACAACGCGGCAACTGCAACCAGTACGGGAAGTTTCTTCATGGGTTTCCAGTCGTTCGTGGTCAACAGCAGAGATAAGGCGCTATTTCGCGAGAGCGTCGAGCTACGCTGTTTCTCTCGCGTCCCACTCCGCATCATAGCGAGCGCGATCGTAGAAAGACTTCTGCGTTCCCACTCCAGTCGTGGAAAGTCCCGCATAGAGATTTGCGCGGCGCACCGCTTCGCGTTCGGGAATGGCCTCGCCAAGAAATGCTGCGAAGCTGCCGATGAAGGCGTCTCCAGCGCCAGTACTATCGATACTCTTCACCGTGAACGCGGGAATATGCTCCATCCCATCTTTGCCAGCCAGCAACGACCCGTTCGCGCCGAGCGTGATGATGATTCGCTTCACGCCGCCCGCCAGGAACTTCTCGGCGCACTTTTTGGCCTGATCGACATTCTGAACAGGTAGCCCCGTGATAGTTTCCGCTTCACTTTCATTGGGGACGAAGTAGTCGAGCCCGGATAACTGCTTCAAATCCACAGGCTGTGCCGGAGCAGGGTTCACAATGCACCGGATCCGATTCTTCTCCGCAAACTTCACGCAGTAGTAGACGGTCTCGAGCGGAATTTCAAACTGGAGCACAATACAATCCACCGACTTCAACAGATCCGCGGCGGCATCGACGTCGGTAGGCTTCAATAAGTCGTTCGCGCCTTTCACGACGAAAATGCGATTCTGTCCGTTAGGCTCCACAAAAATCGGTGCCACGCCGCTCGACACTCCATCAATTTGCTTCACATGTGTCGCGTCAATCCCGAGCTTCTGAAAATTCTGGATCGTGGCAGGGCCGAAAAGATCACTTCCCACCCGCGCTACCATGAATACGTCAGCGCCACAAAGTCGCGACGCCACGGCCTGATTGGCGCCCTTGCCGCCGAAGCCCAGATCAAACTTTTCCCCAAAAATGGTTTCGCCAGGTTTGGGGAACCGATCAGTAAACGTAGTGAGGTCGATATTCGCGCTGCCAACCACCGCAATCCGAGAACGCTTCGCCATAGGGGTCACACAATTCTGGTTTGATTTCGCTCAGAAAAATTGAAAGTTGAAGACGGGCGAGTCTAGTCAGCGCTGGCAACGGTTGTCAATTGCCTTCATGTGGCAAGAACCGTCTCTGATTTTGGTTCATGGTCTGAGCTGTGCGGAGAGACGGTTACCCAAAAGAGACGAAAAAGCGCAGCCGCGATCATTGCGCGACTGCGCAGAAACAGCTTTTGGACCCGTCCCAGTCGGAGATCCTAGTGGACGATCGCAGTCAGGTTCGTGGGCGGAGCAAGCGCGGCTGTCGTAGAGACTGGTCCGATGTACGAAGTCGCGATGACCACGTTGTCGTACCACTTCAGAACGTCCCCGCCTGGGTTGTTCTTGATGTAAAGATCGAGTTCCACTTTGTTGATTTTTAACGAAGTCGTGTCCCTCAACCGAATATTCAGAAAATCAGCGATCAGATTGCCATCAATCCATATGGCAATGCGGCCGTCCCGTTGGCCCGGAGTGTTGGCCTTGACCATCAGTTCATAGCTGTACCAACGGTTGAGCTGGGGAATGAAATTCGGCCGCGGAACAAAGAATGATCCGAAATTCCCCGGCGTCGAAGAGTTGGGCAACACGGTTCCGTCTGGAAAAAAATGGTCTCCGTATACATCCCGCTGTTCCGGGTAGTACACGTAGGAGTTCGTGAATCCGGGATTGTTGCTGGACAAATCACGGCTATTTTCTACGTCCACATAAAACTTGTTGCTGCCATTGGCCGGCACGCCGGGACAACAGTAATTGGACGAAATTACGATGCCGTTATGTTCGGATCCACTGGCGCTGTAGGCGGAGTCAAACTTCGTGTAAACACGAACAAATACTGTGTCCGACGAAGTGCTCAGAGTCCGTTCCACCGCGTTCGCTATTTCAGTCGTCTGGCGCGGTACTTTTAGCTCTAGCCCCTTCGATCCTAAGAAGAACTTTCCTGACTCGGTTGCGATACGTACGTTTTGCTGCTGGTAAATGTTGCTCCACTTGCTCGACAGCTGACTAGCAGAACCGTACGATTCGAAATCGTCAGCAAACAGCACTTGGGGATCGGAAGCGATGTTCGCGTCTTGCACATATTTCGCTGCGATCCCATGATTGCCGGTCGGAAGTGGGGCTGGGGCCTGAGCGTACGTCGCCACGCCGGTAAGACAAGTAATGAAGAGAGAAAAAAATGCGACGATCCTTGTGGTTTTCAATGCCGGGCACTCCTTCACCAAGACGTAGACGCTGCGGTCGCTTAAGTCCATTATTACCACTTTCGTTTTGCTGTCATCTTGTCGAAGGTTGCATGTCGCAACTCAGAAGGCCATGTACCACTGTGCTGCCATTTGGGCTGGCAGCGCGGGTTTTGCCCTCCAAAGCGCAACCTGTTTTTTGGGATTGGAAGACCGCGTACGTAATCGTGGAATTTCTAACAAACCGCTAGCACTTCAACTGTTGCAAATAAGGGTGGTTAGATGGGCTAAGCAGGACAATTAGACGCAGCATTTCTCCGGCGCGCCCAGAGGCGCGATGCGTGGTACTTAAATCTCAAGAGAAATAGCCGACGTTCCGACTACGGACGCACTACCCCAACCGTACCGTCTTCGACAGCCTAAGGTTGTGCGTTACGACGTCCCGGTGCAGAGCCAGTCTGAAGAGCCGTCGTCGTGACGGGTGCCCGAGCACACTCCAGATCCTTTCATGTCTTTGTGCTTCCCGGTGCCGCCCGAGATATTCCATTTGTTCGAAGCAGGCGACTTTACATCGGTTGGGCCCGACGCTTCATAGGTGTAGTACGTAATGTCCCCGTTATCCATCGTCACGTTGAACTGGCCGTGGTTCTTGGACGATCCTTTCCAGACCTCCTGAAATTCCGTAAACGCACCGGTTTTTTCTCCATTAGTGCTCGATGTCGCGGCGCATGTCCCTTGGACAATCGTGTAGCTGTGGTCCGGCACATCGCCGACGTCAAACTTGTGGCTCGCAGTTGGTTTGGAACAGTGCCACTTCGTCTCCATCTTGGTCTGAGCCATCGTTACCGTCCCGAATGTCAGCAGGCAGAATGCAACGACAAGTAGTTTGCGCATGCTTATTCCTCCTCTGTGGGCTGTAATCGAAAGTCGGGCCGAAACTGTACACCCGCAGGAAGGTTTTGTCACGAAGCCAGAATCAGGCGGGGGACCTGTTGCCGCCCGGCCTAAAAACGTCAGTTAAGGGAAAGTCAATAAAATGGTGCCAGCAAAGGATCTGACAATGGTGAGGATTAAGTCGCTAATCTGTACGTGAGCAGAAGTGGATTCTGCGACGAACGTCTCACCTACTCCCCGTAAGGTACCCAGATGTTCTTCACTTGCGTTGCATGCTGGAGAAACCACCGGCCTTCGCCTTGTTTCGAATCCATCCAGTCGACGACTCGCCCCTCGTTGGTGAAGACCTGCTTCAAGTTGCCAATGGAAAATGCTTTCGCCGCGGCCGCGCCGGCCTCGTCGGTAAAGCACCAGATTGCGTCCACATCATCGTGCTCGGCGAGCACCTTAAGAAGTTGAGAGGAATATCCCGTAACGATGTTGATCGCACCACCCGGCAAATCGCTTGTGTCGAAAAGTTGGTACAAATCACCAGCTATCAACGGATAGCTCTCCGACGGAACAGCAATCGCGGCGTTTCCCATCGCAATCACCGGCATTGCCAACGATATGAAGCCAAGCAGCGGAGCATCCGACGGACAAATGATGCCGACAGTTCCGATCGGCTCATTCATCGCGAGCGTCACGTTGCGAAATGGGGGGTTGTGCACTGTACCTTCAAACTTGTCCGTCCACGCCGCATACGAAAATATTCTCTCGATACTCTTGCTGATCTCGGCTTCGGCTTGGGCTTCGCCAACCGCCTGCGACAGCCTGCCCGCAATCTCTTTTCGTCGTTGCGACAGATTTTCCGCCATGCAGTACAAAACCTGCGCGCGGTTGTGGGCTGTGCTCTTCGCCCATCCCGACGCTTTGCGCGCAGCCTCCACCGCGTTGCGGATGTCTTTGCGATTCCCGTAGGGCGCCTCGCCAAGAAGTTGCCCGTTTCGCCCGCGCACCTCAATGCTGTAGCCCGAGTCGGGTCGCGCTTGCTTGCCACCAATGTAAAGCTTCACGGTGCGGTCGATCGGCGGGTTCTCTGAATCCCCGTCGTCTTCTGGGTGTTCTGCCGGAGCAGCCTTCGCCGCCGGCAAACTCGGCGCGGATTTGAACCACGCCGGTTCTAGGTACTCCATCAATCCTTCTTTTCCACCCTCGCGTCCGAACCCACTCTCGCGATAGCCGCCAAATCCGCACGACGCATCGAACAAATTCGTGCAGTTGACCCAGGTCACGCCCGCCTTCAGCTGCGACGCAACCTGCAGGGCAACATTGATGCTTTCACTCCAAACGCATGCTGCCAATCCATACACGGTGTTGTTCGCGAGCTCAACCGCTTCGCTCGGCGTGCGGAATGTCATCGCCGCCAGCACCGGACCGAAAATCTCCTGCTGGGCTACGATCGAAGTCGGATGCACATTACTCAAAAGCGTAGGCGGAAAATAGAGACCGCGTGCCGGCAACGCGACTTCCGGTTGCCAACAGGTCGCGCCTTCTGCCACGCCCTGATCTACCAGCTTCTGAATACGCTCCAGCTGAATACGGTCGACGATCGCGCCGATGTCGATCGCTTTATCGAGCGGTGACCCAATGCGCAGCGTGCTCATGCGATCGCGTATTTTGGCGATCAGCGGTTCCGCAATACTTTCCTGCATCAGCAGCCGCGAGCCCGCGCAGCAAACCTGTCCTTGATTGAACCAGATTCCATCCACCAGCCCTTCGACCGCGCTGTCGAGATCCGCGTCTTCAAAAATGATGAACGGCGATTTCCCGCCCAGTTCAAGAGACAGCCGCTTGTGACTCTTCGCGGTTGCGCTTCGAATAGCACGCCCCACTTCAGTCGATCCCGTGAAGGCGATCTTGTCGACCTCCGGATGCTTCACCAGCGCAGCGCCTGTCGCGCCATCTCCGGTCACGATATTCACGACGCCTGCTGGCAAACCAATCTCCTGGCAAATCTCGGCAAACGCCAAAGCAGTGAGAGGTGTGAATTCCGCCGGTTTCAAGACCACCGTATTCCCGGTAGCCAGAGCCGGAGCAATCTTCCATGCCAGCATCAGGAGTGGAAAATTCCAAGGGATGATCTGTCCCACCACGCCGCAAGCCGTATATCCCGGAAATTCCTCTGCCAGCAATTGTGCCCAGCCAGCGTGATAATAAAAATGTCGCGCGACCAGCGGAATATCAATGTCGCGGCTTTCTCGAATCGGTTTCCCGTTATCGATTGTTTCCAGCACCGCCAAACGCCGCGAATGTTTCTGCACTTGCCTCGCCAGCGCATACAGATATCGCGCCCGCGCGTGTGGCGCCAGCGCCCGCCACGCGGGAAAAGCTTTGCGGGCAGCTTTGACAGCCGCATCGATGTCGGCCTCTGATCCCTGTGCAACGCTCGCAATCTGATCTCCCGAAGATGGGTCGGCCGTGTTAAAGTATTGTCCCGCGGAGGGTTGCAACCACGCGCCATTCACGAAGTGCTCGAACTTGCGCTTATGCTGGTCGAGCCACGCAAACACTTCCTTCGTGTCTTCCGGTGCCGGGCCATACTCCATGGAGACAAATTTTTCGGCAATGCTCATGAGATTGTTTCTTTCCCTTTATTCCATTTTCTACGCGATCGGATGCCGGTAATCCGCCGAATACCGTCCGGTGGCATGATGCTCGAGCTGCCTCTCAATGTCATTCAACAAACCGCTGGCCCCAAACCGGAAGAGCTCCGCCTTCAGCCAGGATGACCCAAGCTCTTCTTTCATCAGCGCCAGCCATTCAGACGACTGCTTTGCGGTGCGAATTCCCCCCGCGGGCTTGAATCCAACTGCCATGCCAGTCTCCTGCGCGTACTCCCGGATCGCGCGTGTCATTACAAAGCCAACGGGCAACGTAGCATTCGTAGGCTCTTTCCCTGTGGATGTTTTGATGAAATCCGCGCCAGCCATCATCGCGACAAAACTGGCTCGCGCTACGTTCCGCAGCGTGAGCAAGTCGCCGGTGCCCAGAATCGCTTTCATGTGTGCTGGGCCGCTCGCCTCTTTGAACGCGGCGATTTCGTCGTAAAGTTCCTGCCACCGTCCGCCGAACACGTGTGCCCGCGTGATAACTATGTCGATGTCTTGCGCGCCTGCTTCAACCGAGCGACGAATTTCCGCGATGCGTTCCTGCAGCGGAGACAGTCCGGCGGGGAATCCCGTAGACACGGCGGCAACGCGCACTCCGCTGCCTTCCAGCGCGCGCCGTGCCGTCTCGACGAACCTGTGATAAACGCAGACAGCAGCAACTTTAATATTCAATTCTTCAATCCCGAGTTGCTTGACGAGTTCCTGTTGGATTGGATGCTTTGCTTTGGCGCACAAGCGTCGAACGCGTTCCTCCGTGTCATCCCCAGAGAGCGTTGTAAGGTCCATGCAGGTGATCGCGCGCAGCAACCACGCTGCCTGCCATTCCTTCTTTACCGACCGACGCGCGGTGTGGCTTTGTGCCCGGCGCTCAACCGCACTCGTGTTGACCCGAACCTGCTCGACCCAATCCAAATTCAGAGGAATGCCGCGGTTGGACAAGAGCGGTCGTCCGCCCAAAATTGCCAGGGGACCGCTACCCTCCTTCGTAGAAGAAATGGAAGGAACGTTGCTTGTGCGATGGGTAATCCCGTGGCCTGTGCTTTTTTCCACCGCCATTTTGATGTGCTCCGCAAAGCCCGCGATTCACCCGATTTCGCGCAGTCCAGACGCTGAAACGCCGCCGGCGACGCAATTGTACGGCAGAACGCACAAAACGGAGCGTGCAACTCAACATGACCGCGCGACGAGCACTCGCCAAGAACTTTTCACCTTGACACTCCCAAACCTCGACGCATACGCTACGCGCGGATTACTCACTCACAAAATGAACTTGTCCTCAGTCGTCAGACTCTCTGACCTCAGACAGAAATTCGGCCTCATCTTAGCCATTTCTTGTTTCCTTGCCGGGCTAGCATTGCCCGCATCTGCGGCCAAGAAAATCATCTTCGATACGGATCCCGGCACGGATGACGCGCTTGCCCTCATGTTGGCGCTCACTTCACCCGAGCTCGATGTCCGCGCCATCACCGTTGTGCCCGGCAACGTCACTGGGGAAATGGGCCTGGAAAACGCACTGCGGATGGTATCGCTCGCAAACCGTTGCGATATCGCCGTTGCAGCGGGGGCAAAGCATCCGCTGTTCCAAAAGCTCATCACGGCTGAGATGTGGCACGGGAAGAACGGCCTGGCGAATATCGAACTTCCGGCAAGCAAGTGCAAAGTGGACCCGCGCTTCGGCCCGGATCTCATCATCGAGCTCGTCCACGCTTCGCCTCACGAAATCACGCTGGTCCCCGTCGGTCCTCTCACGAACATTGCGCTCGCGATTGCAAAAGACCCATCCATTGTTCCCCTCGTGAAGGAAGTCATCATCATGGGAGGATCAATCACGGGGGGCAACGTAAACGCTGCCGCCGAGGCCAACATCTTTAATGATCCGGAAGCTGCTCAGCTTGTGTTTCAAGCAGGGTGGCCGTTGACGATGTCGGGTCTCGAAGTCGGCAACAAGGCGATGTTTACCCCGAAGTATCTCGACCAACTCGCGCAGACGCACGGGCCTATCAATGACTTCATTTACCAGGTCGGCAAATATCTGGTGGATCTCTCGCTCAAGTTTGGAGCGGCAGGCTCTCCGATGTACGATCCATCAGCTGTCGCCATCGCCATCGATCCCACACTTGTCAAGACACAGGAAATGCACGTCGACGTAGAGACCAAAGGCGACTACACTCGCGGCGAGACCGTTGGCAATCGGGCTGGATATATAGAACGCAACGTTTTGCACGGCGATCACTACGTGATCGAAGGCATCGACAAGGTCACTCCAAACACAAAAGTTTGCGTTGATGTCGACGCCGACCGATTCCTCCAGCTCTTTGTTTCCAGAATTCGCGGAAAATAGTGTAAGAGGATTGTTCGAGTAGCGCCTTTACTGGCGGTGCGCACGGCCGCCAAGAAAGATCGTCTGTAAGAGGGAGACACGATGTTTACACCAGACAATATGACTGTTGCACTCGTCATGATGATTACAAGTGCTATCTGCTGGGGTTCGTGGGCCAACACCTACAAGGGCGTGAAGAATTACCGCTTCGAGCTTTTCTATTGGGACTATGCGATCGGCATCTTTCTAATTTCGCTCATCCTCGGCCACACCATGGGGAGCACCACCAACGATGCCAACAGCCTGGTCAATAACATCCACTCGGCAGATTTGTCCAACGTTTTGTGGACGATGGTCGGCGGTGCCATTTTCAATCTTGCGAATCTGCTGCTCGTTGCCGCGATCGCCATGGCCGGACTGGCTGTCGCATTCCCACTCTCAATCGGAATCGCTCTCGTCGTCGGAGTTGTGTTGAGCTACATCCTGCAGCCAATAGGCAACCTGCCCTTGCTTGCAGGCGGCGTGCTCTGTGCCCTGATCGCTGTGATCATGATCGGTAAAGCCTACGGAAGCCTTGCGAGCGCAGGAAAATCCGTCTCGCGCAAAAGCGTTATCACCTGTATCGTGTCCGGCGTACTTATGGGACTCTGGGCTCCCTTCGTGGCCCGCGCGATGACTCATGGCAACAAGCTTGGGCCATACAGTATTGCGATTTTCCTCACCCTCGGTGCCTTGCTTTCGTGCGCCATCTGGAACGTCTATTTCATGAAGCATCCGCTGGTTGGCGAACCGGTCAGCTTCAGTGGGTTTTTCCGCGGACCTCTCTCCGGACATATGCTCGGATTACTTGGCGGCATCATCTGGGGTGTCGGAATGGTTTTCAATCTCGTCGCCGCGAACTTCACGGGCGTCGCAATCTCCTACGCGATCGGCCAGTCAGCACCGATGGTCGCCGCGCTATGGGGGATTTTTGCGTGGAAGGAATTCAAGGGCGGCGGCAGCAAAGCCACGATGTATCTGATCATGATGTTTGTGTTCTACGGGCTAGCAATCGCGCTCGTAGCCAAAGCGAACGGCTAACCTGGCAACAGACGAATTCGAATATTCTGGTGCATCATCCTGGCGCCACCTTGCACTATGAGGGGCGCCTCTGCCACGCATAGGCGTCGCTGGGAATCTCTCAATCAAGTTCGGGTACATAGCACGGATACTCTCCCTGCGCGGACGTTACTTCCGTCGGATCCAGTTCGATTGTCTGCATCGGATTTACTTGCGTCGTCTCAGCGAGCAACCTCCCTTGCGGAGCATAGGCGAAACCTCCTCCGCCAAACCGCGTACCACTTTTGGAAAGGCCGACCCGGCTCGAGCTCGCAACGTAGGCGCCCGACACGATCGACGCCATCGCTCCCGCGATTTTCCAGGACCCGATGTTCACCCCCGACGCGCGAGGTATGACGATGAGGGAAGCCCCCTGCCTTCCGTAGGCACGTGCGCGTTCGTTGAACATCGCCTCGGTGCAGACGAGCGTACCCACCTTTATTCTCAAGACTTCGGCTACTTCAAAACCCGAACGATCGCCCGAGTACCACTTGCTCTCAAACCATCCCGGCTCGTTCGGAAAATACTGTTTGCGATGCAAAGGACGCACCGCTCCGTTCTCAAGCACAAATGCTTCGTTGGCGAGCCGTTTTCCGTTCCACACAGGACGCGTCGAGATGATGGCCGGAAGATTAAGGTCGATCAGTCCTTCGAGTCCCTTTTCATGAGCATGGAGGCTGGCATTCGCCTCGTCTTCGGAAAACACATCGGTGTCAGATAGCCAGCTCCCAAACGGGAGTTCGTTGGTGAGCAGAATATCCGGACTCGCAGCAGTGACCGAGTCTTTCAACGCGCCCCATTGATAATCGCTGGTCGACAGGGCTTCGGGCCATTCCACAAAAGCGATTCGCAGCATTCGTTACCAGATTCTAACGCGATCCTCCGGCTTCAAATAAAGCTTGGCCGTCGGCGAGATATCGAAGGCGTCGTACCAGGCATCCACATTGCGCACCGAATCGCTTCGATATGGCCCCGGCGAATGAGTGTCGGCTGCGATCTGCTTACGCAACGCAGCGTCGCCCTGGGCCTTCCGCCATCGTTGCGCGAAAGCCAGGAAAAAGCGCTGTTCGCCGCTCAGTCCATTTATCGCAACATCGCTTTTTCCTTTTAAGGAAAGAACATAAGCGTCGTGTGCCACGAGCAGCCCGGCAAGGTCGGCAATGTTTTCAGTCAAGACTTGCTTGCCATTCACGCAAAGATCAGCAAAGGGACAGTAGCCGTCAGACTGCGCCACCATCTTCGCCGCCGCCGCGCGATATGCGGTCCGGTCCTCTGCCGTCCACCAGTCACCGAGCCGGCCCTTGGCGTCGTAAATGTTGCCCAGTTCGTCGAAGCTGTGACCGATTTCATGGGCCATGCCGGCGCCTGCGGATCCATAGTTCGATGCGGCGTCGCCTTGCGCGTCGAAATAAGGAGGCTGGAGAATTCCCGCTGAGAAGAATTCGGCATTCGGACTAAACATGATGACCGCGCCAGGAATTTGCGGATTGATTGGCCACTCGATCGGATCAACCGGCTGACTTAACTGGGCGAGGTTGCGCGACCGCAAGAAACTCTCGGCTCGACGCATGTTGCCAAAAGCGTCACCGCGCACAACGTCAAGTGACGAATAATCGATCCATTTGTCGGGATTGCCGATGTAGATCTTAAAAGCTGCCAGCTTCGCCAACGCCTTTTTCTTAGTGGCAGGCGACATCCACGTGAGGTTTGAAATCCGCTCGCGGTAAGCAGCAATCAGGTTGTCCGCCATCGCTTGGGCCTTGGCCTTCGCTTCGGCAGGAAAATAACGTTGACTGTAGAGCTGCCCAACCGCCTGGCCCAATGCGCCGTTTGTGGCGCCCATCGCGGACTTGGTGCGGTCCGGTGCTTGTTGTGTACCCGACAAAACGGTGCCGTAGAAAGCGAAATGTTCAGCAGCCACGGCCTTGGTCAGCACGCTGGCATAATGTTCCACCAGGTGGAAGGTAAGATAGTCCTTCCACACATCGGTGCTTTCGCTCGCTACCAGCGCCGAAACACCACTCACTGCGGACGGCTGCCAAACAATGAAATCAATCTGCCGCTCAAGTCCGGCTGACTTGAAATAAGCAGCCCAGTCCATACCCGGTGCCTTGGCGTCAAAGTCCGCTCGTTTCCACGGATTGTTCTGCTTGAAAACGTCAGCAGCGTCGGCGTTTGGTGCGAAAGCTCGCGCGATTTGGATCTCGAGCGACAAAATACGCGTTGCCTTCGCCTCCGCGTCTTGAACTCCTGCTAATTTCAAGACTGCCGCAATGTGTGCCTTGTACTGTGCCCGTAATGCCGCTATTTTGGGCGAAGGGTCGATGTAGTTGTCACGATCAAGCATTCCCAGACCACCCTGCCACAGGTGGACAACGTTGTGGTCCGCGTCTTCAAAGCCTTGATTGATCCACAGCCCGAAAATATGGTCGGCATTGGTGGTAAGTCCATCAACTTCACCATTCAAAGTGGTCCCGAGATACATTGAGAGCGACGTCTTGTTGTTGATCGCCGAGATCGCAGCCATTTCGTCGGTCAGTGGCGTCAACCCCTTTGTCTCCATGCCGTCTTCGTCCATGAAGCTGGTGTAAAAATCGCCCACCTTCTGTGCAATGCTTCCTTTTGGGGATCGCGCCGCCGCCTCTTGAATGAGTTCGAGCACGCGTTGACTTGTTTTCTCGTTGAGGATTGCGCGTGTATCGCGACTCGTCTGACCGGCAGGTATCGTTACCGTTTTCAACCAGCCCCCGTTGGCATAGCGATAAAAATCGTCACCAGGCTTGACGGAACGGTCGATATCGTCCGCGGCTAAATTTTGCGCGGTGGTTGGAGGACCGGCAGCTATCAAGGCCGCGGAAGTGAAAAGAGCGATAAACAACGCAGTGCGAAGAGCAGCAAACCAGGTTCCTGCCGGGCGAGGCGAGAAACAGCGATTTGCAAATGAAGACACGTGCCTCGTAGCGTCGGATTTCATGCTGTCGTCTCCACCCTCCAGCTCCGTAATTGACTTCCGTCCGTCGAACCGCATCGGAATGGCGGTCGCTTGGTGTTTAAACTCAGCAACCTAGTAGTGAACATAGCGAAACTGGTGAGTGCGCGATGGACGTTTGCGGACCTCAGTCCTCAAACTCGTGAAAAGCGCGGATAGAATCCCGCGACTACAAGCAATCACGCCAAAAAAGTGCAAAAAGTGTAAGTTTCAGCAGTTACATAAATCGCCCGCGTGGTGTACAAATCCGCAGGCAGCTTCTAAAGCGGATTGTTCTAAGCGGAGGTGTTTGTGACTCTGACCAAACGTTGTTTCGCAGAATTTCTGGGAACGTTCTGGCTGGTATTCGGTGGCTGCGGAAGCGCAGTGCTGGCCGCTGCTTTTCCAAACCTCGGCATCGGCTTTGCGGGTGTTGCCCTGGCCTTTGGGCTGACGTTGCTCACCATGGCCTTTACGATCGGGCCGATCTCCGGATGCCATATCAACCCAGCGGTATCCGTGGGTCTTGTGGTTGGAAGGCGCTTCCCTGTTTCTGAGCTGCTTCCGTATGTGGTGGCGCAGGTCTTGGGAGCAATCGTTGGCTCCGCCACTTTATACGTCATAGCACGTGGCAAAGAAGGATTTAGTCTATCTGGCGGATTTGCTTCGAATGGATACGGCGTCCACTCGCCAGACGGTTACTCGTTAGTGGCGTCTTTCGTGGCAGAAGTTGTCCTGACCATGTTTTTCCTGCTGGTGATATTCGGGTCCACCGATGACCGTGCTCCCAAGGGATTTGCTCCTATCGCCATCGGCCTGTGTCTTACCCTCATCCACTTGATTTCCATTCCCGTCACAAACACTTCCGTAAACCCGGCGCGCAGTACGGGACCTGCAGTCTTCGTCGGCGGGTGGGCGGTAGCGCAGCTATGGCTGTTCTGGATCGCCCCCATCATCGGCGCTACTTTGGCTGGTGTTGTCTACTCCCAGCTCTTCGCGGAGGGTCCGCAGAAGACAGTTCGCGCCGCAGAGAAAGCGGCTAACCGAAATTAGCTCGCTCCATCGATTCACCTTTGCCTATTCAACCGCACCTCGCTCTCGCAGCAAGGTTACGGTTTTCCTGTCATTCGCGCCTCCAAACAGCAGGGCGTATCCCAGGGGCGTGCACTCGACGATCTCGCGGGGACGCTCGTAGTGACCCGGAAGTTTCACACGCACTGTCAGATCGGCGCTACGCTCAACGAGTAATTCCGTTACCGACAATCCATCATCGTCGAACTGTGTCACCGCGTGGAAAATTGCAGTTTGCCCGCCTATGCCAGCCGCATCGACTAGTGCACGGGCATTGACGTCGGCGCCACGGTTGAGAAGAAGAGCGGCGGCTGCAACGTTTCCATATTCCGCAGCCACATGTAAAAGCGTTCCTCCTTGAAGTAAGAGAGAACGTCCACCGGTTTGCCCGCAATCGAGTCCTGAGAACCGTTGATTCACCAGCCCGGGCTGCGCATCAATCAGTTCCGCTAACTGATCGAGACGGCCGCGCAGCAGTGCCATCACAGGGGCCGAGTCGTACTTCGTCTCGCCACCCGCTGCGAGAAGGACGCCGATGCAGGCGCTCAGCCGTTCCGGCGAACGTGCGTAACCGGCAATGAGGTAGTCGAGAGCCGTGCCCGGATATGAGTGGCCGCTTATCTCGTACCCATGGTCGCGACAATTCGGATTTGCCCCATGATCGAGAAGCCATTTCAGCGCCGTTGGGTCCATGGACTCGCAGGGCGCAAAGATGATGGGGAAGTGCCCATGCCACAGAGCGTTCACATCCGCTTGGTGTGCAACCAGAAGCTCCATCATCGGGATACGATATGCATTAAGCGCGGCTCGCATTAGCGGCCCGTCTCCTCCCTGGTGCACGTCCGATCCGTTGCTGATCATCCATTCCGCCATGGCAAGCCTCACAGCACTCGGCGGCTCCCAAGGCACGCGGCATTCCGCGACCCACGTGAGCGGGCCATCTTTGCCGTAGCCCAACGGGGCACCGTGCAGCGCGGGCTTGCGTGTCATCATATTTTTGACATGCGCGATGTCGTTGGCGTCGATCGCCTGCTTGAGCTGTCCGATCTCCTCCAATGACTCGACGTGAACCTTTAGTCTGGTCCAGCTCGCAAACCCGTAGAGACGCGCGATCTGGAATTGCGCATCGGCCAGTGAGGCAGCGGTGTTGGCGTTAAGCAGATCCTTGGCTTGGTCCTTCAGATGGCGGAGATTGGGTCGGTCGGGAAGACTGCGCGGCGTCTGGCGTGAATCGGTCGACATAGCGACCTCCTTTCATCGAATCGCCCGACGTCTGCACAAGCGGGCTGAAAGAAGGTTGCTGAAACTTGAAACCAAAAGGTGGGCTTCTACCCTTCCCGCAGACAGGATGCGTCCTTCACGCTGGTCGAATCGTACCATCAGGTCCGAAGCCCGCCAAATTTCCTGCGTAAAAACGGGAGGCGCGCCTAATGCCAGCAGCGGAACTTCCCGCACTGCCGCGAATTGTGGCGTTATCAAAAGCATGCTTTTTCGCCACGTGTGGCGATGCTGGAACTAATTCAAGCGTTCTCAGGAAATTCCTTTGCGTATTCAAATAGGTTAAGCACGTCAGCCATCATTTGCCTCCTCTGGGCCGTGCTATTCTTGCCGCGTGTCCCGCGCTTTCTCGCACGGAATTCAAAAATCTCCCCGGCACAGTCTGCTCGTCCGGGTAACGCACTGGATCACGGTACTAGCCTTCGTTGCTCTGTTAGTTACCGGTATTGAGATTCTGATTTCTCACCCACGCTTCTATTGGGGCGAAGTCGGCAATTCGGGAACGCCGGCGCTGTTCAAGATACCTATTCCTTCATCGCGATCAACAGTTCCAACTGGTTACGGGTACGTACTTCCAGATCAGAATGGTTGGAGCCGATATCTCCACTTTCAGGCCGCTTGGGCCTTGGTACTGACAGGCTTCGTGTACGTCATCTTTGGTTTCTGGACGCGCCACTTCCGGAGGAACCTCTTTCCGGGCCGGGCAGACAGGACGTGGCTCGCATTTCGCATCGTGATCGCAAAACACCTTCGGCTTGCACCGCCAGACGAAGCCGATTCCCGCGCATACAATGTGCTCCAGCGGCTCACTTACTTGCTGGTCATTTTTGTTCTAGTTCCATTTGTAATCTGGACAGGTCTCGCGATGTCCCCCGGATTCAACGCAGCAGTCCCCTGGGCCGTTGAGGCACTTGGCGGGCGCCAATCGGCGCGTACTCTTCATTTCTTCGTTTCTGTATTTCTTGTGCTCTTTATGTTTGTGCATGTCGCCATGGTTTTTCTAACGGGATTCGCAAATCGCATGCGGGAGATGATCACCGGTGTTACCGGTGCGTCCCAGGAGCGCACATGAGAGAAATTTCGCGTCGCAAATTTGTGACCGGTGCAATCGCTGCAACCGCCGGCGTCTCTGGTCTGGCCGTCACCGCCAAGTTGGCGAAATACTATGGACTCGTCCCGCCAGACAGCGGTGGAATTTATGGCCCCGGCGAAACATTGACCTACGCTGCTCAACGCCTTCTTGGTAGACACTCCTTAGCTCGCGAGTTTCCTCGTAGCATGATTTCCAAAGTTCCGTTTGCGAACGCAATTGCTCCGTTAAACGATGAATTCAAACGCTTCCAGAACGACGGTTTTGGAGACTGGCGACTTTCCGTAGACGGAATGGTTGCGGGTCCAACTTCGTTTTCGCTTTCCGATCTTCGCAGTTTCCCGGTCCGTAGCCAGATTACCGAAGTCGTGTGCGAAGAAGGATGGTCCTACGTTGCTGAGTGGATCGGAACACCTCTCCATGAGGTGTTGAAGACCTGCGGAATCTCGCCGAAGGCTCGATATCTCGTGTACTTCTCGATCGAACCCGACTGGTGGGAGAGCATCGACATCGCCGACGCGCTGCATCCGCAGACGCTGCTGACGTGGGCAATGAACGATGGCGACCTTCCCGTGTCGTTTGGAGGCCCATTGCGCTTGCGCGTGCCACGCCAACTCGGCTACAAGAGCGTCAAGTTCTTAACGCGTGTAGTGGTCACCGACTCGATCAAAGGCTATGTGTCCGCTCTCGACCCTAGATCCCCGAATTACGGCTATTCCTGGTACGCAGGCATCTAGGTAGCAGCTCGGAATAAGAGAACATCAGCAAAAGGACCCCTGACTGCAAGTTAACTCCGCAATGTAACGGCCACTAGGAGAAGAGGGGAACAATGGCTTCGACCAGAGTTCCGGGTTCGGCACGCAGAATACGTACCTCGCCGCCCATCTGTTTTAAGCGCTCTTTCATTCCACTGATGCCGACCCCGGTCACGACCTGCAATTCGCCCGTCGTTGTCTCGTCAGGGATGCCAACGCCGAAATCCCGAACTCTGACGACGATCCGGTCTGGTTGCTGGTGAATTTCGATGCGAGCGTCGGTACTTCCCGAATGACGATGGATGTTCGTTAGAGATTCCTGAATGATTCGGAAAATGGATATTTCGATCTCACTATTGATCCGTGGAAAGGGCATCGGCTTAGAATCAAAAACGATTTGCAAACCGCTCCTTTTTCTGAATCCCTCGAGAAACAAATGCACTGCTGGAAGCAATCCCGATTCATCAAGAAGCGGTGGATGTAGCAAGTAGGAAACATTGCGCACTTTCGCAATCGCCTGCTCGGCCAATTGAATCGTATCGTTGCGCGACTCAAACGCTTTGGCTGTGTCCAGATTCATCTTCAAGGCCGCGAGCACTTGTCCCAAGTCGTCGTGCAGCTCTCTAGCCAGACGCCGCCGCTCTTCATCTTGAATATGCACAAGTTGCGCGGACAAACGCTGCAATTCGATGTTCCTCAACTCCAACTGGCTGCGAGACGTTGTCAACTGCGCCATCCGTGCTCGAAGTTCTTTGTTCAAATCTTGGGTTCGTTGTTCCAGAGCTCTTCTTTCACTCAGGTCACGCGTGACCTTGGAGAAGCCGCGCAATTCGTCGTTGTTTCCTGCGCGCAGAGCAGTAATGACGACAGACGCCCAGAACTGCGTTCCATCTTTTCTGACGCGCCAGCCTTCATCCGCGAAGCGCCCCAGCGATGCTGCGATTTCCAGTTCCCGCTGAGGCCACCCGCTCTCACTTGCCTCGCGAGGATAAAACTTGGAGAAGTGTTCGCCGATGATTTCGCTGGCAGCATAGCCCTTAATCCGCTCGGCCCCGGTGTTCCATGTCATGACTCTTCCTTCAGGACTCAGCAGGAAAATTGCGTAGTCCTGAACGCTATCCACCAGCAGGCGGAAGAGCTCGTCAACCGGGACGGGAGTGGTCTTGCGCGCTTGTTCAAGGATGCGATCAGGCATTGAAGGAAAGATTCTATCAACGCAAAACGACTCGGTTGCGACTTGCGCCAACAGACGCGAGTTCAAGTCCTAGTCACCGGGCCTAGAACTTACTTCGGATCTTTAGAGACTCGCCAAATTGCGGTGCAAACTCATCCTACTCCTACGATCGCACCCATGCGTTGCCGCCCACTGCCGACGGGCTTCTACTCGGAGCTATGACGCCAGGGCGACGTGACTGGATAAAAGGCAAATTCTTTCACGTAAGCAGGATCCCAGCAATGGACGCGGACATAAGGTTCGCCATAGTTCCCGCGAGCATTGCCCGAAATCCCAGCCGTGCCAATTCCTGTTTCTTGTTAGGCGCCAGCGCGCCGATGCCGCCAATCTGAATTCCGATCGAACTTAGGTTAGCGAAACCGCATAGCGCGAACGTTGCAATCGTGAACGAGCGTGGATCCAGCAGTTCTTTTTGCGTTCCCAGAATCGAAAATGCGACCAGTTCATTCAGGGCCATGCGTGTACCCAGCAGGTTGCCGACAATCGCGCAATCTCTCCACGGGATTCCGATCACCCACGCGATTGGGGCGAAGATCACGCCAAAAATTCTTTCCAGGCTGGTCGGAAACCAGTGAATGCCGATGTGTTCCAGGCCATTGTGGATTCCATGCAAAATTCCGTTCGTTAGGGCAATTAAGGCGATGAAAGCAATCAGCATGGCTGCGATATTCAGCGCCAGATGCAGGCCGTCGATCGTTCCGCGGGAGATCGCGCCCAACAAATTCTCTTTCTTTTCGGCTTCGATTTCCTCCTCGCTCACTACCACGCGCCCGGCAGTGGTTGGTTGCTCAGTCTCGGGAACCAGCATTTTTGAAACAAGAATTGTTCCTGGGGCGGTCATGATGACTGCGCTCAACAAATGCTTGGCGTCAATCCCGAACAAAATGTATGCCGCCATAATTCCGCCTGACACGTGCGCCATACCACTGGTCATCACCGTCATCAATTCCGATCGTGTCAGGTCTTTCAGGAATGGACGAATCGTAAGCGGGGCCTCGGTTTGCCCCATGAAGATGCTGGCGGCAACGTTGAGCGATTCAGCACCGCTGGCGCCCATCACGCGCGTCATCACCCACGCTGCCAGGCGAATGATCAGTTGCATGATTCCGTAGTGATAGAGAATCGCGAAGAACGCAGCGATGAAAATGACGGTTGGCAGAACCTGAAAAGCAAAGTTGAAACCGCCGTGCGAAGCCTGCTTGCCTAAATCTCCAAATACGAATTCTGATCCTGCAAAGGCATAGCTGAGCAACTTCTTTACGATCTCACCCGCCTCTGCAATTCGCTGTCGGCCGATGTCGACCTTCAACACAAAAATCGCGAACACGAGTTGCAGCCCCAATCCCCACGCCACGGTCTTTCCCCGGATTGCCTTCCGGTCGGTCGAGAACGCGTAAGCAAGACCCAGCATTGCCAGCAAGCCGAGAATGCCCGTGAATCGTCCCATCTACTTACCTCCCGATCCGCGAATCACGCGATGGACCAGCGCCCTGTGTTTAGCAGGCGGCACATCGGCAATGTGGTAACTGCGCAGCAAAATGTCCTTCGCTCGTGCGCCGAGGCCGTTGGAATTGTAGTGAACAGTGCAAAGAGACTCTCCGGCCGAAATTGGGTCACCGACCTTGCGATGAAGAACAATCCCGACGCCAGGATCTACAGAGTCTTCCTTCTTTTCTCTTCCACCGCCTAGAACGACGCATGCCGTGCCGATCGCCTCGCACTCGATCGCGGTTACGAATCCGCTCTTGGTGCTCAAAACTTCGAGCATATGCTTGGCGTGTGGAAGCTTTTCCGGATGATCTAAGGCATGCACATCTCCACCTTGCAACTTCACCATCTCGCGAAACTTGTCGAGCGCTTTGCCCGACCGTATGAGTTCTCCTGCGAGGGCCTTTCCTTCCGCGATCGTATGCGTTGCCCCGCCGAGTTGAAACATCCACGCCGATAATTCGAGACAGAGTTCGCGCAGATCGTGCGGGCCCTCGCCTCGCAACACTTCGAGAACCTCGACAACTTCCAAAGCGTTTCCGACGTACCGGCCAAGCGGTTGGTCCATGTCGGTAATCAGGGCGACCATCGACTTGCCCATGCGCTCGCCGGTTTCCACCATCAGCTCGGCAAGGAAGACAGAGTCTTTCTCGTCCTTCATGAAAGCCCCAGAGCCTGTTTTCACGTCGAGCACCAGCCCATCAATCCCTTCAGCCAGTTTCTTGCTCATGATGGACGCGCAGATCAGGTACGGGCTCTCGACCGTTGCGGTGACGTCACGCAGTGCATAGATCTTTCGATCGGCTGGCGCGATTTCCGCTGTTTGCCCAATCATGCAGCAGCCGCACTGACCCAGTACGCGCCGAAATTCTGAGACGGAGAGGTTCACGTTGAACCCTGGAATCGATTCCAATTTGTCTAGTGTGCCGCCCGTGTGTCCCAACCCGCGGCCGCTAATCATCGGTACCAATAGTCCGCCGGCCGCAGCGACCGGCGCCAGAACGAGCGATGTCTTATCTCCAACGCCGCCCGTGGAGTGTTTATCAACCTTCGCCAAAGGAAACTCGGATAAGTCGAGGACGTCGCCGGAATGCAACATCGCGTCAGTAAGCGCGGCCGTTTCGGTCCGCGTCATGCCACGCAGGATGACCGCCATCAACCATGCCGAAACCTGATAGTCAGGAATCTCTCCTTTGGTATAGGCATGCACGAGATAGTCGATCTCCGCCTGTGAGAGCTCGCGGTCGTCCCGTTTCTTTCGGATGACGTCGACCGCGCGTATGGCAGAAGAATGCGACGAAGAGTGATTCACTTGAGCCGGAATCCTTCCGGCAACAACTCGGTGATGTGACTTTCCGTCCAGCCCTTGGCAGCTTGAAAGACAACTGTTGCGTCTGGGCCGAACTCGTAGATCACCTGGCGGCAGGCGCCGCACGGGGAACAGGGAACGCCTTGCGCGTTCGTGACCGCGACAGCGCGGATTTCCATCTTCGATCCGAGTTGCGCGACCGCCGTGAAGATTGCCGTGCGCTCAGCGCAATTGGTCATGCCGTAGGACGCATTTTCGACGTTACAGCCGGCAAAAACCTTTCCCTTGGTCGTTAGCAAAGCCGCGCCCACGCGAAAGTTTGAGTAGGGCGCGTGCGCTTGCTTCATTGCCTTGCGGGCTCGCTGCAGCAGGATTTGACGTTCCTTGGCGGAGAGCGCTTTGACAGCGGATTTCATAAGGGATATGGCTTCGCGACCGCTAAGTCGCGCCCGATTCTATCCCACGACCATGTTTTTGCGAAGCAGCCATAACCGCCCTGGCTATAGGTATAGACACTAAAAGCAAATCGCAACCCCCGCGAAGTCAGCGTTCGCGGCCGACGATTACATCCACAGCACGATAGGCAATTTTAGAAGCGCACTTTATACTCGCTTTCCATCAAACGCATTCGAAACAACTGGAATTTTCGCTGAGACAAACAACATGAACAACCACTTCATGACGCGCGCGATTCAGCTCTCCATTGAGAATGCTCGCTCCGCTCGGGGCGGTCCCTTCGGTGCGGTTGTGGCCCGTGGAACGGAGATCATCGCAGAAGGCGCAAACGAGGTGACGGTCCGAAAGGACCCGACTGCCCACGCTGAAATCATTGCAATTCGCACGGCCTGTGAAACGTTACACACATTCGCGCTGAGAGGGTGCGATCTTTATGCGTCGTGCGAACCCTGTCCGATGTGCTTGGGGGCAATCCACTGGGCCCGGATTGCTCGTGTTTTTTTCGCGAGTACCGCGGCCGATGCCACCCAAAATGGATTTGACGATTCTGCGATTTATCGCGAAATCGCCAAGCCCGTTCATCAGCGTGAGATCCCCATGGTCCAAATCATGCGCGACGAGGCACTGGAAGCATTCCACATCTGGCACGCAACTCCCAACAAGACGCCTTACTAACCCGGGGCATCTCCCCACTCCACTCGAGGGACAGCATTGATCGAACGTTATTTCAAGCTGGCTGAGAACCAAACATCGGTAAGACAGGAAATGCTTGGCGGGTTCACCACGTTTGTGACGATGGCCTACGTCGTTGTGGTCAACCCGCAAATTCTCTCGCAGGCCGGCGTTCCAGTCGACGGTGCGCTCTTTGCCACATGTATCTCGGCCGCTGTTGGCACGCTCGTCATGGGGCTGTACGCGAACTATCCGATCGCGCTTGCCCCGGGAATGTCGCTCAACGCGTACTTCACCTACGCCGTGTGTATCGGCATGGGGATCCCCTGGCGTACTGCTTTGGGCGTTGTCTTTTTTTCCGGTGTCGCTTTTCTTGTTCTGACGGTGACGAAGATTCGCGAGCAAATCGTGAATGCCATTCCGGACTCAGTAAAGTTTTCGACCGCTGCCGGTCTTGGGATGTTCATTGCATTCATCGGCTTGCGGAACGGGAAACTGGTTGTCGCCAATCCCGCGACGTTTGTCAGCATCGGCAGTTTTTCTAACCATGAAGTTCAGATTGCCTGCTTCGGACTCGCCGTGACGCTCGTTTTGATGACACGCAAGATCACAGGTTCGATACTGATCGGCATCATCTGTGCAACCTTACTGTCGATCTTGAGCGGAGTGTCGAAGTGGCCATCTGCCATTCTTTCTATACCCAATCCTTCCGCAACTTTCCTGCAACTCGATCTGCGTGGAGCCAGCCATATCGGACTACTCGAAATTCTCTTTGCCTTCTTGTTTGTCGATTTGTTCGATAACGTTGGGACCCTGGTTGGTGTATGCGAGCAGGCGGGCTTTGTGCGAGACGGCAAAATTCCGAGAGTTGGCCGAGTATTGCTTGCGGATGCCGTGGGTACCATCTTCGGGTCCCTAACCGGGACGTCGACCGTAACCAGCTACATCGAGAGTGCTGCCGGCGTGGCGGCAGGCGCGCGCACGGGACTGAGCAACCTCGCGGTGGCGGCCTTGTTTCTGGTCGCGATGTTTTTTTCGCCTCTCGCTTCCGCAATTCCTGCTTACGCGACTGCCTCCGCGTTGATTGTGGTTGGCGCGTTGATGACTCAGTCCATCGCGCGGGTCGACTGGTCGGATTTCACAGAGGGGGCGCCAGCGTTCATCACGATGCTTGCCATGCCATTGACGTTCAGTATCGCTACCGGCTTGAGTCTCGGTTTGATCTGCTACACGTTAGTAAAACTCGCTGCAGGCAAAACAGAGCAGATCACGCCGTTCGTCTGGGTGCTCACTTTGCTTTTTATGGGACGCTACGTTTACCTGGCCCTACACTGAGTTTGGAATATTGCGCGTAGCTCAGTCTAGCTATATTTCAATAAAACGAAATATCTACAAGAATCATTGACTTCTACGAAGTCTCAATCACTTGCGGCACAAGGTGCTATCCAAGAACGGTAGTAGCGGGGTCTAGTTCTTGCCAAAAATGGCGTTTAGATGCGCACGGATGCCCCACAATCGACGTTTAGGGCACTGGACTGAGTACCGGCTGTCCGAGATGAGCAACGAGCTCCTGAGTCACTGTAGGGCGATTTGTCTCACTATGGAATTTGCTCTGAGTTGTCCTTCAAGCCTTGGGAAGGTTTCGGTCACCTAGGGTTTTTGCACCCTGCACCCACAGCATTCGCCTGATGTCGAACGTCAGGCCCTCCCTCTAGATTGTGTAGCGACCGGCACCACTCTGTTTGGCTGCTCGTCTCCCAAGGAGAAACTAATGTCAACAATACTGATCATCGTTTTGATTTTGTTGTTGGTTGGAGCACTGCCGACATGGCCCTATAGCAGCGGATGGGGCTACTACCCTAGCGGTGGGCTGGGTCTACTGGTGTTGATCATCGTGGTGTTAGCCCTTACCGGCAGACTTTAACAACTTCACGAGGCGGCCTCATCGCGAGGCCGTCATTTCGTGAAGGGATATCCCTTTCCACGCCATTCACGAACGCCGCCATCCATCGAGATGACATTCGTGTAGCCCATCTTTTGCAGGTTATCCGCCGCGAGCGCGGAACGAAAACCGCCGCCGCAGTACAAAACCAGCGGCGTTCCCGTGTCTGGAATGCGTGCTTCGATGTCACGCTCAATTACACCCTTCCCGAGGTGAATTGCGCCGGGCAGGTGGTCCTTCTCGTATTCGCTGTCTTCGCGCACGTCAACCAGAACAAACTTATCGCCTTTATCTAGCCTGGCTTTGACTTCGTCCACGGTCGTTTCGCGAACGCGTTTTTTGGCGTCATCTACGATTGCCAGGAAGCGAGGAGGGTGCTGGTGGGCCATGAATGTTCTCCTTTGAAGATTATGAGCGGTACATCAGCATTCTAAGGCAGGCGGGAGCGATGTCGTATCATTGCTTCGGCGATCGGCTGCGGCGTGACGGCTCGCCCAGATTGTTCGTCTTAACAGGAAAGGACGATTGCTTATGTCGGACGCTATCGAAGTCTGGCGCGGTTTTTGGAGCACGGCGGCAGGAATCTCCGCGACACTCCTGGGACTGCTATTCGTCGCCATGGCGCTCAACGTCAAGCAAGTGATCGCGAATGCGAAGCCGCAGCCGTTGGAACTCGCGTACCGTGCGATGACCGCTTACGCGACGGTTGCCCTTTTAGGTTTGCTCATCCAGATGCCAATGTTCTCCCCGAAACGTCTGGGAGCGTTAATCGCGTTCATCGGGCTAGTGTTAGTGCTTGGACTTACCTGGAGAATCGCAAAAGGGGCGAACGCATTCTCCTGGACCAATCTTGTGCCGTGGATCGGCTATCTGATTGTTTTGTATGCAGGAACCAAAGTGGCCCTTGGAGCCGTTCGTTCTATTGATTTCCTAGGAATCGCCGCTCTCGTACTTCTAGTAGCAGCAACTGCCATTAGTTTTGAAATCTTGCGCCGGCTGCCCATGTGAGTTGAAGGCCCATCCTTCTAAACACTTAAGTCATCTAGAGCTTACGGACGCGTGCGATAAAATCACTGATTGCCAAGGGAAGGGACTCGTTTTGAGAATCAGCATCTTCGGTTTGGGGTATGTGGGAGCGGTTTCAGCGGGGGTTCTCGCCAACGAAGGACACGAGGTGATTGGGGTCGACCCGGTTCAGACCAAGGTCGATATCATCAATCGCGGACAATCCCCCATTATCGAAGCGGAAATTGGGGACATCATTGCCGCGAGCGTGCGTGCCAAGCGCTTGCGTGCAACGACGAGCGTTGCTGAAGCGGTGCGCGACACCGACCTCTCGTTCGTTTGCGTTGGCACTCCAAGTCAGACAAACGGAAACCTCGACTTCCGCTTCATCCGGCGGGTATGCGAAGAGATCGGCCAATCGCTGAAAAACAAGACGACCCGTCATACCGTGGTCATTCGAAGCACGATCCTCCCTGGAACCATGCGGAACATCGTGATTCCGATCCTCGAAGAAAATTCCGGGAAGAAGGCTGGAGCAGATTTTGGGGTCTGCAACAATCCGGAGTTTTTGCGGGAGGGCTCGGCGGTAAAAGACTTTCATCAGCCGCCAAAAACGGTGATCGGTGAAATCGATAAGGCAAGCGGCGACACGCTGGCGTCGATCTATACGAAGCTCGATGCGCCATTGATTCGCACTGATGTGGAAACGGCCGAAATGGTGAAGTATGTCGACAACAGCTGGCACGCGCTCAAGATTGGATTTGCCAACGAAATCGGAAATCTCTGCAAAGCATTCGGTATTGACGCGCATGCCGTGATGAAGATTTTCTGCGAGGACAAAAAGCTGAATATTTCTCCTGCGTACTTGTTGCCAGGTTTTGCATTCGGCGGCTCATGTCTTCCCAAGGATTTGCGAGCGCTCGGCTACCAGGCGAAGGTGCACGATTTGCAACTGCCGATTCTCAACTCGATTTTGCCGAGCAACGAGATGCAGATCGCGCGCGGACTCCAACTCATCATGGACAAGGGCCAAAGAAAGGTTGGCATTCTTGGCTTCAGTTTCAAAGCGGGTACCGACGACTTGCGAGAGAGTCCGGTGATCGAAGTCATCGAGCGCTTACTGGGTAAAGGTTACGAGCTGCGCATCTACGACAAGAACGTCAACCTGGCGAGCCTGGTAGGCGCGAATCGAGATTTTATTCTGAATCGCATTCCACACATTTCGAAGCTGATGGTCGATGGAATCGATGCAGTGCTCGATCACGCTGAAACAGTTGTCGTAGGCAACAAGGATCCGGAATTCGATTCGGTCCCTGGGAGACTGCGGGCAGGCCAACAACTGATCGATTTCGTGCGCATCGGAAATCGGCGAAGCGAAGCCGGCACTTACGATGGCATTTGCTGGTAGGGATCGAACTTCGTTGGGCTCCAGCCGTTAGCGCTGTCGTTCGCGCTGGTGCGGGTCGCTGGGTGGCAATAGCGTTGCGATAGAATTTTGGCATTGTTACGAAGTGGAGGCGCGATGCGCCAACTGGTTTCAAGGTTCCTCAACAACGGGATTTCGCGCCGCGACTTCATTCGCAATCTGACTGGACTTGGTCTTACGGCGACAGCCGTGGCGGCGATCCTTGAAACCCTCGACCGGGTGGAGTATCCGGCAGGCAAAGCGAACGCTGTCCCTGAAAAAACAGTAACGGGCACTGGAGGAGAGCTACTGGTCGCGCAAGCCCGGGCCGCCGACGTCGACTACCTTTTCACCAATCCGGGATCGTTCGAAGTTGGATTTTTCGATGCAGTTGTCGACGACCCACAAATTCATCTGATCGAAGCACTGCATGAAGGCGTCGTCATTTCAATGGCAGACGGCTATCACAAGGTCAGTGGCAAACCTGCGATGGTGAATGTGCACGCGATCGCGGGAACCGCACAGATGGCGGGTCAACTCTACAACGCGTGCCGAGACGGGTCCGCCCTGGTAATCACGGCAGGGTTCAACGACAACGAGATTTGGAGCGATGACGTTCTGTTAGGGCCACGTCCCGGGTTCGATCAAAAAGATATCAATCGTCAGTTCACGAAGATTTCGTGGGACGCGCGCCAAGCACCGAGCCTTCCACTGATGCTGCGGCGTGCGTTCAAAGTCGCCACCACCGATCCGGGTGGTCCAGTCTACTTGGCGACTGCACACTATGCGCTGGAACAAAAATCGGTCTCGGCATCGATCTTGCCAGCCGATCGCTTCATGCAGCGGACGCGCATTCATGCAGACCCCCTTGCTATTGAGAAAGCCGCCAAGGCGCTGATCGAAGCGAAGAGCCCGGTCCTCATCATTGGCGATGAGGTTTGGAAATCGGGTGCGCAGGAAGAGCTCCTGTCGCTGGCGGAATATCTGTCACTTCCTGTGGTGAAACCGGGCGACACGATTTTCGATTGCTCGTACCAAGCCTTTCCAACGATGCATCCGCTGCATCTTGGTTCGTGGGACCGATACTCGGACGGCATCGGACAGAATACAGATCTACTCCTTTTTATCGGTGCGCCCGATGTAGGTGGAAAGACTGTCCCGAAATCTCCCGAACTGCCCCTTCGCTCCAAAATAATCCGGTTGGGCATGGATACATTCGAGCAGGGGCGAAACTACCCGACCGACATAGTTCTGCTTTCTGATATCAAGGCTGGTTTGCATGACCTGAGGGCAGCGATCGAAGCTTCGCTTACCAAAGAGCGGCGAGACGCGATTGCGGGTCCACGCGCGGAACGCCTGCATCGGGCTTCCGCGGAGATGAGGCAGCGCGCGCAAAAAGAAGTTGCAGCGAACCTTGGAAAGTCGCCGATCCATCCATCTGAGCTGTGTAAGGTGATGGCCGATACTTTGGAAAAGAACGCGATCATCGTTTCTGAAAACCTGAGCGGGAAATTCGAATCCTTCCCGTTCGGATTTCGAGACAACGAACTGATGTATTTGGGCAACAGCGGCGCTTCTCTTGGCTGGGGTATCGGCGCTGCGACGGGAGCGAAGCTGGCCGCTCCCGATCGACAGGTTGTTTGTTCGATCGGAGACGGTTCGGTGATGTATAGCGCGTCAGGCTTCTGGACGCAGGCGCGTTATCACATACCCGTATTGAACGTAGTTTGGAACAATCGCAACTACCAGACGGTTCGACACGCTTACCACGCGTATGGCGGCCGGATGGCGAGCTCGGGGAAATACGCGGGAATGTACATCGGCGACCCGGACATCGACTTCGTCAAGCTCGCAGGCAGCCAGAATGTAGCCGGAGAACGTGTGACGGCTGGAAGCGATCTGCGCGCCGCGCTGGAACGTGGGATCAATGCCACGAAAGAAGGGAATCCATATCTCGTCGAAGTGGTTGTTGCCCGCTATGGGGGCGGAGCGGATTCCACCTGGCACGAATCATTCAACTTGGCATCGCGCCGGAAGACGCAAATTTGAGTTGGCTGAGGTGAAGGAGCCGACTTCTCCATCGACACTGTCGCTAGACACCGAAGCTGAGCGGCATTGATCAGCGAAAAGTATTGCACTTCAGTTGTTTCCGATTCGGCGCTCAGTTCAGTCTTAGCGTTCGCACTGCAGCATTGCGCGGGCTTCCTGCGAGAGCCTGTAACTCCGTAAGCGCAGCATGTTTACCCTGTATTTCGTGACCACGATTCTGCCGCGTCGCTCAGGATCATGATTGCTATGAACGAGGCAACTGAGCGGTTGCACGAGATTGCAACCACGTATGCATTCTCAATCAGTCTTGACAGGCATGGTATCGCGATTAAACTTCCACGGCAGAAGGGGTACTGTATGAAAGTGTTCTCTCGGGTACCAAAGAAGAGCCTTTTGTTCGTGGCTCTGGCGCTCGCGCTGGCATTTGCTGCCACCCCATCGGCAAGAGCTGACGCGATGTCACTTTATAACGTCTCGGGCATGTTCTCTAACGGGCAACAGCTTTCGGGACAGATCTCGGTGAATTCATTTGGGATCGTAACTGCGTACTCGCTGAACCTCTCTGGAGCAAGCAACACGGCATCGTGCTCCGGTCTGTGCTCGATCGCCCTTGGTACTTTCAATATGGGCGGCAGCACTGCTGGTTTTGCGGGGTTGTTCCTTCCATCGAGTTCCGTCTTCACCCTGTCATTTGGCGGGCTGCGCGGAATTACAACTTTAACCACCAATCTATCCTGGTCCGCGACAGCGGTTCCGGAAGAACCAGCGTTGCTGCAGGCGATGCTCGTGCTGCTGACGCTCGGATTGGTGTTTCTTTCGCAGAAGGATCGCTTCGCGAGCCTGAGAGTCTAGCAACAGTCTTAAACCTGCGCCACAGAGATGCCGTCCTTGGCATCTCTTTTTTTTGATCAATGATGTGAGTTGGCGGGCCGCGTTCGTTTTTCCATACGAGCGTGGATCAAGCTGACGCAGCCTTTGGAAATCCAGCCCCAGTCGGCGCAATCTTCGGACCCAAAATCTCACGTTCGCTCGCGGCTTTGCGCAGCCATTCATCGGCCCGACGGTGGGCTTCACGCATTTCTTCGGAGGTGAGAGAAGATGCGGCGATGGCCTTTGCAACTTGAGCCTGTTCGCCTATTTCGCGCGTGCTGGCTTCGGCAATCAGTGTCCACTTGTACGCCCGAACAACGTCCTTGGTTACGCCTCGGCCTTCAAAATAAAAACGAGCGAGAAGGAGCTGTGCTGATGGAGAACCGGTTTTGGCAGCAACTCGACAAGCTTCAAAGGCCGATTCTTCCGTATGCGCGGGGAGGATGGATGGGCTGACTGGATGACTTAGCGAGAGAAAGAGCAACTCGACCCGGCTTGAAACTCCGACCTTATCAAAAATTCGGAAGAGATAATTCTTGACCGTGTGAGAACTCAATTTCAATCGTTGTCCGATTTCCCGATTCGTCAAGCCTTCAGCGAGGCACTGGACTACCTGGTGCTCGCGTTTTGAAAGAACACTCAGTGCCTTCGTATCGATTCCGTGAACCGATGGCGTTGATGCAAGCGCATCGAGTGCGAAGCTGAGCTGTTCGCGATTGGCCCAAACTTGTCCTGCGTGGACGCACTCAACACATTTGCGGAGACCGTCGAGTAATTCCTGCTTGCAGAAAATACCGCGAGCTCCTGCGCGAAACGCGTCGATGACAGCAGTGCGCTGAGAAGACTCAAGCAGCATCACAACCGGCGTGGACGGATGTGACGAGCGAAACGCCTTCAGCAAGTCGAAGCCACGGCCTGGTTCCTCATCTACGGTTGACCCGACGATGGCGACATCAATTTTTTGGTCCATCGCGATCGCGAGAAATTCGCGTGAGTTGGACGTGGAGGCGAGGACTTCGAGACCGTGGCGTTCGAGGGCCTCTGCCAGAAGTTGACAGCCCATGCGGGTGCTGTCGGCGATCAATATGCGAAGGGGCCTGTTTTTGGGAAACTCCGACATGGGACCTACCTATGAAGGAAGCAATGCGGCTACCGGACTCCCTGGCGGCTTGATCGCCACGCAGATCCCCGGGTGAAAACGGTTTGAGGCATCCAAACCCCATGGACGATGGGGAATCATCTGCCTTGTTTTTAGTGCATTACGCGCGCCGTCGGGCGTCCAATCAACTGAAGGGGCGGGCCTAGGCTCATGAAAATCGAGCCGGAATCGTACCATTGAATTGCGAACGTCACAACGTTCAAGGTTGAAAAACTTTTCGTCCGGTATTCCCTAAATTGCAACATATTGCACAATTGTGGAAGCAAAATGGGTGCATGGGCGTGGCTATCCCCCGACGGTGCCATTGCGCGAATTTACTGGCGATGTTCTTCTAAATCGCGACATTCGACGCTGGTTCGAAGTGATGGGTAGGCGGAAAACTTAATCTTATTAAGTAAATGATAATAAATGGTTTAGATAGTAAGGCAAGGCAATCAATGGCAGAGCTAGATCGGTACTTGGACCTTGAATTCATCCGCTGGGGAGCGCCTGCATCGGGAAGGAATCACTCGTCTCGTGTGCGCTAGAGTAACTCGTCTCCGGGTACTTTCACCACTTGCACTGTTGTGCATGTGCCTCTAAGCTGCAACCACTTCCTAAGGGTACTCCACCCTCCCCTTACCCCACGAAGAAGGAAAGTTCTGCGCTTTTGCACGGGTCCAAAGCCGTCCATGGGACTCAGAGGGCGAAGCTGTGACTAGCGTTCCTCAAGAGTGTTAATCGAATTTTGAACAACGTGGCTCAACAAACAAATCCATCGCGCGTGCTGCTGGTGAGTCGAGATGCCTTAGCGTTGCGAGGCGTTTGGTCGGTGTGTGAACCAAACTCTTGGCAGCTCGAAACTGCATCTTCCGGACTTGAGGCAGTGGAGCGCGTTGAATCCGGCGATGCTCCAAGTCTGATTCTCTTGGACTTGGTTCCGGGTGATGGAGAAGCGCTGCACACCTTGCGTTGGCTGCGTCGCGTGGGCCCACTCACTCCAGTAGTTGTTTTGGCGCAACCCGAAGACAACCAGCAAATGATGGAAGCCGTGCGATTGGGCGCAGAAGACTACGTTTTGAAACCTCTGCAGGCGGACGGTCTCGAAAGAGTTTTGCGGCGCCACATGCTATCGCGCGAAGTGCACGCTCTCGATTTGCGGGCGGAGGATGTGGAAGCAGTCGGTGACAACTTCTTCTTTGTCGCGGCCGGCCCGGTTGCGCGACGTCTTCGCGCACGCGCTTCGCTGTTGGCGCAGGTGACCGTTCCCGTACTGATTACAGGTGAAAGTGGAAGCGGTCGGGAGACTGCGGCGCGGTTGATTCACAAGTTGTCGATCCGAGCGGAATTCCCATTCGCGAAAATCAATTGCTCGATGCTTTCTCCGGATGTTTTGGAGAGAGAGCTCTGGAGTCAGGATCCTGGTGCGGGTGCAGGCAGCAACCGTGCAACGCTCGACCTCGGACGCAAAGGCACCGTTTTACTGGATGAGGTCGACAGTCTTCCAGATCCGCTTCAAACAAAGTTATTGACTCTGTTTCAGAGTAAACAGGTATTCCGGAATGGCGGCGATGCTGCAGCGCGCGGGGATGTTCGCGTGATGGCATCTACCTCAGTGGATGCGGAGGTGCTCGTCGCTACTGGCCGTCTACGCGAAGACCTGTGGCACTGGCTGAGCACATTCGTTCTTCAAGTGCCGAGCCTTCGAGAACGCCGCGAAGAAATACCGGTGTTGCTGCATCACTTCATGAACCGTTTGGCGAAACGTTATGGCCTTCCTGCTCGCCGAATCTCTTCGGATCTTTCGGACGCGTGCCAGCGATATTCGTGGCCGGGGAATTTCCGCGAGATGGAGAATTTCGTGAAGCGCTACCTGATCGGCGGCGATGAGTCGGTAGCGAAGTCTGAAGTGCAAGGTGGACCTGTTCTAGCCAACGTACCGGTGTCTCACCGGCATGAGCCAAAACCGCATGAGATTGCGGTCATTCATAACGGAGGCAACGGGGACAAACAAGGATTGAAGTCGCTGTTGCGGTCCGTGAAAAGCGAAGCCGAGCGAAATGCGATTGCGAGAGCGTTGAAAGAAACGCAATGGAATCGTAAAGCGGCGGCAAGGCTGCTCAGCATCAGCTACCGCGCACTGCTGTACAAGATTCAGCAGTATCAGATGACTCCGCGCGAGACGCATTCGGCAAGTTTTGTTAACGACGGCCGGACGAAGGAAACCAGTCATTAAGCAGCAGCAAGGGTTATCGAAAACAGTGCAAAGAAAGACTGCACACCCCAAGCAGGCAGGTTCGAAATCATTTTTGGATTCTAAAGGACCATGGCAATGAAAATCTCAGTAATTGGAGCCGGCTACGTTGGTCTTACCACCGCCGCATGCCTGGCGCAAATCGGTCACCAGGTGTTTTGCAGCGAGAGCGATGTTGAAAAGCTGAACAAGCTGCAGAACGGATTGATGCCGCTGTTCGAACCGCACCTTGAGGAAATCGTGCGCGCCGCGCGCAACGCGGGCACGCTGACCTTTGGCTCAACCAATGATGCCATCGAGTGGGGAGAAGCGATCTTTATTTGTGTAGGTACCCCGCCTCTGCCGAACGGCGATGCGGATCTGTCCGCGATCGAAGCGCTGGCGCGTACTATCGCGAAGCGCGCGAAGGGCTATCGCCTGGTAATTGAAAAGAGCACTGTCCCGGTCCAAACGGGCGCGCAACTGCGCAAACACCTCGGTCTTCATAAGAGCAGCGTGTTCGACTATGACGTTGCTTCGAATCCTGAGTTTTTGAGAGAGGGTTCCGCGGTTCAAGATTTTCTGCACCCCGATCGGATTGTCGTTGGCGTTGAGTCAGAGCGCGCTGCCACCATACTGCGGGAGATCTACGCGCCAATCATGAGCCAAGGGTTCACGTGCCCGGTACATAAGAGCTGTCCAAATCGCAATCAGCCACGACTGCTGGTAACGGACACGAACTCGGCGGAGCTTATCAAGCATGCCTCCAACTCTTTCCTGGCGATGAAGATTTCGTTTATCAACATGGTTGCAGACCTCTGCGAGGTTGTCGGTGCCGACGTTGCACGCGTTGCTGAGGGAATGGGAATGGATCCGCGCATCGGGCCAGCATTCTTGAGTCCGGGTATCGGGTTTGGTGGATTCTGCTTCCCGAAGGACGTTCAGGCGTTCATCCGAATTGCGGAAAAATCGGGCTGCGACTTCTCGCTGTTGAAAGAAGTCGAGCGCGTTAATCAAGGCCGGATTGAAGGCTTTGTTAAAAAACTGCGCGACGAACTGTGGGTGGTGCGCGGCAAAAAGCTCGCAGTGTGGGGTCTGGCATTCAAGCCCAATACCGACGACGTGCGTTTTGCGCCGTCGATCGCCCTGATTCAAGCTTTGCTGAAGGAAGGGGCGACGGTCCGAGCTTACGACCCCGAAGCGATGGACAAGGCGAAAGCGGACCTGCCAAACATTGAGTACTGCCAAGATCCGTACGAAGCAGCGGAAGGGGCAGACGCAATCTTGATCGTCACCGAATGGGAACAGTTCCGAAATTTGGACTGGCGGCGACTGAAAGGAATCGTGGAGCAGCCGCTGATTCTGGATGGAAGAAATATGTTCGATCCGAATGAAGTGGCGCGCAATGGTTTCCGTTACGTGAGCGTTGGTCGTGTTTCGACGTCGAGCGTAGATGCGTCGGAGACTGAAGTCGCTCGCGCCTAAGTGACGGGTTGCCCGCCATGTTGGATCATGCGTTGAGTGTGCAACCCAGAAACGCCGTTGGAGCAACAATGAAGCAACGTAAAGACTTGTCAAAACTGGCGACGATGGCGCTGTTGTTTGCGATGGCAGCCGGAAACTCGCTATCGGCTCAATCACCCGCGGGAGCAAGCAGTCCAGTTCCTGCAGCTGCGCAGCCCGACCTGGCGGCCGGTGCGGTGAAGGCACATGACGACTCATACACCATTGGATCCGATGATGTACTCGCCATCAACGTCTGGAAAGAACCCGACCTGACGCGTTCTGTGCCCGTCCGCTCGGATGGCAAAATCTCCTTACCTCTGATCGGGGAACTGCAGGCCGCGGGAATCACCCCCAAGCAACTGGAACAGGACATCTCCAAGAAACTTACCAGTTACGTGTCGGAACCAGAAGTGACTGTTATCGTGCAGGAGATCAAGAGCAGAAAGTTCAATGTGCTCGGGATGGTCGCGCGTCCTGGTTCGTTTCCGATCACGCACACGATGACCGTACTCGACGCAATTGCGTTATCAGGGGGATTTCGAGATTTTGCGAAACAAAAGTCGATCTATGTCTTGCGCATGAAGCCCGATGGAACGCAGGCGCGGCTCCCCTTCAATTACAAAGATGTTGTGAAGGGTAAGAACCCCGAGCAAAACATCAAGCTCGAACCGGGTGACAGCGTTGTCGTCCCGTAATTCAGCCATGCTGATCTACACAACTCGATTGCTCGCGGCATGCCTACTTCTGGCGGCTTCGCTGAGCGCTCAACAAACACCGGACGAGACGGTTCCGGCGCCGGAGGAAACGCCCAAACGCACCGAACCCGCGTCCCCGGTCAGCGCTCCTGTTCTGACGACTTCGCAAGAACCAGATGCGAGCGACATCCCGATCGAGCAACGGGTTGTGCCCGTTCCGGCGATTATCGGCGGTTTCGCTCCGACGCTTGCTTTTTCATCCGCGGCAGACCGGGCGAATCTTCTTCGCATCGGGTTCAACGTCGGCGGAAGTTATGACGACAACGCCTTGATTACTCCGACCAATGCGATCAGCAACTGGAGCTATTCAATTTTTCCGAATATTTCCATTCAACAGACCAGGAGTCGTCTGCGCTGGGACTTGACTTACGCCGGGGGCGTGACAGTCAACGAAGAATTCAGTGCGAACAATCAGGGCTCGCACGATTTGAATCTAAATCTGCTGTATCGCCTCAGTCCTCACGTCAACCTGATCTTGAGCGACCACTTTACGATCACTTCAGGAATTTTTGACCAACTGGGAAGTAATGCAACACCGACGCCGGGGGCCTCGGGAGCGGCCAGCGGGTCTGCGGTTTTGCCAATCTCGAATCAACTGAATAATTCTACGTCGGCTCAGCTCGGATACCAGTTTTCGGCAAATGACGCGGTCGGTGTGAGCGGCACCTATTTCTTGGCGAACTATCGCGATGTCCCAGTTGGGACGCAGTTATTCGATACGCGATCCGCGCAAGTCGCCGGATTTTATACGCACCGTGTGACGCCACGTAATTGGGCAGGTATCAGTTATCGTTTCGCGCGCCTAACCTTCACCGAAGACAGCGGAGAAACACTGATTAACAGTATCTTGCTGTTTGATACCATTACGTTGCCCGGCAAGATTTCAGTGTCATTCTTCGCCGGACCCGAGTCTGTTGACGTGACGAGCCCGCTGGTTGGCACATCTGTGAGTTCTCCGGAAGGAAAACAATGGTCGGTTGCGGCCGGCGCTAGTTTCAACTGGACTGGGCAACGCACAAGTCTCTTCGCTGACTTTACGCGAAGGACTAATGACGGCGGGGGCTTGCAGGGACCAACCCAATCGATATCCTTTAACGGTGGAGTGCGCGAGAAATTAGGCCGTTTCTGGACTCTCTCTGGCACGGGCAACTTTGGGAAAAATGATTCTCTGACTGAAGGTCCGACGATTCCGGCCTCGATTCAATTTACATCGCTGAGCGCGAGCATCGAACGAAAAATTCGCGAGAGTATCTCACTGCTAGCAGGCTATTCCCACGAGATTCAAAAGGGCCAAGATCTTTTACTGCCAGATGAGAACGCGCACAGGAATAGAGTTTGGTTCTCAATTTCGTATAGCTTCGCAAGACCGTTAGGACGGTAGGTATGGAAGAGCAACTCGAAGATCAGTCGCAAGAGGGTTTTCACCTCAATGAGTACATCGACCTGGTCCGTCGCCGTCGATGGCTCCTGCTGATTCCGCTGTTTTCCGTGTGGTTGCTGGTCTGGGTTGCGACCTGGTTCCTGCCATCGGTCTACCGATCGGGCACCTTGATCCTGGTGGAACAACCTGCGGTCCCGGAGAAACTGGTCCCAACCAACGTCACGGATGACCTGCAAAGCCGCCTGGACAGCATTACGCAGCAAATTTTGAGCCGCACGCGATTGATGGGCATTATTGAGCAGCTCGACCTATATCCGAAACTTCGCGCGCGCGTCAGCCCGGATGAAGTTGTGGAGCGGATGAGAAAGGACATTGAAATCGAGCTCGTGCGGTCGGCCGATAAAGACCGATTGTCGGCGTTCAATGTTTACTACCAGTCTGACAATCCACGGGTAGCCCAAGAAGTAACGACTGAGCTGACGAATCTTTTCATCAGCGAGAATCTGGAAGCACGCCGGAAGGCTTCAGAAAATACGACGAATTTCTTCGAGAGCCAACTCAACGAGGCGAGACAGAAGCTCGCTCAACAAGAGGAGCGCGTTCGACAGTTCAAGGACCAGCACCTCGGAGAACTGCCGGGACAGTTGCAAACAAACCTTCAAATTTTGGGTGGTTTGCAATCACAGTTGCAGGCGCAGGAAGATGCGCTGAACCGGGCGCGACAGCAGGAAACTTATCTTGAGTCCTTGCTCGGGCAATACCGAACGCTGGAACGCACAGTAAAGAGCGGGACCGGCGTTCCATCAGGCGGCCTTGCTGGGATCGACAGGGAACTGGATCGCCTGAAGGCGCAACTCACGGATCTGAGCGCGCGTTACACGGACAAGCATCCAGATGTCCGCAAAGTGCGAGAGCAGATCGAGAAGTTGGAGAAAACGCGAGCTCAGGTGATGGCCAAGCCGGACTCGCCAACGGATGACGCCGCCGCGCCCACCAACTACAGCCAGATTAAAGACATCGCGCCTCGCCTCGAGCTGGAAAGCCAGCTCAAGGCGAACCAGATCGAAATTAAGAATCACCAAAACGAAATCAAGGAACTAACTGCAAAACTGGCTGATTACCAGAATCGGTTGGGAAGAGCGCCAGTTCGGGAACAGCAACTCGCGGATATTACCCGTGACTACGATCAATCTCGGGCAAATTACGACTCGCTTCTCGGCAAGATGAATCAATCGGAGATGGCGACGAACTTGGAAAAACGGCAACAAGGCGAGCATTTCCGGGTAGTAGACGCTCCCAATCTGCCGACTAAGCCCTACTCGCCGAACAGACTGAAACTCAGCTTGATGGGTCTTTTCGCTGGGTTGGCTCTGGGTGCGGTGTTTACAATGGGTGCCGAGTTCACCGACGATCGCGTGCACAGCGAAAGAGTTTTGAAGAAGATGATTCCGGTTGATGTGATTGCGGAAATCCCGTCGCTGGCGACCGTGGATGAACAGAGTACGAGACGTCGAGAGATTTGGGTCGCTTTGATTTCTGCAGCCGTGGCCATGTTTATCATCGCTGTCGGACTGGGCATCACGTATTTGCGCGGCTAGCCTCTATATGTATAAGGGCTTTTTCCACTTAAAACGAAACCCGTTCGAGATCACTCCAGATCCCTCGTTCCTGTTTGCTACGCGCAAACACAACGAGGCGTTGGCGTCCCTGTATTACGGGGTGCGACGTCACAAGGGCTTCGTAGTGATGACCGGAGAAGTGGGGACCGGCAAGACGTTGCTGATCCGCTGCCTGCTCGAGCTGCTCACCCGGAGTCAAGTTGGATTCGCTTATGTCTTCAACAGTCGCTTGAACGCGATGGAGTTCCTGCGCTATGTCGCGGGGGACTTCGGCCTGGCGGCCTCAGGCAAGGGTAAAGACGAGCTCTTACTGAGCATCAGCGATTACCTGGTGGATCGTCATCGCCGCAAGCTCACGACATTGCTGGTGGTCGATGAGGCGCACCACTTGTCTTCGGAAGTGCTGGAAGAAATTCGTCTTCTTACGAACCTGGAAACACCGACGCAAAAGTTGTTGCAGATTTTGCTGGTGGGCCAGCCGGAGCTAAACCAAAAGCTGGACTCTTCAAATCTGCGCCAGCTCAAACAGCGAATTGCGTTGCGATGCAACCTGGAGCCCTTGTCCGAAGAGGAAACCCGGGCGTATGTGAAGCGCCGCTTGCAACTGGCCGGTTCGAATCCGGAAGTAACGATTTTTACGGAAGGTGCGACCTCGGCGATTTACCGCCACTCGCGCGGCATCCCGCGTTTGATCAATACAGTTTGTGAAAATGCTCTGATCGCTGCCTACGCGCACCAGACGCCGCATATCGAACCGGAAGTGATTGACGAAGTTGCGTCTGACTTGAGATTGGGTGTAGTGACAACCGAGAGTGACGACCTCGCCATTGAAGACAGCGGAGATCAGTTACGTCGCGCCGCTAATACCCTGCTGCAATTTCACGACTTCCTGCAAAGCAATCGCAGTAAGCAGAAACCACAGGTTGTAGTAAGACGAGGAATTCGAGAGCATGAGCCGCTTATTTGAAGCGCTGCAGCGTTCCGAGGCGGAACGCTCCGGAAGCACATTGCCGCAAATGCCGTCAGCCGCAACGGAGCTGCTCCAAGCTGCCGAGCAAGGCGAATTGGGTGCGGAGATTGCTGCAGATTTTTCGTCGGCCGAATTTTCTTCGCCAGATTTTCCATCCACAGAATTTCCTTTGGAGGAAATGCCTCCAGCGCCTTCTGTGCCGGCGTCGCCAAGCACGATGGAAGGGTTACGGAGTCTGCAGCCGTTTCCGACTGCCGAAGGCCGCCTGGTCTCGATCACGCAACAGGATGGGTTGGGAGCGGAGAAGTTCAGATTGCTCGGCGTGCGCCTACGCAACATGAGAGCGAGCCGCACGTTGAAAAGAATTCTTGTAACGAGCACTATTCCCGAGGAAGGCAAGAGCGTGGTGTCTGCCAACCTGGCTCTGGTATTGGCTCGCGGCGGGCGAACAAAAACGGTGTTGGTGGAAGGCGATCTGCGTCGTCCCACGCTTGCGAATCGTTTTGGGTTGGGAAAACTTCCTGGGCTCGTTGATGCGCTGTCGGGCAACAAGAGCTTGAATGAAGTCATCTACCAACTGGAGCCTACTGGTCTTTGTTGCATTCCAGCTGGTCATCCTCCGGAGAACCCGTTGGAGTTGATGCAATCGGGCCGGGCTGCTGCGGCTTTAGACGCGTTATCCCAGTTTTTTGAGTGGATTGTTGTGGATTCTCCGCCTGTTTTGCCGTTGGCGGACACGATTCTCTGGTCGAAATTGGTCGACGGGGTAGTTCTCGTCGCCCGGGAAGGAAAGACCGAGAAGCGCCAATTACTGAAGGGTTTAGAGCTCCTGGACCACTCCCGTCTGTTGGGCGTTGTGTTGAATGGTTCTAGTAGCACTGACCATAAAAATTATTACCAGCGCTACACGCCTGCCCCTTCCAGGTGAAAGTGCGTGACAGACGGGGGATTTGACGGTATTATGCCGGTCAGTACTTCCCCAGTACTTTTATAAAAACAGCAATTTTCGGTTTTCCCTCCCCCCAATTGTTTTGCGCACCTTGCAGGAGACCTCTGTCGTGAATCGTTCGCGCGCCACTGAAACTCTAAGTCGTCCTGTCTCTGGAGACAGAACTGCCGTACCAGGCGGAGACATTCTTTCGGAAGAAACTTTTCGCAAGATGATTTGTCTGGAACGCAAGCGCACTGAGCGCTCGCGCAAGCCTTTTGTGTTGATGCTAGTCGACACTGGCGACAACGTTGCCACCGATCGCAATGGGAAGGTTCTGCTGCAGATTCTGCACGCACTCGCTTTTGCGACGCGTGAGACAGATGTCCGAGGCTGGTACACGAGGAACCTCGCTGTCGGCGTGATGTTCACCGAGATCACTCTGGATGACAAGAAACAGATCCTCAGCACGATGCTGGACCGAGTGAATGAAGCGCTTCGTCATCATCTGACATTTGAGCAGTTCAGCCAGATCAAGTTGTCGTTCCACCTGTTCCCGGAGGACTGGGATCATCAGACCCCTGACGGTCCTAGCAATCGCGCGTTATATCCGGACCTGGCAAACGTTGACGTGCGGAAGTCTTCGCGAATGATGAAACGCGGCATGGACATCGCCGGCAGCTTAATGGCGTTGCTCATTTTCTCGCCGTTGTTTGTAATGATTGCGCTATTGATCAAGCTGACGTCTAAGGGCCCAATGCTGTTTCGGCAAGATCGAATCGGCCAATACGGGAAATCTTTCTCTTTCCTGAAATTCCGCTCGATGTATGTCAACAATGATGCAAGCAAGCATCAGGAGTACGTGAAGCAATTGATCGCTGGGCAAGCTGCTCGCAAGGGTGGCGACGGTCTTTCCGAAGGTGTGTTCAAGTTAACGGACGATCCGCGCATCACGCGGGTGGGAAAATTTCTGCGACGCACTAGCTTGGATGAACTGCCGCAATTCTTTAACGTTTTGATAGGCGATATGTCGCTGGTTGGACCGAGACCTCCAATTGCCTACGAAGTAGAAGCGTACGACCTGTGGCACCGCCGCCGCTTGCTCGAAGCCAAGCCTGGCATTACGGGCTTGTGGCAGGTAAATGGCCGCAGCCGCGTTGAATTCGATGAAATGGTTCGCCTCGATTTGCAATACGCGAAGACCTGGTCTCCCTGGCTTGACCTGAAAATTCTGGCGCGCACTCCAAAAGCGATGGTTGCTGGCGAAGGCGCTTACTGACGATTCCACCAAGATCTTAACGATCTGATTTTGTGTTCCCTCCCCTTTCCCTCCCCGATGTCAATTCGCCCCCATGTAAGTTGTACGTTTTTTCCTAACTACACTCTGTAGACAAAGGCGAAACAATGATTAATTTTGGTGTCATTGGATACGGTTATTGGGGTCCGAACATTGTTCGGAACCTCTGGAATCTTGAAGGATCTACAGTCACAGCTGTGTGCGATCAGAGCCCAGCAGCGCGTAAGCGCGCGCAAGCGGCCCATCCACACTTGCAGGTACTGTCAGACCCAAACGAGATCGTTACGTCGCCGGACATCGATGCCGTCGCTGTGATCACGCCAGTGTGGACTCACTTTGAATTAGCAAAGGCGGCGCTCGAGAACGGGAAACACGTCTTTGTTGAAAAGCCATTCACGAGCACTGTGGCGCAGAGTGAAGAATTGATCGAGTTGGCTGAACGAAAGAACCTGAAGATCATGGTGGACCACACCTTCTTGTTCACGGGCGCGGTCAAAAAGATCAAGCAGCTCCTCGACGACGGAACGTTGGGACAGCTCTACTACTACGATTCCACACGCGTGAACCTGGGACTGTTTCAGCACGATGTAAACGTAATCTGGGATTTAGCTCCGCACGATCTGTCGATTATGGATCACTTGATCAGCGCCGACCCTGAGGGCGTCGTGGCGACAGGGCAGAGCCATTTGAATGGACACGAGGACATCGCGTTCATCACGCTCTATTTCCCGAACAACGTGATTGCTCACGTGAACGTGAATTGGTTGTCTCCCGTGAAAGTTCGGACGACGCTCATCGGTGGCGAGAAGAAAATGCTTGTGTGGAACGATCTCGAAGCTGACGAAAAAATTAAGGTCTACGACAAGGGAGTCAACGTCACAAGCCAACAAGGACTCTATAAATTGCTGGTTAGCTATCGTTCCGGGGACATGTGGTCGCCGCAGATCGAACAGAACGAAGCTCTGCGCACGGAACTGCAGTATTTCGTCAACTGCATCAACGGCAACGAGAAGCCTTTTAACGATGGAATCGCGGGACTGCGTGTTGTCAAGATGCTCGAAGCTTCAACCGAATCGCTAGTTAAACGCGGCGCGCTGGTTTACGTATAGCGAGCCTGCTGATTTGTGTCGGAGCACATCCAATCAAATCTCTATGAATGAATTTGTCTGCATCGGAAACAACGTGAAGCTCGGGAAAGATGTGAAGTTTTCCCGGTTTATCAATATTTACGGCTGCGAAATCGGCGACGAGACCAAGATCGGCGCATTTGTCGAAATCCAGAAAAACGCAACGATTGGCAAGCGTTGCAAAATCTCGAGTCACACCTTCGTTTGCGAAGGCGTGAACATCGAGGACAACGTCTTCATCGGACATAACGTCGCGTTCATCAACGATTCCTTTCCGCGAGCAACCACTGGAGACCAGCTCCAGACCGAGGCCGACTGGAAAGTGGAAAGGACGTATGTCAAGAAGGGCGCATCGATCGGATCCGGTTGCACGATCTTGTCGAACGTCACGATCGGAGAAAACGCGATTGTGGGCGCCGGCAGTGTCGTCACCAAGGATGTGCCACCCAACAGTATTGTTGTCGGAAATCCAGCAAGAGTACTTCGATACATCGACCAGAAATTGGAGGCTACAAAGTGAGCGTTTCTAATACCGGTATTCCTTTCCTTGATCTCATTACTCCTCACGTTGAGCTTGAGCAGGAGCTCACGAAAGTATTCCAACAAGCACTGCGGACGGCCGGATTTATCGGCGGACCGATGGTGGAAAACTTCGAGAAGGCTTTTGCCACCTTCTGCGACGCCAAACATTCGGTAGCTGTGAATAGCGGCACGGATGCACTTCGTTTCGCCCTGATGGCTGCAGGCGTGAAGAATGGCGATGTCGCTGTTACGGTTCCTCACACCTTTATTGCGACGACGGAAGCAATTTCTCAGGCGGGTGCGTTGCCCGAGTTTGTCGACGTTGACGAGCGCACTTACAACATGGATCCGGAAAAACTACGCGAGTATCTCGAGCAGAAGTGCACGAAAGACGCATCCGGCAGACTCATCAGCCGCCGCAGCGGACGTCCGGTGACTGCCATTGTGCCGGTGCACCTGTACGGGCAGATGGTGGACATGGATGCAATTCTTGCATTGGCGGAGCGCTTTAATCTGATCGTGATCGAAGACGCCTGCCAGGCACATGGTGCACAGTATTTTTCGCGCAAACATAACCGCTGGATGACTGCGGGATCGATGGGCAAAGCCGCTGCCTTCAGCTTTTACCCTGGAAAGAACTTGGGCGCGTGCGGAGAAGCCGGTGCAGTGACCACCAACGATGAAGCGATCGCCGCGCAGATTCGCATGATCCGCGATCACGGCCAGGCCAAGAAGTACTACCACAACATCGAAGGCTACAACGGGCGTTTGGACGCGATTCAGGCGGGACTGCTTCATGTGAAATTGCAGCACTTGGCGAAGTGGAACGAGCAGCGTCGTGAGCGTGCGATGGAGTACCAACGCTTGTTCGAGTCATCCGGAAATCCCGTTAACGCGCCATATGAGCCGTCTTGGTCGAGAGCTGTATTCCATCTGTACGTCGTGCGAACAAATGACCGGGAAGGCATGATGGATTTCCTCAAGAACGAAGGAATCGCCACCGGAATCCATTACCCGATTCCGCTGCATATGCAGAAGGCGTATGACAATCTGAGCTACGCTCCTGGAGACTTTCCGGTCTCCGAGCGAGTTGCGGCAGAAATCGTTTCCTTGCCAATGTTCCCGCAGTTGACCGCTGATCAGCAGGCAAAGGTTGCGAAGGAAGTGAAACGTTTCGTGCAGAGCCGGTCATCGAAGCCGGTGGCTGGCGAAGCGAAAGACCTCGCAGTAGCCGAGCGAATGGCATAACGATCGGATCCTCGTCTCGCCCGAATGGGCGGCACGAGTCATGCGGGGAAAGCATAGTGAGCGATGCACCGGGGTCCACCCGGAGAGACTGGACGATTCCAGACGCCCCGCTCCACTTCAAAGAGCAGCAATTTCGTAACAACGTACCTTGCAGAGGAGGTTCAAACCCGTGGCAGAAAACAAAAAAACAATCGTGGCTGGGCTTGGCGAAGTGGGCAAACCGCTCTTTCAACTTTTGTCTCCGCATATGGAAGTCGTTGGTGTGGATATTGCACCGGTCGGCCCAATCGACAACGTCGGCGTCCTCCACGTCTGCTATCCGTTCCAGATCCCGGATTTCAGGGGTGTAACGGCCAGGTACATTGCGCAATACAAGCCAACGCTTACCGTCATCAACAGTACGGTTTCTGTCGGCACCACACGTGCGATTGAGGACTTGACCGGCACTCCGGTCGTGAACAGTCCGGTGCGCGGAAAGCATGCACGTATGTTGGAAGAGCTCAAACACTACACAAAATTCATTGGTGCCACGAGTCCGCAGATCGCTGAGCAGGCAGCGCACCATTTCCAGGCCGCTGGAGTCAAGACGAAGGTGCTCTCTTCACCTGAAGCGACGGAACTGGCGAAGTTGACGGAGACGACGTACTTCGGCGTGATGATTGGTTGGGCGCAGGAACTTGAGCGCTATTGCGATCAATCCGGACAGAGCTACGAAGAAATCACGTCATTCTATGACGAGATTAAATTCTTCCCGCCCGTCAAATACTTTCCCGGGATTATCGGCGGACATTGCGTGATGCCGAACATAGAAATTCTGCGAGCATTTCACGATTCCGTGATCCTCGAGGCAATTCAAGCTTCGAACAAAATGAAGATGGATCGCGAAGCGCAGCGCAAAATGAGTGCGACTGTCGAAGCTGAATCGGCTTCTGACAAAGTCGCTGTTTAGGTTCAATGGGCGTTCAAGAAAATCACATGGTGACGGAAGCTGTTACGCCGGTCGACCTGCCAGGATCATCCGCTGATCGCGAGGCGGTGGAATATCCCAATCTGCGCGGCAAGCGGGTTGGAATGGTGGTTTTCTCGTGCTATCCGTATGACCCGCGCCCCCGCCGCATAATCGGCGCCATGCTCGATGCGGGCATGACCATTGATTTGGTTTGCGAAGGAGATGAAAAGGCACCAGAGCAGGAGACTCTCGGCGGCCTGACCATCACGCGAGCTCCCATTAGCCATTGGCGTGGCGGGAAATTATCCTACGCATACCAGTACGCTGCCTTCATTCTTTACTCCGCGTATATCCTTGCGAAACGTACGTTTAAGAAGCGCTACGATCTTGTCTACGTTCACAACATGCCCGACGTCCTGGTCATGAGCGGCCTCTTCCCGAAATTGGTCGGAGCTAAGGTCATTCTCGATCAGCATGATCCCATGCCTGAGCTGATGAGGACGATTTACAACCTCGATGAGCACAGCATGAGCGTTCGCATCATTTGTTGGCTGGAGAAATGGAGTTTAGCCCGAGCAAATCTTGTACTCACCGTCAATAAGGCTTGCGAGCGGCTTTTCTCTGAGCGTGGATGCCCGATCGAAAAGATTGGTGTGGTGATGAATTCTCCGGATGAGAAGATTTTCTCTTATCGGGAGGCGCGGCCCTCGCTGTCGTCATCGAAATCAGGAGACCCCAATAAGCATTTCGTGGTGATGTACCACGGATCTTTGGTTGAGAGAAACGGGCTCGATCTTGCAGTCGAGGCTTTGGCACGCGTGCGGGAAACGATTCCGAATGTTGAGCTTCGAGTGTTCGGGCGCAGTACGCCCTACCTGGAACAAGTCCTGCAGAGAGCGAAAGAATTGGGCATTGAAAAGCATGTGCGTTACCTCGGGTCGAGACAACTGGAAGACCTGGTTCCGGAGATTGATGCTTGTGATGTGGGCGTGATCCCGAACCAACGCAACGCCTTCACGGATATCAACACCCCTACACGAATTTTTGAGTATCTGGCGTCAGGTAAGCCGGCAATCGCTCCACGCACGCCTGGAATCCTTGACTATTTCGATGCACAATCACTGTTCTTTTTCGAGGCTGGTGACGTCGCCGAATTGGCAACTCGAATCGTGGATGTTTATTCAGATTCGAGCCGCGCATTTGAAGTCGCCCAACGTGGACAGAAGATGTATGTGGCGCATGCCTGGCAACAGGAAAAACAGACTTTGCTGAAACTCGTCAGCGGTTTGTTGCAGTAAGGTCGTGCGCGAGACTAGCTGGGGACGAGCGCGGTATCAGCGTTGTTCCGCAACGCAACCTCCGGAAATTCCACCCGAAAAAGGCTGATTCAACGGCCCGTAACACACTCCTCTTAGATGCGTGAACGCCGCGCAGCTAACCGACACTGAGGCTATTCCGCAATGACTGGTCAAATGAAGTATGTGCTGGTGACTCCTGCTCGCAACGAGCAGGCGTTCATCGAGAAGACGATTGAGTCGATGATCCAGCAGACCTTACTGCCGTTGAAGTGGGTCATCGTCGACGATGGGTCGACGGATAACACCCGCGAAATTGTCGGTCGCTATCTTGCGCAAAATCCGTGGATGGAACTTGTGCAAATGCCGCAAAGACGAGATCGCAGCTTTGCAGCAAAGGTCGTCGCTTTCAATGCCGGTTTCGAAAAAGTTAAAGACTTGCCATATGACGTGGTTGGCAACCTGGATGGAGATACCTCATTCGACAGGGACCACTTTGAATTCCTGATCGGAAAGTTCGCCGAAGATCCAACTCTTGGTGTCGCAGGAACGGTTTTTAGAGAAGAGGGTTACAACTCGGAGACAGACAGTTTTGAAGGACACAAGCACGTGTCGGGGCAATGCCAATTGTTCCGTAGACAATGTTGGGAAGATATTGGGGGGTACATTCCGCATCGCGCTGGCGGAATTGATTGGATGGCCGTGACGACCGCTCGCATGAAGGGCTGGAAGACGGAATCGTTTCGCGAGAAATACTTCTTTCACTATCGGACGTTGGGAACCGCGGAGCGCGGAATTCTCGCGTCTCTTTATTCGTACGGCGAGAAGGATTACTACCTCGGTGGCCATCCTGTTTGGGAAATGTTCCGGGTCGCCTATCGCGTCACCAAGAAGCCGTTTCTCTTTGGCGGTGTTGCGCTGGGGCTGGGCTATTGCGCCGCGGCAATCCGGCGAACGCCGCGCCCGGTTGGTCCGGAATTAATGGCGTTTCACCGCGAAGAGCAAATGCTCAAACTCAAAAACATTCTAAGGTCACTCGTGAAAATGAAGCGAGTCGACAACTTCAACGTTGCTAGAAACTAGTGAGATTTCTTACCAGATCATGGACCAAAATTTAGTAGCGAAGGTCAGAACATCAACGAACCGGTTTTGCGACTGGCTCGAAGGCTTTGGAGAGCTGTCATACGATCATCAAAGTTTTTTTGCTAGCAAGATAGGCCGCGGAGCCAAGGCGCTTTATTATCGGCAACCCCTGCTCGGTACCGCTGCGGTTGCGCCGATGATCTTTTTCGAAGCATTCGTTCCGTCGATGCGCACGCTGTTTTGGAAACCGCAGCGCTTTCCTATCGCGGATGCGCATTACGCAATGGGCTTTGCGTTTCTCGCGTCGACCTATGAGTCGGATGAGTATTATCGCCGCGCGGTTCACTTCCTCGAAGTGCTGCAGGAAACCAGATGTCCCGGCTACAAGGACTATGGTTGGGGATATCCGTTCGACTGGGAAACGCGAAACGGCCCCATGTTCGCGAACACGCCGCTGATTACGACGCTGCCTTATGCATACGAAGCGTTTTCGCAAGTTTACGCACTCGATAGCGACCCCAAGTGGCTCGCAGTGATGCGTTCGATAGCGGAGCATGGATTCAAGGACTATCGAGACATGGAAACTGGCCCAGGAGCCTCCAGCTGCGGTTACACGCCGGCAGCGGATGATCCGTGCGGCGTCATCAACGCAAGCGCATACCGAGCGTTTCTTCTAACAAAGGCCGGTCTGGAATTGTCGGAGCAGCGATACCTCAACGTTGCGAAGAAGAATCTTAATTTTGTAATCGCGTCCCAGAATGCCGACGGCTCGTGGCCTTATGCAGTGGACGGTACGCGCGACTTCGTCGACCACTTTCACACTTGTTTTGTAATGAAAGCTCTTTCGAAGATTGAAAAGCTGACGGGATCGGTAGAGTGTAAGAACGCGATTTCACGAGGCGTCGCGTACTACCTGAAAAACTTGTTCGATGCAAAAAGCCTGCCGATACCTTTTTCCAAAGCGCCCCGCTTCACGGTGTACCGGCGGGAACTTTACGACTATGCCGAATGCATCAATCTTGGCGTGCTCTTAAACGGACGGTTTCAGGAACTTGACGAGACGGTTTCCACGGTTGTGAAGGACGTCGTTGAGCGTTGGCAAAAGAAAGACGGTTCATTTCGCGCGCGCGAATTGAAGGCGGGCTGGGACAACGTGCCGATGCATCGATGGGCCCAGTCCCAGTTGTTCCGAAGCTTTTCTTTTCTGCTCTCGCAGAATAAAGACGAATCAAAGCAGCGCGTTCCAGAAACGCGCAGCGCAGTGAAGGCGACAACCTAGAGGCACGGCTATGTGCGGCATCTGCGGACAATACAACTTCGGGGATTCGACGCCGGTTCAGAGGCGGACGATCGAAGCAATGGCGAAAGCCATCATTCATCGAGGTCCGGATGATGAGGGCTACCACATAGCTGGGCCGTTGGGTTTCGGTTTTCGGCGGCTTTCGATCATCGATCTCGCTGGCGGCCATCAGCCGATGTCGGATCAGGATGAGTCCGTGTGGGTTGTGTTCAACGGCGAAATCTACAACTTCCTTGAGCTACGGAAGGAATTGGAGGGGTACGGTCACGTTTTCCGTACGCGTTCGGACACGGAAGTTATTGTTCACGGCTATAAGCAGTGGGGAGACGAAGTCCTGAACAAGCTGAACGGCATGTTCGGCCTGGCGATCTGGGATGCACGTCGGAAACGGTTGGTCGTAGCCCGCGATCCGTTTGGTATCAAGCTCATCTATTACCGTGTTGATGGGAAGCGGCTGTATTTCGGATCGGAAATCCGCGCGGTTCGGGCGGCAACACCTGACAAGGCCGAGATTGATCCAACGTCGCTAAATCTTTTCTTGCGCCATCGGTACACCCCGTCGCCTTACACGATTGTGAAGGGCGTAAACAAACTGGCACCGGGCACCAAAATTACGGTTGAAAACGGCTCTCTTGAAGTCAGCCGCTGGTATCAGTTTAAGCCAACTCCATTTTCGCCCGCGAAGTCGACGGACGAGGCCAAAGAAGAGTTGCTCACTCTCTACAAGCAGGCAATGAAGCGGCAACTGATCAGCGATGTGCCAGTAGGATTGTTGCTAAGCGGAGGCCTCGATTCGGGGCTATTGTTGGCGCTGATGAACCTCTACGGCAAAGAGTGGCCGACTTACACAGTGGGATACGGAGCAAGCTTCGCAGATGACGAGTTGGCGGATGCGCAAGAGACCGCGCGAATTCTCGGATCGAAACACTCGACCGTTACGCTCAGCAATTCGATCTTCGAAGAGGCGTTATCGAAAATTGTTGCGTCGCTCGAAGAACCGATTGCAGCGTCTTCGATTGTGCCGATGTACTTTGTCTGTCAGCGCGCTCGCCAGGATGTAAAGGTCGCGCTCGTAGGCCAAGGCCCGGACGAATTGTTTGGCGGGTATAAGCGGCATCTTGGCGTTCGCTACAGTGCGTTGTGGACCGCGATGCCGAACTGGATGCGGGCTCCGATCGCATCGGGGGTATCAGCACTGCCCAGGAATGAGACGCTGAAACGAGGCGTTCACGCGCTCGCGATTCAAGACCGGATGCGACGATATCAGCATGTGTTGTCGTTGCTGCCAGGTGAACAGATTGACGATCTGTTTCAGGACGGCTTGCTTGATCCGGCGACTGGCGACAAGGCGTTGGAGTGCTGGGCAGATCTTTCCGACCTGTTGTCCGAGACAGATGAGCTCGGAGGTTTGCAGTTCCTGGAAGTCCGCTCCACGCTTCCAGACGAACTCTTGATGTATGCGGACAAACTGTCTATGGCGCACAGTCTCGAGCTTCGCGTGCCGTTTCTGGACAAAGAAATTGTTGAGTATGTCGAGCGCTTGCCGGCCAGCTTTAAGGTGAGAAACGGCAGCCGCAAGTGGCTGCACCGCCAAGTTAGCGCATCGTATCTTCCTGAATCGATCCTTAAGCGGCCGAAGCGCGGATTTGCGGTTAACGTGGTGGATGACTGGTTTCGCAATGCGATCGGCAGCCAGATGCCGGATCTCTTGCTCGACAACAATTCCAAGATCTACGACTATCTGCGTCCGGCCGCGGTTCGCAGCCTTTATGAAGATCACGCTTCGGGCAAAAACGACAACCACAAAATCTTGTTTAGCCTGGTTGTGTGCGAACAGTGGCTTCGGGTCCATGCGGAGCCGGTTGCAGTGCTCACCTAGGGCGGGCGACGATGATCGGAGTGATTGCAGATCCGTCCCAGAACAGCGTGGTGTGTGAATTCTTTGAGCTGTTCAAGACTCCATGGGAGTTCCACCGGAGCGAGCGCAAGTACGATGTGGTGCTTTGTTGCGGAAACGCCACATACACCGGCTTTGCGAAACTTGTTGTTTCTTACGCAAGCGCTCAGTCTGCCGCTGAGGATATTAAAGGACCGGCGCGGATAGCAGCGTCGAAGCAGTATCAAATTCCAATTTATTGCGGCACAACATCGTTTCCCGAAAATGACGGTCAGCTTCTAGTAGATCAGAGCTCCGGCGAGTGCCTGGCATATTCGTACTCTTCTGGAGATATGATCGGAGCCCAGATCGGCTACGATCTTTTCAATGAAATTAGAACGCTCCTGACGATTGGCCAGCCGGTGATTCACGCCGCTACGCCAACGCTCGAACTGCACATCGCATTGCTTCGTGACTTGATTGTTGAGTCAGGTGTCGCACTCGTAGAGATTCCACCGGTTCCCGATGCGCACCCGTTCATTGCCTGTTTGACCCATGATGTAGATCATCCTTCGATACGAAAGCATAAGTGGGACCACACGGTTTTGGGATTTGTGTACCGGGCTACCGTCGGTTCGCTTCACCAAGCCATACGAGGTGGGATTTCATGGCGAGGTTTTCTGAAAAACGCGGTGGCTACCTTGAAACTCCCCTTTGTTCAGATCGGGCTTGCCAGCGATTTCTGGAGTGATTTCGATGACCGGTATTTGGACGTAGAGAATGTGCGACATTCGACTTTCTTCGTAATTCCTTTCAGCAACCGGCCGGGGAAAAATTCTCAGGGCGCAGCCCCAGCTTTTCGCGGAGCAAAATATGGAGCTGCCGACGTCGCGAGCTCAATTCGGAAGCTGAAGGATTCTGGTTGTGAAATCGGGCTACACGGAATTGATGCGTGGATCGACAGCGATCTCGGGCGTGTGGAATTTGAAGAAATCAGAAAGTTGTGCGGGGATTCTCAAATCGGAGTTCGGATGCACTGGCTGTACTTCGATCGGAATTCTCCTAAGACGCTAGAAAGGGCAGGCGCGAATTACGATTCAACGGTTGGATACAACGAGACGGTGGGATATCGCGCCGGCACGGCTCAAGCATACAAACCCTTCGAGGTTGAACAACTCATCGAATTGCCCCTACAAATCATGGACACGGCCTTGTTTTATCCCAGCCATTTAGGTTTAACGCCGGCGCAGGCCAAAGTTCTCGTGGACCGGCTGCAAGCTGAGGTGGGACAGTTTGGGGGGTGTCTCACCATCAACTGGCACGATCGCAGTACCGCGCCCGAGAGATTGTGGGTTACGACATATCGTGACCTGCTTGAGAGTTTGACCAACCGCGGCGCATGGTTTGCGACAGCTTCGCAGGCGGTGGCTTGGTTTCGGACGCGCCGGGCGGTTGTGTTTGAGGGAAACTCCTCCGATCCGACGACGCTGCGAGTAAACGTTGCGTCTGATGAACAAAGCCAGCTGCCGGCATTGCGACTGCGTATCCATAATCCGCGAGAGCTACGGGGTACAGAGTGTCAGAACGCTCGGGAATACGTTGACCAACCGCTGACGACCAGTGTCGATCTTCGAATCTGCAGCGTTGCAAACTGTTGAGCGGAAAACGACGCTATTTCGAGCAGAGGTTCGATTCGAATCCACGTAGCTCCTTCGCCTTGACCGTTAGAATCCTCCACAAACAATGCCTCCCTCAGTAGCGCTGCTTGCCTGGCTGGTTCTCTTATTCACCCTACTGCGTTGGGACCCCGCCCGGGTGCCAAACGCATCGTGGGCGTTGTGGATCCCCGTCGCGTGGATGTTCATCCTTGGGTCGCGATTGCCTTCGCAATGGCTGGGTGGTGGTGTAAGCCGTGCTGGCGGCGCGTCTCTCGAGGAAGGCAATCCGGTCGATCGTGCGATTTTTACAGGACTGATCCTGATAGCAATTGCAGTCCTGGTCTCTCGCGGCTTCAAGTGGAGCAATTTTTTCTCACGTAATCTTGCATTAACAGCATTTGTAATGTTTGCTCTGCTCAGCGTTGTGTGGTCGGACTACCCGTTCATAACCTTTAAGCGATGGTTTCGGGACCTGGGAAACTACCTCGTCATTCTTGTAGCGTTATCAGACAAACGACCGCGGGAAGCCGTGACTACAGTGTTGCGGCACTTCTGTTATTTACTGATACCGCTGTGCATTCTCCTGAATAAGTATTTTCCGGAACTCAGCAAGCAATACGATCCATTTTCCGGCGTAGCAACCTACGCTGGAGCCACCACCAGCAAGAATATGCTGGGTGTTGCGTGCCTGATCAGCGGGATGTTCTTTTTCTGGGACACGGTTACGCGATGGTCCAAGCGCAAGGAGAAGGGAACCAAAAGAATTCTTCTTGTGAATGTGATTTTTCTTGCAATGACGATCTGGCTGCTAGGAGTAGCTAACAGCGCCACTTCGAAGCTGTGTCTCACCCTAGGTTGTTTTGTAATTCTTGGAACGCAGAGCAAGGTGTTTCGGCGAAATCCGAAATTCTTGAAAGCCTCCATCCCTTCGATTTTCGTGTTGTATGTGATTCTTGCTTTTGGGTTCAACATCAATGCTGAGGTAGCGCAAGCGGTGGGCCGCGATCCAACGCTCACCGACCGCACGAAGATCTGGGCAATAGTCGCCAACATGCATACCAATCCGCTGGTTGGCACTGGCTATGAAACGTTCTGGTTGGGTCCTCGCCTTGACGTGGTTTGGTCGACCTTTCCGGGGCTAAACGAAGCGCACAATGGATATCTGGAGATTTATCTCAATCTAGGCATCATCGGGCTCATTCTGCTTCTCGCATTTCTCGCGGCAAGTTATCAGAATATGGGCAAAGATTTGAAGGATTCTACGAGCCTCGCGTCGTTCACCTTTGCTCTTTGGACGATCATGCTCTTCTACAACATTACCGAGGCCGCCTTTAAGGGCCAGCTGATGTGGATCACATTCCTGCTCGGAGCGATAGCGGTTCCTGCAGCGACCCGCTACCGACAGCGACGTACGGTCGCGGTCGACAACCAGAGCGGGGTTCACGGTGCGGGTCGTATGAACTTAGAGATAAGAGGTCAACGAAACTGACGATGAATGCGCCGCCCGATACAGTGAAATCGAATTCGGCTATTGCAATTAGCGCCGTCGAATCAAACTTGAAAGTCACTCAGGCAGAAATTCGCGTAAAGGGCCAGACGACATATGTTCCGTCGGTTCACATCGATGGAAGAACGGTCATTGTTGGTGGCGGATGGCTGAAAATGGCAACCGTCCAGGACGAGGACCTCTTGGAAGGTGATACTGTTTCCGATCCAACCTCATTCATCGCGAAACTCCGTCAGTCGGAGTTGCAGGCCGACGTATTTACGTTCTTCCAAAAACTGCCTCACAGCGAGCCAAAGTACAAATTGCCGATCGAGTGGGACAACGCCGCCGTGATTCCAATCACTACTTACTCGGAATGGTTGGAAAAGAGAATTGAGTCCAGCGTGCGCAGGGCGGTGAAGAAAGCAGTCAAATCAGGAGTGACGGTAAGAATCGCCGAGTTTAATGATGATCTTGTGCGCGGGATCGTGAACATCAACAATGAGACGCCGATCCGGCAGGGTAAACCTTTCTGGCATTTCCAGAAGGGGTTTGACGCAGTCAAGCTTGAAAATGCCACCTACGCCGAACGAAATGTGTTTCTGGGCGCTTATCTTCAGGACGAACTGATTGGCTACATCCGAATGACTCACGTGGACGGAGTGGCGAACATCGTTCAGTTGCTAAGCATGATGAAGCATTTCGACAAGCGTCCCGCCAATGCTCTGGTAGCGAAGGCCGTTGAAGTTTGCGAACAGCAGGGGATGACGCACCTGCAGTACTGCAACTACGTTTATAACGATCCAAAAAGCTCATTGACGGAGTTCAAGCGAAGAAACGGTTTCGAAAAGGTATTGTTGCCTCGTTATTACTTGCCGCTCACGGTGAAGGGAAAGATGGCGATGAGTGTGGGCCTACATCGAGGTTTAGCAAAGTGTCTGCCAACGCCGTTAGTTGCGTCATTGTTAAAGCTGCGAAATCAGTGGTATGCGCGAAAAGTGAAAGGCGCTGAGGAATAGTCTCCGGAACTGCCAATGCCAGGAATCGTAGCGATTTTCACGAAAATGCCTGCTGAATTCGCCGGTGATCAGTTGACCAGGATGATCGGAACGCTGCGCCATGAGCGTTTCTATACGAGTGGGAGCTGGAGCGATAAGACGTCTGGAGTGAATGTCGGCTGGGTGGCACGGCCCAATAGTTTCCTCGATAAAGCCCCCGTTAAGAATGAAACGGGCGATATTGTGCTCGCGTTTTCGGGAGAGGAATTCCCTGAGCCGGAAACTAAACAGCGATTGAAAGAGCGTGGTCATGAGTTCGATGAAACCGGTCCCGCATATCTCGCTCACCTTTACGAAGACGACCGCTCGTTTCCACTCGGCTTGAACGGAAGGTTTCACGGTGTGATCTTCGATCGCAATCTCGGCACTGTGATGGTTTTTAACGACCGGTACGGGATGCATCGTATCTATTTCCATGAATCGCGCGATGCCTTCTATTTCGCTTCTGAGGTAAAGGCGATTTTGGCGGTATGTCCGGAATTGAGGCGAATCGATTCGCGAGGACTTGGAGAATTCATTTCCAGTGGTGTCGTGCTTGAGAACCGAACTTTGTTTCACGACATTCTCGCTTTGCCCCCTGCATCGGCATGGGTCTTTCGTAATGGAACCATTGAGCGCAAGGGGACGTATTTCGATCCGCGCGAGTGGGAGGACCAAGGCGAGTTAGCTCAAGAAGATTATTACAAGGACCTCCGAGCGACATTCACGCGAAATCTTGCGCGTTACTTTTCTGGGGGCGACAAAATTGCGATGTCGCTCACCGGCGGGCTGGATACGCGAATGATCTTCGCATCGCGGAACTTCGCACCCGGCGCGCTTCCCTGTTACACCTTCGGAAGCATGTTTCGAGAGAACCATGATGTACGAGTTGCAAAGAAAGTCGCGGACGTCTGTGAGCAGCCGTTTCAGGTCATCGTGCCAGGCCAGGAGTTCCTATCGGAATTTCCAAAATACGCCGAACGGACGGTCTACCTTACTGAAGGTCGCGTGGATGTCGGGCGATCGCCCGACTTGTATTTGAACGAGAGAGCCCGCGAAATAGCCCCAGTACGGATGACCGGGAATTACGGCGGCGAGATGTTGCGCGGTGTTCAGGCATTCAAGCCGGAAGATCCGATGCTCGGACTCTTTTCTCCTGAAGTGCTCGGTTCGGTGAAGCAAGCGACACAGACCTACGCCGAGATACGTCGCGGACATCCAATCACTTTTGCAGCGTTCAAGCAAGCACCGTGGTATCAGCAAGGAGTGCTGGGGCTTGAAGAAACGCAGCTGACCATGCGGTCACCGTATCTCGATAACGATTTTGTGCGAACGGTGTATCGGTCTCCGAGAGCAGCTCTGGCCAGCAATGACGTGTCGTTGCGGTTGGTGGCCGACGGTAACCGTAAACTATCGAAAATTCTTACCGATCGTGGTGTCGGAGGTCAGTCGCGTGTTGCTGCGGCGACATCGCACGCTCTGCTGGAGTTCATGTTCAAAGCAGAATATGCGTACGACATGGGTATGCCTCAGTGGCTTGCTCGCCTGGACCATAGTCTATCGCGGCTGCAGCTCCAACGACTTTTTCTGGGCAGACATAAGGTGTTCCATTTCCGTGTCTGGTACCAGGATGCACTAGCAGGGTACGTTCAAGAAATACTGCTCGACGCGCGGAGTTTGTCTCGGCCGTACATAGAGGGGAAAAGGATGGAGTCGGTGGTGCGCGGACATCTGAAGGGCGATCGCAATTACACGACTGATCTGCACAAGCTACTTACGCTGGAAATTCTGCACCGTCAGTTTTTCGACACGCAGGAAGTGAACCGAGGGCGCCAGGAATTAACGACGCCCTCGAGTGCCGATCATCTTGCTACCGCTTGAACTCCGGTCGGTGCATTTGGGCCACTGCTCACCGAACCGCCCGCGAGCGGATGCGGATAGCGATACGCCGTGTAGCCGGGTTTCGCATTGCCACCACTGGCAGGGTTGGCAAAGACGTAGTCACGTCCCGAAGCGAAAAATTGGCTGTAAGAGAAGCCGCACGAGTTGCCCCAACCGAAGAAGTCAGGATTGATTCCAACCGTGCCAGTATTGCTCCACACATAGACCGGATCAGTGAAATAGTTGCTTCCGTTGTAATTCTGGCCGATCTGTCTACGAATGGGATATTTCAGTGTTGAACAGCTCAACCCCTGCTGGCTTGGCTCGGATGCAGTTCGAATTTGCATCGAAATCTCTGCCTTGTTGCCCCAGTAATTTCCGGCCAGATCGTCAAAGTAGTTGTTGTAAATCACACCAGTTCCGCCACGTATCCAAATCGCTTGATTTTCGTTGGCTAACTGGCTGCTATCGCGCGTGTTCAGAAAGCGGTTCCCATAGATTTCAAAATGCCGCATTCCGTAGTCTGACGTATCGTCCCCGTGGCTGTTCGATTCTGAGTTCGTGAATGTGTTGTGTCGATTCACCATGCGGCAGGCGTCATCACAATCGATACCTTGGTTCGAGCCACCAAGAAAAGTGGAATCCTCGATATAGATATTCATCGTGCCGTTGGTATCGCGGTTGCCCAAAGAATCAGCATGAGTCCAAGAACCCTGAGAATCGCTGGCATCTTTAATCTGGAGGAAGGAGTCGTCCCAGCCTCCCGTGAATTTATCTTGGGTAAAAATAACTCCGCCCGGAACGTTAATGCGGAAGAGGCCAGAACCGCTAACGTTGAAGGAATTGTTCGCGAAGACAATGGGCTGGGCGCCAAGCCAGGATCCGTTAATCATCAAGGGCTTGTTAGCGTCGCCGCCGCCTGAGACTGAAAAGCTGAAACCAGTGATTCGCATGACTCCAGCGGACTGTTTGGTGAAAGTAGTCGTGCCGTTCAGCGAAATGTTGGTTTGTCCTACACCCGCACCCTGCAACGTGATTGCCTTGGCGACCGACAGGCCTGACCATGAACAATTACCAGCGGGAACCGTAACCGTGTCGCCCGATGAGGCGGAGTTGATAGCATTGTTTACATCATTCTGGGAACAGCTTGCTGCTTTTGTTTGCGCTTCCGCGCCAATGAGGGCGGTTAAAAGAAGTATGAATGAGAACCATTTTGCCAGCATGGCCATGGGGGAATTCCTCTCAGGCAAAACCGTATTTTCGCAATCTCTGACCGAAGAGTGTTGCCTAGTGAAGAGTATTGCCTAGGCAGGACACCAAAGTCCACGCACGGAAGTTCATCGCTCGGTTGCTCAAGCGCCACGTTCCGGATGGCGGCCAATAGTTACCTAAAATGCTGAAAAATGGGCGGATGCAGGGTGGCCACCGATACTCGTTAGTTCATCCATCAGTCGACAAACGTACTCAAATGGGCGAAGACCTCCTTCACCGGAGTGCTGTAGGCAAAACTATGCGACTGTGCATTTCCGGCGATTACCACAGTATGAAGTTCGAATCTAAGGTGTTTTCGCCGTATGTGCGTGACAGGTCGGCACGGCTCGCGCTATCATTCTCGGCCGTACTTCCCCGGTACTGTTAACACTAATCAGTAGTTCGTTGGCCGATATCCCCCGAATCGCAACGCACCAACTAGAAAGCTCCAAGTGAAGCGTCTCCATTTTTTTTTGGCGCCCATCACCTTGGGCTGCGGCATTTGGCAGTTTTGCACAAGACTGGGTTGGGCCGGAAACAGGGAGCGCGATCCCGGGAGCCCGGTGGCTTCCGATGGGGAAAATATGACTGCACAACTTAAGCGAGCGCACAGGATCCGGTTCGTTCTGTTGATGGCTTTTCTAGCCATTGCCGCAGCACTTGTCATGCCTCCCGCGGCCTCGGCGGCAATCAGCTTCGTGCAGGTCAATTCCGCGACCCCTCACACGTCGCAAAGCACGGTCGCCGTTACTTACACGGCCGCGCAGTCCGCGGGAAATCTAAATATTGTCGTAATCGGCTGGGGCGATAACACTCGAAATGTAACGTCGGTGACGGACAGCAAGGGCAACGCCTACACCCAGGTTATCGGACGCACCGTGAACACCGCAGGTGCGATCAGTCAGACGATTTATTACGCAAAGAACATCGCTGCCGCCACAGCAGCAAGCAACACTGTCACCGTTATCTTCGATGGCGCTGCCGTATTTCCTGATGTTCGGATCCTCGAATACAACGGAGTTGATACCGGCGCTCCTGTTGATGTTACGGCTGTCGGCACTGGGAGCGGCAACACCAGCACTACCGCCGCAGTGACGACTACGAACGCCACCGACATGCTGTTTGCGACCAATGTAGTGTCCACGGTGAACACGGGTGCAGGGACTGGATTCACCAGCAGAATCATCACTCCGGATGGAAATATTGCTGAGGACCGAATGGTCTCGGCGATCGGGAGCTACACCGCAACCGCAGGACTCGCGAGCGGGCAATGGGTAGCGCAAATGGTGGCGTTTCGAGCCGCCGGTAGCGTACCTGACTCGACACCGCCAAGCGCACCTGCAAGTCTGGCAGCAACTCCGATCAGTGCTACGCAAGTTAATCTTGCGTGGACGGCATCCACTGACAACATCGGCGTAGCGGGTTATCGAGTGGAGAGATGCCAAGGTTCAGTGTGCACGGACTTCACGCAAATCCTGACGCCAACCGGCACGAGTGTTAGTGATACCGGGGTGGTGACTGGAACGACCTACAACTATCGCGTAAGAGCAGTGGACGGAGCTGGCAACCTTAGTGACTATTCCAATACCGCAACAGCTACGACGCCCGCGCCAGATACGATTCCGCCAACCGCGCCCTCGAGCTTATTGGCAACGGCAGCCAGCGGAACACAAATCAATTTGGCATGGACAGCATCGACCGACAACATCGGCATTGCGCAATATCGCATAGAGAGATGCCAAGGTGTGGGATGCTCCAACTTTGTGCAGGTGCTGACATCATCGGGGACGAGCATAAGCAATACGGGGCTCACAAACGGCACGAACTATAGCTACCGCGTTTTGGCAGTCGATGCGGCTGGCAATCCCAGCGCTTACTCGAATGTGGCTTCCGTCTCAACCCTTGATACTGCAGCACCCACAGCCCCATCCGGCCTCACTGCTACCGCAGCTGGCAGCACGCAGGTCAATCTCGCATGGACAGCATCGACCGACAACGTCGGCGTCGCTCAATATCGCGTGGAACGTTGCCAGGGATCTGGGTGTACGACATTCACTCAGGTGCTCACACCAACCGTAAATAGCGCCACGGATACAGGACTGACCGCCGGCACGCTTTATCGCTACCGCGTGCGTGCGGCTGATGCGGCAGGAAATCTCAGCTCGTATTCGAGCACGGTCAATGTGACAACGGGGACTGCGACAGACGCGACTCCGCCGACCGCCCCTACCAATTTCACGGCAACACCTGTCAGCGGAACACAGATCAACTTGGCGTGGACGGCATCCACTGACAACGTCGGCGTAACTGGTTATCGCGTGGAGCGGTGTCAGGGGGCTGGATGCTCGACCTTCACACAAGTCTTGACGCCGACCGGAACGAGCGTGAGCAACACAGGCCTTACCAATGGTACGAATTACAGCTATCGCGTGCGCGCAGTAGATGCAGCAGGGAATCTAAGTCCGTATTCGAGCGTAGCATCGGCGAGCACTCTTGACACCGCAGCGCCAACAGCGCCGACCGGTTTGATTGCTGCTGCAGCTGGTACGAGCCAAATCAATCTGAACTGGACGGCATCAACAGACAACGTCGGCGTCACTCAGTATCGCGTCGAGCGGTGCCAAGGGGCGGGCTGCACGAGTTTCGCACAGGTGTTGACACCGACTGGGACGAGCGTCAGCGATACGGGGCTGACGGCCTCCACGACATATCTCTATCGCGTGCGAGCTGCCGATGCTGCGGGAAATCTCAGTGGATATTCGGCCACGATGTCCGCGACTACGCAGGCTGCTCCCGATACGACGCCTCCGACTGTACCCGGGACGCTGACGGCGACAGCGATCAGCGGCACCCAAATCAATCTTGCTTGGACAGCATCAACCGATAACGTGGGTGTGACGGGTTATCAAGTCGAGCGGTGCCAGGATGCGGGCTGCAGTAATTTCGTGCAGGTATTCGCCCCGACGGGAACCAGCGTTAGCGATACGAGCCTTACATCGGGTACCAGCTACAGCTATCGCGTTCGCGCCACAGACTTAGCAGGCAATCTGAGCGCATACTCCAATGTAGCGACGGCTACGCCGACAGCTGACACAGTGCCACCGACCGCGCCCTCGAATTTCACGGCGACAGCGGTAAGTACATCGCAAATCAATCTGGCATGGACGGCTTCGACCGACAACGTTGGCGTGACTGGCTACCGAGTTGAGCGATGCCAAGGTCCCGGATGTTCGAATTTTGCCCAAGTATTGACGCCGACGGGAACGAGTGTCAGCGATACCGGGCTCGCGGCCTCGACAAGCTACAGTTACCGAGTGCGCGCCGTTGATGGGGCGGGCAACCTAGGGGCATATTCCAGCACGGCTACAAGTACGACCTTCGTCTCGACGGGAACGATCACGTTTGTACAAGTCAAAGACGGGGCCCCACACTCGGCCCAAAGCACGGTAGCTGTTGCCTACCCAAGCGCGCAGTCTGCCGGCAATCTGAATGTCGTGGTAGTCGGCTGGGGAGACACGGTACAGTCCGTGCTATCGGTCACGGATAGCAAGGGCAATGTGTACACGCCAGCAGTTGGTCCGACGATCAACTCTGCCGCTGGTTTGAGCCAGACGGTCTTCTTCGCGAAGAATATCGCGGCCGCTGCTGCGGGCGCCAACACGGTTACGGTTACGTTTGATGGAGCTGCCGCGTTCCCCGATATTCGCATCCTGGAATACAGTGGCGTGGATGTGACCACGCCAGTTGATGTGACGGCCCAGGCGATTGGCAATGGTTCCACGAGTAGCACACCGGCAGTGGCCACAACGAATGCGGTCGACTTGCTCTTCGCTACGAACGTGGTCGCGACAGTCAGCACGGCCGCCGGTTCAGGATTCACGAGCCGCATTATCAGTCCGGATGGGAATATCGCCGAAGACCGGATGGTGACGGCAACAGGCAGCTACTCGGCAACGGCTACCTTGAACTCCGGGCAGTGGGTCATGCAAATGGTCGCGTTCCGCGCTTCCGGCAGTCCGCCGCCACCGCCGGATACGGTTCCTCCAACCAATCCTTCGGGCTTGACGGCTACCGCGCTCGGTACGCAAATCAACCTCGCGTGGGCGGCCTCAACAGATAACGTCGCCGTGACTGGCTATCGCGTGGAGCGTTGCCAAGGCGCAGGTTGCAGCAATTTCGTGCAGGTCGCCACGCCAACAGGCACCGGGTTTGCGGATACTGGGCTTCTTACATCAACTAGTTTCAGTTACCGCGTACGGGCAGTAGATGCTGCCGGCAATCTAAGCGGGTACTCAAACGTTGCAACTGCTTCGACGTCGAGTGCCGCTAGCAATCCAGTGGTCATCGAGAATCAGTTGCCCGGGTCGAATGCGTGGCAGCTCGGAGATCTCTACGGGCGTCCATACGCGAACGATACCGCTGGGCAGATCAAGGGTTACGCTTCCGCGACAAGCATTAACAAAGGCGAAAACATTTCGTTCCATGTGAGCGTGAACCCAGCTCAGACCTACACCATCGATGTCTACCGCATGGGATGGTACGGTGGGCTTGGTGGCCGTCTGATGCAGCACATCGGGCCCCTGAACGGTGTGCAGGAAACACGATGCCCGGTGGACGCAACCACCGGACTGATCGAATGCAATTGGTCTGTTGGTTACACGCTGACCACCCAGGACACGTGGACCAGTGGAATCTACCTTGCCGTTCTTAAGAATGCGCAAGGTTTCTACAACTACATGACGTTTACGGTCCGCGACGATAGCCGGATTGCTGCTTTGATGTATCAGCAGCCGGTGACCACGTATCAGGCCTATAACGATTATCCGGCCGACAACGCGACCGGCAAGAGCCTTTACGAGATCAACAGTTTTGGCCCGAACACGATGGCTGGAACTGTCAGAGCGGTGAAGGTCTCGTTCGACCGTCCGTACTCCGAAGACGGCGCGGGGAAATTGATTTGGCTTTCAGAACTCAATACTTTGCGCTGGTTGGAGAAATCGGGGTACGACGTGACGTACTCCACAAATCTCGACACGCACGAAAACGGCGCGCGGCTGTTGAGTTTCCGTGGATTCCTCTCGCTGCCGCACGACGAGTACTGGTCCAAGCAAATGTATGACGCGGCGGCTGCCGCCCGTGATGCGGGTGTGAACCTCGCGTTCCTCGGTGCGAACTCTGTGTTCTGGCAGATACGATTTGAGCCATCGCGAACCGGAGTGGCGGATCGAATCATCGTTTGTTACAAAGAGGCGGCACTCGATCCGAACCCTGACTCAACCGTAACGACAGTGAACTTCCGCAACCCGCCGGTCAATCGCTCTGAGCAGGCGCTCGAGGGCGTGGAATTCACAGATGGTCCAAATAGCGGAACCGCATCCATGGTGATTACCAATAGCAGCAATTGGGTGTACGCCGGAACAGGTTTAACCGACGGCACTGTCATCCCAGGGCTTGTCTGGTATGAGGCTGATCGGCAAGTTGCAGGCGACCCTCTACCCAACGCGGTGCCCGGTACGTACGTTATGTTGTCGAACTCGCCTTATGCAGGTTCGAACGGACCCGAACACGCCAACTCATCCATCTACCAGGCTCCGAGTGGCGCTTGGGTGTTCGCTTCCGGGACGATGGGCTGGGGCTGGGGGCTGGATAACTTCTATCCCGAGGGAAGTGTGACGACGGTCGACAGTCGCATACAGAAAGCGACTGCGAATGTTCTCGATAGATTCGGTGGCCGTTAGGCGCGTACTTCCTTAAACTTGCGCACGAGGGGCTGGCTCAGCTCGCCCCTCATCGTGCATCAATGCTTTATCCCCAACAAAAAAGTTTTGCCACTCCCTCAGACGATCGCAAGCAGAACGTACCCTCATAGATAATGACTACGAATTTCAGCAAAGACCGCCTTGGCGATCGACGATTGGTGACCTCAGCGGAGTCGAAAGCGCCGCACGACATTGCAGTAGCGTTGCTAACCGGCGGTAGTGACAAACCGTACGTGTTTGGCCTGACGACGTCGCTTACGGCCAAGGGCGCCACGCTCGACTTGATTGGCAGTGACGAACTCGACTGCTCCGAATATCGGAACAACCCCTCGGTCAAATTCCTAAATTTGCGGGGCGATCAGCGATCTGATGTAGGTCTCGTTCAAAAGACCTTAAGGATATGCAAGTACTACTTGCGGTTGATCGGCTATGCCGCATCTTCCAAGCCCGGAGTTTTCCATATTCTCTGGAATAACAAGTTCGAATACTTCGATCGAACGATGTTGATGCTTTACTACCGGATGCTAGGGAAGAAAATCGTTTTCACAGCGCACAATGTGAACGCGGCCAAGCGGGACTTAGTGGACAGCTGGGTCAACCGGCTCACATTGCGAGTGCAATACCGCCTCGCGCATCGCATTTTCATCCACACTGAAAAAATGCGGCAAGAACTCATGGATGAGTTCGGCGTAGCCAGCAGTAGGATCATCCTTATTCCGTTCGGCATCAACAACGCTGTTCCTAACACAGACCTGACGCCGTCGGAAGCGAAGACGAGACTCGGTCTTCTTGATAAAGAACAGGCGATTTTGTTTTTTGGCCGGATCACTCCTTACAAAGGGCTGGAGTATCTGATCGATGCCTCTCGAAAACTTTGGGCGAAGGGCAGCAAGTGTCGTCTGATTATCGCGGGCAGAGTTGACCGCTGCGAGAAATATTGGGAAGCCATTCGTCAGGACATTCAACGTGAAGTGGAGAGTGCGCGGATTATCTTGAAGGCAGATTACATTCCAGACGAGGAAACGGAAGTCTACTTCAAAGCCGCCGATGTTCTGATCTTGCCTTACAAGGAGATTTACCAAAGCGGTGTTTTGTTTCTTGCCCACAGCTTTGGGCTGCCGGTTATCGCGTCGGATGTTGGGTCTCTGAAAGACGACATTGTCGAAGGTAAGACTGGATTCTTATTCCATCCAGAGGACTCATCGGATTTGGCCCGCGCCCTTGACCGCTACTTTGCAAGTGGCCTGTACGCAAACCTGGGGGCTCGACGACGGGATATCCAGGAGTTTGCGGCTGAACGACACTCGTGGGACACGGTTGCACAAATCACCATGAGCACTTACGGCGACCTCCTTCAGATATCGTGGCCGAAAAATGAGGTCAGTACGGCCGTTTCGACGGCATCGTTGGACGTAAACGTACCGTGATAGAGCGGCTGATGATGACACCTTCGCGCGAGTTTCTGGGCGCCAGAAGTGTAGGGTACAGAGGTAATGAGACGTCTCAGCGTTTGAATGTCACCATAGAGCTGTCGCGTTGCATCGCCTGTTGGAGGCATCAGACGCCGGATTTGCTGATTCACTCGGAAGTCCCCCGAAATATCCAACTAGAAAATTGGGAGCAGAGATAGTGAAGCCCTTAGTATCCATTTTGATCCCCGCTTACAACGCAAGCCAGTGGCTCGCGACAACGGTTCGGTCTGCGATCGGCCAGACCTGGGATCACAAAGAAATCGTCATCGTTGACGACGGTTCTACCGATGACACATTGGCGATCGCCCGAAGCTTTGAGTCGGATTCGATTCGCGTCTATACACAGAAAAATCAGGGCGCCGCGGCAACCCGCAATCACGCGTTTGAGTTCAGCAAGGGAGACTACATCCAGTGGCTCGATGCAGATGACCTTATTGGTCCTGACAAAGTTGCAAGCCAGGTCGCCATCGCACAGCAATGCCAGGACAAACGTATTTTGATTTCTGGCGGCTGGGCTAATTTCTTGTATCGACATGAGCACGTAAATTTTGTCCCGACATTGCTCTGGGCAGACTTGACCCCGACGGAATGGCTGACCCGAAAGATGGCGCACAATTTGCACATGCAGACGGCCACTTGGCTTGTCAGTCGCGAATTGACAGAAGCGGCCGGACCTTGGAATACCGCCCTCCTAGGTGACGACGACGGCGAATACTTCTGTCGCGTGTTGCTGGCTAGCAAGGGTGTGAGATTTGCGCCCGCGGCGAAGGTGTACTACCGCGATGTTCCAAATAGCTTGAGCTACATTGGCCTCTCTAACCGGAAAATCGATGCCCACTGGCATTCGATGAAGTTGCATATGAGCTACTTGAGATCCTTGGAAGATAGCGATAGAACCCGGGCCGCTTGCGTAACGTACATGCAGAACTGGCTGGGTCATTTCTATCCAGAGCGACTCGACATCGTGAACGAGGCGCAGGCTCTCGCGCGGTCGTTCGGAGGCGAACTGCAGACCCCGCGGCTTTCTTGGAAGTATTCATGGATCGACGCAATATTCGGCCGTGTACTGGCAAAACGGGCCCAAATCGTGATGCCACAGCTTCGGTGGTCGGCGGTGAGGTGGTGGGACAAGACGCTGTTCAAGATTGAAAACCGCAAACGAGTACCGAATCTCGAGATGAGTTCGAGCGCACACATATGATCATTACCAGCACGCCACTTCGGATATCCTTTTTTGGGGGCGGCACAGATTACCCCGTCTGGTACCGCGAGCACGGTGGTTCTGTCCTCTCCACCGCCATAAACAAGCGCTGCTACATCACAGTGCGACACTTGCCGCCGTTCTTCGAACATCACAGCCGCGTCTCATATTCGCGCGTTGAAAGCGTTGTCAAGAACGGTCAGATCGAACATCCTTCGGTCCGCGAGTGTTTGCGGTTCATGGGGATGGAAGAGGGTGTAGAGATACATCACGTCGCCGACTTACCAGCACGCACGGGTTTGGGAACCAGCTCTGCGTTTACAGTAGGTCTCTTGCTGGGTCTCTACGGGCTGAAAGAGAAAATGCGTGACAAGCATGGTCTCGCGACCGACGCGATCCACGTTGAGCAGGATTTGATCGAGGAAGCAGTGGGTTCCCAGGATCAGGTGAGCGCTGCCTACGGCGGCTTCAACCGCATTAATTTCAATAGCGACGGCAGTATCGAGGTGAGGCGGGTACTCGGCCAGGAAAGACTTGCCGAGCTGGAGCAAAACCTTGCCTTGTTCTTTACCGGCTTCTCGCGTACTGCTTCAGAGATTGCCTGTGAGCAGATGAAGATTACGCCGCACAAGAAGAACGAACTAAATATGATGCTTCAGTTGACAAACGAGGCAGAGGCGATCGTTACTGATCCGAGGCGCTCGTTGGATGACTTTGGTCGGCTGATGCACGAAAGCTGGCAAATCAAGAGAACATTAACCAACAAGATTTCGAATGCCAACATCGATGAAATTTACGAAGCTGGACTGCAGGGTGGCGCACTCGGCGGGAAACTCCTGGGAGCGGGGGGCGGTGGTTTCATGCTGTTCTACGTTCCGCCGGAGCGCCGAAAAGAGCTGAGGGCAAAGCTCAAGAACTTACTCTGCGTTCCATTCGGCTTTTCGAATAAAGGCAGCCACGTTGTGGTTTATGAGCCTGAAGAGGTTTACGACAAATCTGTTGTGGAAGAGCGTTCGGTTGTCTATGCCCAGCGCACTTGAAGTGGCGATTGATTGACTTTGTATGTCGCGAACCCGCTGGCGGACACGCGCTGGGACGACCTGGTCGATCGTCACCCAAGCTCGTCTGCGTTTCACCAGCGCGGTTGGCTCGAAGCCCTCTCTCGTACCTATAACTACGAGCCGATTGTATTAACGGTTTCTCCGCCAGATCAGCCTCTTGCCGATAGCATCGTTTTTTGTCGGATGCGGAGTCCGATCGTTGGTAATCGTCTGGTTTCCCTCCCTTTCGCGGATCACTGCGAGCCCCTCGTGACCGGCCCTGAGATCCTTCAGGAATTCGGAAAGTGGTTGCGAGAGGAGCGTGATCAGAAAGGGCTGAAGTATGTGGAGATTCGCCCTCTCAATGGAATGCAAGGTGGTTGTCTCGAGCCGAGCCGATCATACGCATTTCACGAACTGGACCTTGAGCCGAGTTTGGAAGAGGTTTTTGCCCGGCTGCACCGAGATTCCATCCAGAGACGGATCCAACGTGCCACCAAGGAGCAAATCACTTACGACGTCGGCTCCTCAAGCAAGAATCTCTACGACTTTTATCGGCTGTTGTTGAAGACTCGCCGACGCCATCGATTGCTCCCGCAACCGTTGGCCTGGTTCGAAAATCTGGTTGCGTGCATGGGCGACAGCCTTGAAATCAGAGTGGCACGTAAGAATGCGACGCCAGTTGCAGCGATCCTTACCCTGCGACACAAGACCACGGTCGTTTACAAGTATGGCTGTTCCGATCGCCGATTTCACAACTTTGGCGCAATGCCATTTCTGTTTTGGCGCCTGATCGATGAGAGCAAGTCTCAAGGGATGAAGACGCTCGACTTTGGCCGGTCGGATCTCGACCAGGAAAGTCTGATGGCATTTAAGGATCGATTTGGTACACGAAGAACAACGTTGACTTATTATCGATACCCAAAAGAGAAACAAAGCGTGGCCGCTGCATGGAGTACAAAGGCAGTGGGGCAACTCTGCTATTTCCTGCCGGAGCAAGCGTTTGCTTTGGCTGGAAAGATTGTTTATCCGCACATTGGTTGATGATCGTCAGTCAGAGAGTTACACAGTCAGAGTTTGCGCTGAAGAGAAACAAATAAATCACTCCATGAAAAAGACAGCTATCGTTACCGGTTCCGAGGGATTCATTGGGTCTTATTTAGTTAGGTTTCTGCAGGGCAAGGGCTGGAATGTAATCGGATCGCACCAGTCTCACCGGCACGATCCCCGGCCTAAATTGCCGAATCTCCAGTTCGCTCAGTGCGATCTTCGCAATGGGCAACAGGTCGAGCATCTGTTCAATGCGTTCCAGCCAACGCATGTTTTCCACTTGGGCGCGCAGAGTCTTCCGACAGTATCGTGGGCGGATCCGGTGGGCACTTTCGAATCCAACATCATGGGTTCTCTCCATGTGTTCGAAGCGATTCGTCACATGAAACGTCGGCCGGTGATTGTGTCTGCTTGCTCGAGCGCAGAATACGGAAATGTACCAGCCTCGGCTATCCCCGTAAAGGAAGAGCAGCCCTTAAAACCGTTGCATCCTTACGGCATCAGCAAAGTTTGCCTCGACCTCATCGCTCGCCAATACTTCATGGACTATGGCATTCCGGCGGTAAACGTGCGCCTCTTTAACACTACAGGTCCCGGCAAGACCGATGATGCTCCTTCTGATTTCGTGCGACGCATTATTCGCATCAAGAAAGGATTGATATCACCTGTCTTGGAGGTCGGCAATCTCACTCCTCGTCGAGCCTTCTTGGACGTCCATGACACGGTTCGCGGTTTCTATCTCGCAGCCATGAAAGGTAAACGCGGCGAAGTTTACAACTTGTGCGCCTCGGACACTCATCAGATCGGCGACCTCTTACGAACGGCGATTCGCCTTTCCGGAGTCAAAGCTGAAATTCGTCAAGCCGAGCACCTGATGCGCCCTTCCGACGAAAAAATCATTTTTGGCAGCACCGATAAACTGCGTAAACATACGGGATGGAAGCCAGTGCGTTCGCTCGATCAAACGCTTAAGGCGATGATCGAATATTGGGACCGGGTGATGTGAGAATGTCAGAGAACTGCTTGCCAAATGCATAGCGTGGAACTCAATCCAAAGGCCGTGCTGTTAGTGGGCGGCCGGGGTACGCGCCTCCGTTCCGTCATAGCCTCCGCTCCCAAGCCGCTTGCGTCGATTGGAAAGAGATCTTTTCTCGAGTTACTCGTGAGGCAATTACGCCATCAGGCGTTCACACGTCTGGTGATGTGCTCTGGCTACTTGGCAGACCAGATCGAGGACCAATTCGGCGATGGTCGCGATTGGGATGTATCAATCGAGTATTCAAGAGAGCAAGAACCGCTCGGAACCGCCGGCGCACTCAGACTGGCTCGCCCATTTCTAGGCGAGTCCGAATTTGTCGTTATGAATGGCGACTCCTTCGTGCAATTAGATTTCGCACAGCTCTTGCGCTTTCACCATGTTCGAAAGAGCTTTGCCACAATGGTGGTTGTTCCGGTGGAGAATGCGGAGCGCTACGGCACAGTTCGAGTAGGTGCCGAACAACGGGTGGTCGGATTCGCTGAGAAAACGGGAAGCCAGAAACCAGGCCTCATAAACGCCGGAGTGTACGTATTCCGCCAAGACATCTTCGAGCGAATTCCTGAGGGACCGGCTAGCTTGGAACGCGATGTGTTTCCAGCAGCAGTCGATAAAGGAATCTTCGCATTTGAGCAGAAGGGTTTGTTTATTGACATTGGAACACCCGAGGATTATGCGCGGGCTCAAGCCATATGCGACCAGCTAGACGAGGCAGCTTTCAAAGGATAATCAGGATTTAGGAGACCGAATTATGGGAACCAGTGATTTTGAGCAGCAGGTCATGCAATCGATCGAGGCGTCGATCGAGGTGAAGCGCCAACTGCTGAATGATGGAGCATTAATCTCAAAACTCGCGAAGGTGAGCGAAGTGTTGCGCGATGCCATTCAGCAAGGCAACAAGTTGCTGCTGTTCGGAAATGGCGGTAGCGCGGCAGATTCCCAACACATCGCAGCGGAATTCGTGGGTCGTTTCGCCTTTGATCGCCCCGCGCTGCCGGCGCTTGCCCTCTCGGTGAACACATCTTGCCTCACAGCGATCGGCAACGACTATGGGTTCGATCTGGTGTTTTCACGACAAATCGAAGCACTGGGCCGGCCTGGCGACGTTGCGGTTGGCATTTCGACCAGTGGCAATTCGCCGAACGTGTTGTGCGGCTTGAAAGCAGCCAAAGAGAAGGGAATCCACACGATTGCAATGACGGGAGCAAGCGGGGGCAAGCTGAGGTCAGCTGTGGATTTTTGCCTCTGCGCTCCGTCGAATGATACTCCTCGCATTCAGGAGTGCCACATTCTCATGGGTCATGTCATTTCGGAACTGGTGGAACGGGCCATTTTTCATGAAAAGAGCGTTCTTTCTCGATCGTGACGGCGTCATTAATCGAAATGCTGCTGAAGGTGATTACATACTTCGGTGGGAGGACGTCGAAATTCTTCCCGACGTCACTGAAGCAATTGCAATCATCAAACATGCCGGTTTTGACACTGTGATCGTTACCAACCAAAGATGTGTGGCGAAAGGGTTGATCAGCGAAGCTGAGCTTGAATCGATACATGCGCGAATGCGCGAAGAGCTTGCCCGTGCGGGCGCGGCCATCGATGCCATTTACTACTGTCCGCACGAAGCCGAACCACCCTGTCGATGCCGAAAGCCGAAAATCGGCATGTTGCTGGATGCCGCTCACGACCGCGGAATTGATTTGTCCGCCTCCTGGATGGTTGGAGATTCTCAGAAAGATATAGAAGCGGGCGCCGAAGCGGGCTGCAGTACTGTTCACATCGCTGGCGGAGGCAAGAAGTCTTCCCGGAAGGCCAACCTTACCGCTGCAAACCTCTTGGAAGCGGTGAAAAAGATCCTGACTTAAGGCCCGGAATTGCAGCGCGGCAATGTTGTTTCATCGACGTGTAACTGATTGATAATAAATGATATACTTTGATCTTGTTCTTTTAAAAACACGTCCAAACCATCGCCGTTACGCTCTTGATTCGTAGGGCTGCCAGTGTATACTAGGCTCTCCCCAGCAATCCTCCTCCGTGCGTCGGGTAATGTGCCCGAAAGCAGAATGTTCTCCCCTGAACGCGTTGGTCGGACGCAGCACGAATGCGGCCAACCGCTTCCCTAAATTGCAGGACGCCTCAGGTTACGGTCGTTTTTGCAAATAAACCGAAATCGTGGAAATCCCTCTTTATTATCACTATCTTATAAACAATCAAAGACAATACTCGAGGTCGCGTTCAGCAAAAGATGAAAAGTGCATTCAAAGTTGGCGAATGGGTCGAGGTTCGCAGCAAAAATGAGATTTTAGCAACGCTTGACTCCAAGGGATGCCTCGATGGCATGCCATTCATGCCCGAGATGCTGATGTTTTGCGGGCAGAAGTTTCAAGTCGAGAAAAGTGCGCATAAGACGTGCGACTACTCGAGCCCGACGATTCGAAGCCGTTGGGTAGAAAACACCATCCACCTGAAGACTCGCTGCGACGGCAGTGCCCACGATGGATGTCAGGCCGGCTGCCTCTTGTATTGGAAGGATGCTTGGCTGAAGCCCGCGACTGAGTCGGGAACGCCAAACCGAATGAATCAGTTCGTGAGTGCGAGTGGCTGTACCGAGGCCGACTTGCAGGCGAATACAAAGATCGACGACCCGAACGGCGGACCACCCACCTACATCTGCCAGACAACACAGATCCCGTTTGCGACGAAAGATCTCGAGTGGTGGGATCTCCGCCAGTACTTTCAAGATTATTGGTCAGGCAATGTGACGCTCGGGAGGATCGTTCGCGGGTTCATCTATTCCATGTATTACAACCTGAGCCAGGCTGGGATCGGCTTGGGACGTCCAATGCGTTGGTTTTACGGGAAGGTCCGCTTTTTGTGGGGCGGCTCGATGTGGCCTCGAACGCCGGGAGTTTTACCGGAGGGCAAGCCAACGCCAACCGTGAATTTGAACCTGCAACCCGGGGAACTGGTACGAGTCAAGTCACATGAGCAGATTCTGCAAACGGTCACGATCGACAATCTTAACCGTGGTATGCACTGGGATGCTGAGCTTGTGCCCTACTGTGGCGGGACGTACCGAGTGGCCAATCGCGTCACCAAAATCATTCACGAACAATCGAGAAAAATGCAGGAGATGAAAACTCCCTGCATCATTCTCGAGGATGTCACGTGCCAAGCCCGATACAGCGCGTGCCGTATGCACTGTCCCAAGGGAATGTATCCGTACTGGCGCGAGATTTGGCTTGAAAGAGTCAATTCTGACGTCGAAGCAGACAAAAGTTCCGACCGGCATCGAAGCACAGTGGTCGAAAAAATTCTCCGGGCGCCTGAGCGAGAAGCCGAGGCTCCTGTAAGTGGAGACCGCGTCTGAATGCTGTTCAGGAGCACAAAGATTCCGGGTGCACACGTGATTGATCCGACGCCTCATCAAGACGAGCGTGGGCGGTTCATGCGGGCGTGGTGCTCACGAGAATTCAGCGAACACGGCATCAATTTCGTGCCCGTGCAGGCCAATATGGGGTTGAGTCGTCAAAAGGGAACTGTTCGAGGTATGCACTATCAGGATGCATCGGCGCTGGAAGCAAAGCTCGTCCGTTGTACCAGGGGCGCAATGTTCGATGTGGTGCTTGATCTTCGACCGGGATCCGACACGTTTGGAAAGTGGTACGGTACGGAATTGACAGCAGAAAACGGCCGAATGCTTTATGTGCCGGAGCATTGCGGGCACGGCTATCAGACGTTAGAAGACAACACTGAAATGTATTACATGACCTCAGCGTTTTATGCGCCCAGTGCGGCGCATGGGGCACGATTCGACGATCCCGCCTTCAAGATCCAATGGCCGTTTGCTGCGACTGTGGTCTCCGAGCAAGATCGCAACTGGCCCCGAGTTCAAGATGGCGGCAATTTTGGCAGGAGTTAGGACGATGAGCCTGGATAAACAACCTCTCGTGAGCGTGATGACCCCCGTCTATAACGGGGAAGATTTTCTGGCGGAGTGTATTGAGAGCGTCCTAAACCAGACTTACCAGAACTTCGAATACATTATCGTCAACAATTGCAGTAAGGATCGATCCCTGCAAATTGCGCAGGAGTATGCGAAGAAGGACGCGCGCATCAAGATTCACGACAACGAAAAGTTTGTCGGCGTGATCGACAACCACAATACTGCGTTTAATCTCATGTCCCCGAACGCCAAATACTGCAAGATGGTTTCGGCGGATGACTACATTTTCCCCGACTGCATTGCCAAGATGGTCGAACTGGCAGAAGCCAATCCGTCGATTGGGTTCGTTGGCACGTACCAGCTCAGCGGTGACATCGTTCGCTGGCAAGGCTTTATGTATCCGACGATCGTGTTCCCCGGCAGGGAACTGGGCCGGCGGTTTTTCCTCGAGGAACAAATATTCGTCAGCGGACAGCCCATTTTGGGGTTTGGAACTCCGAGCTCTCTGCTGTATCGGGCCGACCTGGTGCGAGACAGCAAAGAGTTCTATCCCAATGCCTCGCCTCACTCCGATACAAGCGCCTGCTACCGCTACCTGCGGCAATGTGATTTCGGTTTCATTTACGAAATCCTGTCGTTTGAGCGCACGCATGCCGCTACGCAAAGTACGAGATCGGCACAAATGAACCGCTATTCCTCGGCTACGCTCAACGATTTGATTGAGTATGGTTCGTATTATCTGGAGCCCGACGAGTTGAAGCAGAGGATCCAAGAGACCCTCACGGACTATCACCGATTCCTCGCGGGCAGCTACGTGGAGCGGTTCAATGACAAGGATTTTTGGAACTACCACGAGGGGTGTCTGAAAGAACTAGGCTACCCCTTGAAGCGATTTGATTTGTTCAAAGCCGCTGTAAGCACTGCGGCTGCGAATCCCGGACGAGCTATCGGGAAAATTTGGAGAAACATATTCCCTAAGACCGAGAAGTATGCGGCTGCGGCTCCGCCGCGAGCTCGGGCCGCGCACTGACGAGTTAGCAGGGTGTTCGATCCCCCGTCTGACGCTGTCAAAGGAGATTTTCGATGAAAGTAGTGTTGTTTTGCGGCGGTTTAGGAATGCGACTCCGGGACTACTCGGAGACGATTCCAAAGCCCATGGTGACGATCGGCTATCGGCCTGTGCTGTGGTACGTAATGAAGTACTACGCGCACTACGGTCACAAGGATTTCATTCTCTGCCTTGGGCATCGCGCAGATGCAATCAAGAATTATTTCCTGGAATATAACGAATGCGCGTCCAACGACTTCGTTTTGTCGAGCGGCGCTAAAAAAGTTGAACTGTTCAATAGCGATATCCACGACTGGCGCATCACTTTCGCCGACACGGGAATTAGCTCAAACATCGGCCAGCGCCTGAAGGCAGTCGAGCGATACCTCGAAGGCGAAGAAGAATTCCTCGCCAACTACAGCGACGGTCTTACCGACCTCCCGCTCCCGCAACAGCTCGATCACTTCCACCATCACGGCAAAATCGCGAGCTTCCTGGCAGTTCGTCCGAACCTGAGTTACCACATGGTCTCGGTGGAAGAAGGAAACGGGAGCCTCGTATCCGGAATCCACGCGATCAACAACGGTTCGGTTCGCATCAACGGCGGATACTTCATTTTCAAGAAAAAAATCTTCGATTACATTCGCGAGAAAGAAGAGCTCGTGAGTGAACCTTTCCAGCGGCTCGTCGACCAGAACCAGCTCATCGGATATCGCTACGACGGCTTCTGGGCTGGCATGGACACATTTAAAGATAAACAACAGTTGGAAAGTTTGTGGGGCAGCGGTCGAGCGCCTTGGGAAGTATGGAAGACCAACGGCAACGGACATTGAATTAAAAGTTCGTTTGCACTGAACGGGGCAGCAAGGTTTACAACCATTCCGAATGAATACGAGCAGGAGATTCTCATGAGCGTTGATACCGCACTTCAACAGCGGGAAACTGCAGGCAATCCAATTCGCATTGGCATGATTGGCGCCGGCGCAACAGGCCGCGCAATCGCCTTGCAGTTGGGGACTCCGGTTCCGGGCGTACGGCTCGTTGCCATTGCCAATCGCACAGCCGCGCATGCCGAGCGAGCCTTCAAAGAAGCAGGATTCACGAAGTGGGTTCGCGCAGAATCGGCTCATGAAGCCGAAGCGGCGATCGCTCGCGGAATTCCTGTGCTAGCTGAAGATCCGCTTGTTCTTACTCGTTGCGGCGCGATCGACATGATTCTGGAAGTGACCGGCACGATCGAGGCTGGTGCTCGTGTCACGCTCGACGCTTTCGATCACGGCAAACACGTTGTTCTGGTGAACGCGGAACTTGACTCCCTGCTTGGGCCCATCCTCAAAGTGAAGGCCGATAAGGCTGGAGTCGTCGTCACCCATACCGACGGGGATGAACCCGGAGTTGCGATGACTCTGCTTCGCTATTTGCGCACCCTCGGACTTCGTCCAGTTGCTGCTGGCAACATCAAGGGCATGGTGGACTACTATCGAAATCCGGACACGCAACGTGCGTTTGCTGAGAAGAATGACCAGGACGCTCGAAAAGTAACCTCATTCGCTGATGCCACGAAGCTATCCATGGAAGCGACGGTTCTCTCGAACGCTACTGGTTTCAAGGTGGGACGTCGCGGTATGTACGGCCCAGCCTGCGGCTATGTGCGCGAGATCGGTAACCTGCTGCCAGCCGAACAAATGATTGAAACAGGTCTGGTTGACTACGCACTCGGCGCTGCACCTCATACCGGGGCCTTCGTCGTGATTCACGAAGAGAATCCGCTCAAGAAAGCGCAACTGTCGTACTACAAGCTTGGCGATGGACCATTCTACGTCTTTTACACGCCGTTCCATCTGCCGCACCTTCAGATCGCGTCCACCATCGGCCGCGCATTCGTGCATCGTGACCCCACAGTTGCCCCAATTGGCGGTCCAGTTTGTGAAGTCGTCACCATCGCAAAGCGCGATTTAAAAGCCGGAGAAAAGCTAGACGGTGTCGGCGGATATTGCTCGTACGGCTTGATCGACAACGCAAGCTCCGCGCGGGTCGCGTCGGCTCTCCCGATTGGGTTGTCCGAAGGTTCCGTGTTACGCCGGGCCGTTGCAAAGGACTCCGTTGTCACGTTCGACGACGTGGACATGCCAGCGGCAGGCCTGGTCGAAAACCTCTGGCGGGAACAGAACGCGCGCTGGCCGATGGCGACAAAGGAAAGCGATGCCTCATTGCAGCCGGTAACGGCTGGGAAGGCCCGATAACGATGCGGAGTCCTCGGACCAGCCATGCTTAATCGCTCGTTCTGGAAAGGTCGCCGGGTCTTTCTGACCGGCCACACTGGCTTCAAAGGCAGCTGGCTTTCGCTGTGGCTCAATGCTCTCGGCGCGAAGGCGACGGGCTATGCGCTCGAACCTCCGACTGACCCGAGCCTTTTCCTCCAAGCAAAGGTTGCCGAGAAGATTCATTCAATCACTGGAGACATTCGCGACTTCTCCCAATTGAAATCCGCGATCGCTGAGTGCCAGCCCGAGGTTGTCATTCACATGGCCGCGCAGTCGGTTGTGAGACGTGGCTATGACGATCCCATCGAAACCTATTCCTCGAATGTGATGGGCACAGTGAATCTCTTTGAAGCCCTGCGGCAGCTGAAACAGCCGTGTGCTGTCGTGAACGTCACTAGCGATAAGTGCTACGAAAACCGCGAATGGGTCTGGGGATATCGCGAGACGGAGCCGATGGGCGGTCGCGATCCATATTCCAACTCAAAGGGCTGCGCGGAACTCGTCACTTCTTCTTTTCGAGAGTCTTACTTTCCGCCTGAAGCACTGGCCAGCCACGGAATCGCACTGGGTAGCGCGCGCGCGGGAAATGCCATTGGCGGTGGCGACTGGACCAGCAACCAACTCATCCCTGATCTCATTCGTGCTTTTTTGGCGGGACAGCCTTGCCTGATTCGAAATCCGTTTGCGCAGCGTCCATGGCAATTTCTACTTGAGCCCCTGCGTGGATACCTGATGCTCGCTGAGCGACTTGCTGACAACGGTTCAAAATTCGCTTCGGGTTGGAATTTCGGCCCTGCTGACGCAGACGCCAAGCCTGTTTCGTGGATTGCTGATGAGGTGGTACGGCTTTGGGGCGCTGGCGCTTCATGGAAGCGTGACGGGGCATCGCATCCTCACGAAGCGCATTTTCTGAAATTGGACGCCTCCAAATCGCAAGCCGGCTTGGGATGGCACCCGGTTCTTCCTCTACAGCAGGCCCTGGGTTGGATCGTGGAGTGGTACCACGCTTGTAAATCAGGCGCGGATTTACGTAAGACTACACTCGCGCAAATCGAACGATACGAGGCTTTGGCACCAAGCTAGCCCCTTAGGCAACAGGTTCAGGTAGGGATCGCCCAATTTTTAGGAGAGGGTTTTAAATGCCAACACCGAACATTGTCGTACTAGGAACCGGAATGGCCGGCTTCGGCGCAGCTTACCGGCTTCATTCCGAAGGCATCACTCCGGTGATGTATGACAAGAACGCCTACTATGGCGGCCACACGGCTTCATTCCGATACGAGACGGGTTTCCTCTTCGACGTCGGTCCGCACATTTCCTTCACCAAAGACACCCGCATCCAGGAAGTATTTGCCGACAGCGTCGAGCAGCAGTACGAAACGATTCAGATTAACCTCAACAATTACTGGCGCGGGCACTGGCCGCTGCACCCGGTGCAACTTCATCTGCACGGAATGCCCGAAGACCTGATCGTCAAGGTCATCAGTGATTTTGTCGAGGAACGCGGCGCGCCCGAACGTCCTATCAAGAATTATGCGGACTGGCTGCTGGCAAGTTTTGGCAAGACGTTCGCAGAATCATTTCCGATGACCTACACGCGGAAATATCACACGACGACCGCTGACAATATGAGCACCGACTGGCTTGGCCCACGAATCTACCGTCCGAGCCTTGAAGAAGTGCTTCGGGGAGCGATCTCTGCCTCGGCCCCGCATGTTCACTACATCACGCACTTCCGGTACCCGAGTGCTGGTGGCTTCATGAACTACCTCAACAAGTTCATGCCCATGGGAAACATCAAGCTCAATCACGAACTGGTTTCGATCGATCCGCGCAAGCAGGAACTGAAATTCGCGAACGGACTCGTGGAACGATACGACGGTCTCGTCTCGTCCGTACCACTGCCCGACATCATTCGCATGATCGCGGACGCTCCAAAGGACGTTGCCGCAGCAGCGAAAAAACTATCGTGCTCCACCTGTGTGCTCGTGAACGTAGGAATTGATCGTGCCGACATATCGAATGCGCACATGACCTACTTCTATGACGAAGACATTTGCTTCACGCGCCTCGGATTTCCCCACATGCTCTCCACTCGTAACGCACCCGAGGGTGCGGGAAGCATCCAGGCAGAAGTCTACTTCTCTGAAAAATACAAACCATTTACCGGCTCACCGGAAGACTACATCGAGCCGGTTATCCGCGATCTGAAGCGCGTAGGCCTGGTGAAAGACAACGATCGCATCCTTTCCAAGAAGGCGATGTTCCTGAAATACGCGAACATCATCTTCGACCTTGAGCGAGCTGAAGCTCTTAAGACCGTTCACGGCTATCTCGACGACGTCGGGATTGCTTACTGTGGCCGATACGGCGACTGGGGCTACATGTGGACGGACGAGAGCTTCATTAGCGGAGAAAAGGCCGCCGAAAAGACCCTCACAGTGGGAGCCTCGTCGCGGTAGTTTCGCCAGATCATTCAGCAAAACGATCCGTGGAGAACCAATGATCCAGTTAAATCTGAAGAGCGCAGGGGACAAGACACTCAAAGTCCTCTGTCTCGGCGCTCACTCAGATGACATCGAAATCGGCTGTGGCGGCACTATTCTTCGCCTACGGGAACAATATCCCCATTGCGAGTTTCACTGGGTTGTTTTCAGCGCGATCGGCGTTCGGGAAGGCGAGGCTCGGAAGGCGGCGGAGATGTTTGTTGAGCCAGCGCGCTTGCATGGCCCGCTGCTTAAGACGTTTCCCGACAGCTTCATGCCGTTCGTCGGCGGTGATGTGAAAGCAGTTTTCGAGCAGCTAAAAAAAGAAGTCTCTCCAGATGTTGTCTTCACGCACAACCGGAACGACGCGCATCAAGACCATAGACTGCTCTCGGAACTCACAGGTAACACCTTCCGCGATCATTTGATTCTCGAATACGAAATTCCTAAATACGACGGAGACATGGGACGGCCGAGCGTTTTTGTACCGCTCGAAACCGAGGTAGCCCAACAAAAAGCGCGTTTCATCATGGAAGCTTTTGAATCGCAACGCTCGAAGCGCTGGTTTGAGGAAAGCACGTTTCTTTCGCTGATGCGGCTACGTGGAATGGAATGTAACGCCCCGAGCGGATACGCCGAGGCTTTCTATTGTCGAAAGTTGGTTTTGTAAATGAAGTCCGTTGTCCAGTCAATTTCCAATGCCCAGACCGCGAGTCGCTCATGAAGGATTTGAAGCAGAGGACAATTCGCGGTGGTCTGGCGAGACTCATTGCTCAGGGAGCAAATTTTTTCCTGAGACTCGGTTCGCTGATGGTGCTTGCGCGTCTGCTGGCTCCCAAGGATTTTGGTCTCGTCGGCATGGTCACGGCGTTCACGGGAGTATTGAGCCTGTTTCGCGATTTCGGTTTGTCGGCGGCAGCCGTGCAGCGCGACAACGTTACCCAAGAACAGGTCTCGACCCTCTTCTGGATCAACATGATGGTGGGCGGCATTCTCGCCGTTCTAGCGCTTGCCATGGCCCCGGCGATTGCCGCGTTTTATCATGAGCCCCGGCTTATTGGTGTCACAGCCGTCGTCGCAGCAGGATTTCTTTTCAATGCCGCCGGTGTCCAGCACTCGGCGCTTTTGCAACGCCAAATGCGGTTTACTGCTTTGGCCGTGATCAATACGCTTGGCTTGGTTGTCGGTACAGCGATTGCGATCGGCGGAGCCAAGGCAGGCTACGGATATTGGTCACTGGTGGCTATGACGGTCACGATGCCCCTGGTAGTCACAATCGGTTGTTGGATGGCCACGGCCTGGGTTCCTGGACGACCGCAGCGTGGTTCTGGTGTGCGATCCATGATGAGGTTTGGTTCCATTCTCACCCTGAACGGTCTCGTCATCTACGTCGCGAACAACTTCGAGAAAGTATTGTTGGGCCGCTACTGGGGCGTCGATGCACTTGGAATTTACGGCCGCGCCTATCAGTTTGCGAACATCCCAACGGACAACTTGAATTCGGCGGCCTCGGAGGTTGCGTTCTCGGCGCTCTCGCGCTTGCAGAACGATCCCAACCGGCTCAGGACGTATTTCCTCAAAGGGTATTCGCTGGTTCTGGCGATGACAGTCCCGATCACGATCGCTTGCGCATTCTTTTCGGATGACGTGATCTATGTGTTACTCGGCGCGAAATGGATGGCGGCTTCTCCGATTTTCCGACTGCTGGCGCCGGCGATCCTGGTTTTTGCGGTCGTGAATCCATTGGGATGGCTCTTGCCCTCTATCGGCTTAGTGGGACGAGGCTTGAAAATGGCATGCGTACTCGCTCCTATGATGATAGCCGGCGTGCTCATCGGCCTCCACTACGGTCCGAATGGCGTCGCCTTCGCTTACTCAGCCGTAATGATGCTATGGGTAGTCCCCGCAATCGCGTGGGCAGTTCATGGCACGGTGATTTCGTCAAAGGACGTCTGGTTGAATGCAGGTCGGCCGCTCATAGCTTCCGCCGCCTCCTGCGCGTTAGCGCTTGGCCTGCAGCACTTTTACGGATCGCACTTTTCACCGTTGCCGAGGCTTGTCATCGGCGTCACCATCAGCACTGCTATATACCTTTGGTTGTTGCTGTATGTGATGGGGCAGAAATCGTTTTATCTGGACTTGATAAAAGGGTTCCGAAATCGGTCGTCAGTCGAAGAAGAAATTCTGGTGTCGGCATAGTTGGCAGAATTGCGCCCTCCGCCCCTGCGTTACTTAATTGACCCAGAACGGCAGGCTCTAATCTCATGAAGCCTCAATTCAAACTTAGCCCCGCCGTACGGTGGCTCTCCGTGTATTTTCTGTTGTCGATCGTTTGCGCGTCCTGTGGGGGTGGCGGAGGCGGAAATGGCGGACCACCAAACCCTTCTATGGGTCAGACGTATACCACCAGATTCAGCGTCGCGGAAAATCCAATCTCCGAAAGTGGGAAATGGGTGAACGGCAAGACCGTTGGTCTCGACTGGTCTAATGTGGCTACCAACCCCGGGTTAGCCTATGGTGTCGAACTCGGAACGAGTGGATTTGACGATTCGACTGCATTGCTGACGGGAACGTGGGGATCGGACCAATGGACCGAAGCTACCGTCCATACGGTCAATCAAAACGACGCGATCTTCGAGGAGGTAGAACTACGTCTCCGAAGTGCACTCTCACCGAACCGCAACACTGGATATGAGATCAACTTTCGGTGTTCGAAGACCGCTAACGCCTACACTCAAATTGTTCGGTGGGACGGACCGCTCGGCAAATTTACTTATCTGAAGCAAAACGGTGGCGCACAGTACGGAATCGCTGACGGCGATGTTGTGAAAGCAACCGCTGTGGGCAATGTCATCACCGCTTATATCAATGGCGTACAGGTTGCCCAGGCAACGGACACCACGTTTACGCATGGAAGCCCGGGCATCGGTTTCTACTTGCAGGGAGCAACCGGTGTAAATACAGACTACGGATTCACTTCCTTTACGGCTTCGGATAAAGTGCCGGTCCCCTCCGCACCCACCGAACTTCGCGCCAGTGTTCAATGACCTTGGTTACTGCCCTCCCTATCCGCGCAGTTTACGGCTGGCTGTTCTTGATCGTACAAGTCCCAGCTTGAAATTCCCCGCCGCAACTCTGATCACTCAACGATTCCTGAGGGGCGTACTGTGGTCCATGCTCGGCGTGTTTTTGGGTGTGGGTCTGTATCCGTTCAATTTTGTTCCCAACAACGAGGTTCGTTGGCGAGTTGCTGAGAACGGCGTCATATTTGAAGGTTATGGGCAAGTGTATGGACCGGGCCCTTTCTCATCGTCTGGGAGTCCAACACCGGTAGCGTTCAGCATTGAACTGCTGATCAGTTCACACGAAGGATCCAAACGAAGTATCGAAAGTCTATTCTCGATTCAGAACGCCTACGCAAATCATTTTGCCATCGAGCGGTGGACCGAAGATCTTGTCGTTGCCGGTTGGCTCCGAGACGCACGAGGAAGAATCTTTTTCGACCGTCTTTTTTGCGGCCACATCTTTGCCACACAAGCCATGCGTTTCGTCACTGTCACTACGAGCCCCGAGGGTACTAGCGTTTACGTCGAGGGCGTTCAGCAGCGACGCTATCCCGGGTTGGAATTAGCGCCTGAGAATTTTCAAGGTACCCTGCTGCTCGGACAGTCGTCCAGCGGACACCAGCAGTGGCGCGGAGAGATCGATGGTCTTGCCATTTATAACGGCATACTTACCCCAGAAGAGGTGGTTGAGAATCGCCATTGGTGGGAGACGGGGCAATTCGATCGCCTACGGACTCGATCGGTCGAAACAATGATCTATGCTTTTAATGAGAGGGCTGGAGTTGTCGTTCACAACCATGGGAATTGGGGCCAGGATCTGGAGATACCCAAGAAGCTCCGTGCGCTCCATCAAGTAGTTCTGAAAGTCCCCAACGGTCGTAGGTTCGCGAATCTTTCAGATATTGCGCTGAACGTCCTCGGGTTCATTCCGTTCTGCGCACTGCTAGTGATTTATCTCCATGGAGGCGGGAACTATTCCAAGGCGAGCGCGGCCGCAATGTCAATTCTTATCGGTATTGCGATCAGTCTGAGCATCGAGTTGCTGCAGGTGTACCTGCCATCGCGAGATTCATCCCTTCTGGATTTGATCATGAATGCGCTGGGCAGTGTGGTTGGGGCGATGGTCGGGCTGACTCTGTCGCCCCATGTGATCAGAAACAACGCAGCCGCCCGCAACCTCCATTGAACTGGTTGCGAGACTGGCACGCTTCTAGTGGGGTGTTGCGTTAAGACCAGTCGGAGCCGTGGGGCCGCTGCTGCCTGTTCCGCCTGTTGCCGTGAAGCTGGAGAACCCAAAGTTAGCGTTCAGCGAGCTGCCGCCGCCCGACAGGTAAAAACCAATGCCTGGCGAGCCGCTGGTAAACGTGCCGTCGTGTACGGAAAATACTGCATTTCCGTTCTTGTATGCCGTGATCGTTGACCCGCTGGCCGTTGCTTTCAAAGTGTCGCCATTGGAACATCCAACGTCCCTGGCATCGAGCAGGGTCCAGCTACCGAATGCGCCATTCCAGCGAACAATCTGCATGTAGGGATTACCCGGTACCACGCTGCAGTTGATCTCGTAACCCTTATTGACGTTGGCCGAGATTGTAGATCGCAGACGTATTTCAACCTCTTCGAAGACGCCGCTATCGGCGTGACGGACGCTGACTCTGGCTTCCGCACTCTGATCCGCGCTCCAAGACCCGGTAAGGATGGCAGTCGAGTCGTCAAAGTTGACAGATCCGCTCTCCGTCCCAAATGCAAAGCCCGGAGATGTGCGCACGTTGACCCACTTCAGGCCAGTTGTTCCGCCGTTGATCCAGTTGCCGCCTTCGGAAATTGGATTCTCGGTGAGAGGAAAATTTGTGGTGTATGTTCCGCCACTTGACGCGGCAGCCGTTGCTGCGGCAGTCGCTTGAGCAGTCGCCGTGAAGTTGGAAAGCCCAAAGTTCGCATTTGCCCCGCCGGAGGCGATGGAAAATCCCATGCCGGGGGCGCCGCTCGAAAATGATGTATCGGTGGCTTGCAAAACCTGCTTGCCGTTAAGGAAAACGGTGATCGTGCTGCCAGAAACACTCGCCTTCACGACGTCGCCATCTGAAACTTTAAAATTTGCGGAAGAGTTTAAAGGCTTCGAATCATTAATCGGTCCATTCCAGCGGAGAATCTGCACGCTGTTGCTGTTACCGACGCTGAAGCTAACCTCGTACCCTGTGACGTTGTGTGCAGCAATACTCGTTCGGAGGAAAAGTCCAACCTTCTGCACGCCAACCCGATTTTGCACGTTGGCAGTCGCTTGAACGGTTTGATCTGAGGCCCACTTGCCGGAAAGGACCGCCACGGAATCGTCGTGATTGCCATTCCCATCTTGCGTTCCGATCGCTAAGCCTGGACTCGTCTGAATGTTAGACCAATCAAGTCCCACGGTTTTGCCGCTCAGCCACTTGCCGTTTTCAGAAATTGAATTTTCAGCGAGGGCGAATTTGGTGGAGTAGTTGTTGGGTGAGCCGCCTTGAGCGGCAGTTGCGCTATCCGATGACAGCAGGCAAGCCGATACAATTGCCAAAGTCAGCAGGAACGTTATGAGTCGCCGATTGCTCTGGGGGAGAATAACCATAATACTTTCAGTGTGTTCTGTCGGAAGCTTGTAGCATACATCACAAAAGGACTAAGACCTTCGATTTGGCAAGACTAGAGCCGTTTGCGAGCGTTGAATAGGCCGAATTTTGCAGTGATTCGCGGTTTCTCTCGACCGACGGGAAAAGGTTCGTACCTGCTTGGTGCACTCCCGATTCAGTTTCTTGGGTCTGTCACCCTAGACGACCGTTAGCCTCATGGGACGGTAGCCCTTATCTCGTCAGAATATTTGCTCTCGGCGCCTGACTGGTCGATGGTCGTCACCACGTAATAGTAAGTCTTCCCGCTATTAACCGTAGAATCTGTGTACGTCGGGGCCGGAATTCGAGACACAACCAGTTCATAGGTTCCCCCGGAAGTCGCGCTTCGATAGACGTTATAGCCTTGAATTGGGGTGTTTCCAACCGGGGCTGGTGCGTTCCATGTCAGTGTCACGCTGTGCGTTGCTGATTTGCAGCCAGTAAAACAACTCGCTGTGAAAATGGTCCCGAGAATGGCGGCTCGCAAAACGGTGGACGCGTTTCTTCTTCCGATCATGGAGTCTCCTTGCGGATTGCAATAATAGCGCAGAATGCCGAGACAACCACCCTTTCTCTACCCAATTTGCCCCAAGATGCGCATCGGCCAGGCTGATTTGCCGCAAGATCTGTGCCCTTCCCCACCCGCACTCTTCTTGCCACCGCTCTTGAACGCTACCTTCCCCTCGATCTATTTTTCTTCCGGGAATCTCGCTCGCGGAACCGCGGGTAACTATGGAGACCTGCTTGCCTTCAATCGGAACTAGTAAAATGTCTACCAATGTGAACGTAGCCGTGGGGGACGTCCCAAAACTTAGAACAATGTCCGATAGTTTTATTGAATACTATCGATGCGCAGACCGCTACTCTCGCTTTGTCCTAAAGGGCTTTCCGTCAGAAAGCGGCTATTTCCGGCTCGGCCGCGATCGCCTCTATGGGCGAAGTTCAGGTTTCAAACCTTCGGATTCACCCACTCCGCCCCTCCACGACGCAACGCAGCACGAAGTGGATGGCGACGGAGTAATTCACCTGTCCTTTGACATTGATGAAACCGTGGACTCCATGCGCCAGGAGCGCTACGCCAATCACGGTTCTGCGAATGAATTCTTTCAGTCTGCAATTCGCGACACTTACTACTTACTCCGACCTCTTTTACCTCTGCATCTGCGGAAGCATTTACAAAAGTTACGGCTGAAAGGTTGGAACAAAATCCCTTTCCCAACGTGGCCGGTCGACCGCACGGTAGACAATGTGTTTGAGCATTTGCTCCGACTGGCTCTCATCTCGAGCGGTGAGGAACGGATTCCGTTCATCTGGTTTTGGCCAGAGGGTGCCTCCGGGTGTGCAATCGTAACCCACGATGTCGAGACCGCTCTTGGCAGGGATTTCTGTTCCACCGTGATGGACATTGACGACTCCTTTGCGATCAAGGCTTCGTTTCAAGTCGTGCCCGAGAAGAGATACCACGTGACGCGCTCTTATCTTGATTCCATCACCTCACGAGGCTTCGAAGTCGCCGTGCAGGATTTGAATCATGACGGGAATCTGTACAAGAACCGATCAATATTTCTCGAACGAATAAAAAAGATTAATGAATATGGTCGCGCGTGGGGGGCTACCGGGTTTCGTTCAGCGATTCTATACAGGCGTCAAGAATGGTTTGGCGATTTAGAGTTCGCTTATGACATGTCGGTTCCGAACGTCGCCCACTTGGACCCTCAGCATGGAGGTTGTTGCACGGTCATGCCCTATTTCGTCGGAGACATATTGGAGCTGCCAGTTACGACGATTCAAGACTACTCTCTATTCCACATCCTGAACGACCATTCAATCGACATCTGGAAGCAACAGGCGCAGCTCATTTTAGAGAAACACGGATTAATGAACTTCATCATTCACCCCGACTACGTAACACATGGTCGGGAACAGGAAGTCTTCAAGGCCTTGCTGGCGCATTTAGCTAAGTTGCGTGCTGACAATGAGTTATGGATTCCGACCGCTGGAGAAGCTGCAAAATGGTGGCGCCAGCGAAGCCGTATGACCTTGGTTGAAGACAAGCAAGAATGGCGTATCGAAGGCGAGGGAAGCGCTGGCGCTCGCGTCGCTTACGCGAGCCTGAAAGACAACACGATTGTGTACAACGTTAGTATGTAGTTTGCTATACTCCTTCAATAGTCGTGGGCATGCCGTGTACACCCTGTCACGGATTGAAGTAATGCCCAGCTCGACCGACTTAGAAATTTTTTTCTTACGATCTTGTAAGTGAAGTCGTTTCTCCCCCCGACATCCCCCATTTTGTTTGTTTCAGCTTGTAGGAAGTTTCTGTCTGTAAAAGGCGGAACGTGTGGATTCCAGGGAGGGACGTGTGAGTTCGGCGGCCGGCGTTCATGGTGTCAAACAAAATCTGGTAGGAAATTCGGTATCGCGAGTGATGGACTGCGAAGTAGCTGTGATCGGGGCGGGGCCCTATGGGCTGGCGGCAGCCGCTCATTTGAAATCGAAAGGTATCGAAGTCCGTGTGTTCGGCAGGCCAATGGAGTTTTGGGCGGACAAGATGCCGGCGGGCATGCTCCTTCGTTCTCCTCGGGTAGCCTCGAACATCTCGGATCCGAAGGGCGCGTTCTCCCTCGAAGCGTTCGAGACAGCGGCGAAGATCGAGCCCCAGGCCCCGTTGCCACTCGAGACTTTCGTGGCCTACGGACAGTGGTTTCAAACTCAGCTGATACCCGACCTCGATCAACGGGAAGTAACGTCATTGAATCGTACGCACAACGGCTTCGAGTTGGCTCTCGAGGATGGCAAACGAATCCACTGTCACCGCGTTGTCGTGGCAACGGGTATCGGATCGTTTCAGAGAATCCCAGAAGTATTCCAAAAAGTTACCGGGGGCAAGGTCTCACACTGCTATGCGGGTTGCGACGTTCCCGGTTTTGCAAACAAAAGAGTGGCGGTCGTTGGCGCGGGGCAGAGCGCGCTCGAGTGTGCAGCCCTCTTGCAGGAGGCCGGAGCGAATGTTGAGGTCATTGCTCGCACTCCAGCGCTGAAATGGATCGGCATGCATCAGTGGCTTCATAAACTCGGCCCGGTTTCATCAATGTTGTATTCCCAGCATGATGTTGGCCCTGCCGGAATCAGCCGCCTCGTAGCTGCACCGAATCTCGTCAAGCACATACCCCTCAAATGGAGAGACAAGATACGCACACGAGCTGTGCGTCCGGCAGGTTCGAGATGGTTGCCGCCTCGGCTCTCACGCGTGAAGGTGACCACAGGACGTTCGGTTCGCGAAGCGTCATCTGCAACAGGCAAAGTGCGCTTGAGACTCGATGATTCCAGCGAGCGGATCGTCGATCATGTGTTGCTCGGCACCGGTTACCAGGTGGACCTTTCACGCTACCGGTTCTTGGCTCCTGAGTTGCTGCAAAGCCTGGCCACCTTCGATGGTTATCCAGTCCTCAAGTCCGGATTCGAAAGTTCTATTACGGGGTTGCACTTCATTGGCGCACCCGCAGCGCGCACATTTGGTCCGCTGCTTTACTTCGTTGCAGGCACTGACTTCGCGGCCCGCGAATTGACCTCGAAAATCAGCAAGAGTCGTCGAGCGAGTCGATGATGATAGAACTGGCGACGAGGGAATGGGTCGATACGGCCGAGGTCGCAGCCTTGGCGAAACGCGAGGGCATCGGAGCTCTTGTGGTCGGCGGTGACCACCCAAGCCTGGGCGTTGCGCGCAGTCTGGGCAAGCTCGGCATACCCGTCTACATGGTCGAGGATCAACACTCGATCTCCGTCTATTCTCGGTTCGCAAAACGTGTGGTCAGGGTCGAAGATGTCCGTGACCAGCAGAAGACAGTAGATGCTGTTCTCGATGTGGGACATCAGTTTGGCTTAAGAAATTGGGTCTTGTTTCCGACACGCGACGAAAATGTCGCGGCCTTCTCTGCGCACCGCGATCGCTTGGCGGAATTCTTTCGAGTCACTACACCATGCTGGAATACGGTGAAATGGGCATGGGACAAAAACAATACTTACAGACTGGCTGAAGAGTTAGGGATTCCCGCTCCCAAGACCTGGAACGTGCGCACGGGAGACGAGCTCCCGACGCTATATTCGCAGCTTCCGCTCGCGATCAAGCCTGCGGTGAAAGAGAACTTTTTTTACGCGACGGGCGCGAAGGCTTGGCGCGCTAACACGCCGGAAGAACTGCATAAAATGTTTGATAACGCTGCCAGACAAATCAAGCCGGAAGAGATCATGATTCAGGAGATTATTCCGGGCGATGGCCATCGCCAGTTGTCTTACTGCGCGTTTTTCAAAGATGGACGAGCGCACAGCACACTTCTGGCTCGGCGCATGCGTCAGCATCCGCGAGAGTTTGGCCGGGCAGCCACTTATGTTGAGACGGTCGAGTCGTCTGAAATCGAGGCACTGTCGGAGCGCTTCTTGCGCGCGATCGACTTCTATGGGTTGGTTGAAGTTGAGTTTAAGCAAGATCCGCGCGATCAAAAATACAAGCTGCTTGACGTTAATGCCCGGGCTTGGGGTTTTCATGCATTAGGTCAAGCTGCCGGAATTGACTTTCCGCTGCTGCTGTTCGCAGATCAACTGGGTCTAACACTTGAGCCGCGCCGCGCCGAGCCCGGTTTGGGCTGGTTGCGCTTATTGACGGACATTCCAGTCGCAGCCTCCGACCTGTTGAGTCGCTATCTCAACCTTCGTGCCTACTTCAACTCACTGAAGAACACTCGAGTCGAGTCAGTCTTCTGCAAGGAAGATCCACTCCCGTGGATCGCGGAAGCCGCACTCCTGCCCTATCTCGTCATGAAGAAGCACATGAAGAGATAGCTCTGAGTTCCACCAACATTACATGCAGGCACCGTCAGGCGCTTCGAACTTCGGAGGAGCGACTTTTCATGGATAATGTTCCAAGCGCCTTGATCGGAGCAATCATTGAAAGTTCTGCACATCGTCGGTGCACGCCCAAACTTCATGAAGGTGGCGCCCGTGCTCAACGCACTGAAGGTGCGACCCGGCGTGAACCAGATTCTTGTTCATACCGGCCAACACTACGATGCGGGCATGTCGGACGTGTTTTTCGAGCAACTTGATCTCCCCGCACCTGATTTGAACTTGGCGATTGGTTCCGGAACGCATGCGTGGCAGACCGCCGAAATCATGACGAGGCTGGAACCAGTTGTGGTCGAGTCCCGACCTGATATGGTGCTGGTGTACGGAGATGTCAATTCCACAGTTGCGTCGGCATTGGTATGCGCCAAGTTAAGAGTGCCAGTCGCGCATGTCGAAGCCGGACTTCGCTCATTCGATCGATCAATGCCAGAAGAAATTAACCGTGTCGTGACCGATCAGCTTGCGGATTTGCTGTTTACCCCTTCTGAAGATGGCGACTTGAATCTTCAAAGGGAGGGGATAGCGCGCGAAAGGATACACCGTGTTGGAAACGTAATGATCGATTCACTGGTGCGATTGCTCCCGCGCGCTCGCAATGTCAGTCGCAATGGGCTCCCGGAGCGATACGCGCTGGTTACACTTCACCGTCCTGCCAACGTGGATGACGGGGAGAGCTTGCTCGAAATCTTTCGATGGCTTCTTTTGATCAATGGAAAACTACCCGTAGTGTTTCCCGTTCATCCCCGCACACGGGCGCGTATCGAGCAGGTGGGCGTAGACGTTGGTAATTTGTATCTTCTTGATCCACTCCCATATCTTGAGTTTTTGGCAATGCAGAGCCGAGCGACCGTAGTCATCACCGATTCCGGCGGCGTTCAGGAAGAGACCACCTTTATGGGAATACCGTGCCTAACACTTCGCGAGAATACCGAGAGGCCCATTACCGTGGACGTTGGCACGAATGTTCTCGTGGGCCGTGATCTCTCGAAGTTGACCGTTGAACTGAATTCAATTCTGGAAGGTCACGCGAAACGTGGCACTATCCCTCCGCTTTGGGACGGCCATGCTGGGGAGCGTATCGCGGATGTTCTTTGCTCGTAACTTTCGCACTCGACGACAATAGACGCGTTTCTTGCTAATGACTGGTTCCGCTATTCACCGTTACCCGAAAGACACCAGGGACAAGTTGTTCTTGTTGTCGGTTGCCGCGACTACGTTGATCGCCTGGCATCCTCTCAGAGCCCTTTTGGATGCTGCTCTTAAGCACGAACAGAATTCCCATATTCTTCTAGTACTACCCATTGTGGTCGGCCTTCTATATCTCGAGGGCGCGGGAAGGAACATAAAACCAGAAACCGCCGCGCTGCCCGGCGCGGTATTGTTGGTTGTTTCTGGTCTTTTGGCCATCACGAGCTTCCATTACGGCCGCGCCATGGGTCCTGCGAATACGCTCTCGTTATCGATTGCCGCCCTCGTATTTGCCTGGCTCGGCTTGGTATTTGCTTTCTACGGTGTGCACATTTTCAAAAAGTGCATTTTCCCTTTGTTGTTTTTACTCCTTCTCGTTCCTCTGCCGCCAAGCGTGCTCAACGCCGTAACATATACCCTGCAATACGGCTCAACCCGCGCGACCGAGGCACTGTTCATCGCATTCGGAATTCCCGTGGCTCGCGAGGGGTTTGTGCTTTTTCTTCCCAGCATTGATATCGAGGTGGCTGCGGAGTGCAGCGGCATCCGATCGAGCATGATGCTGGTCCTGACCTGCGTGGTTCTCGGACATTTGTTTCTCCGAAGTCCGTGGCGGCAATGCGTTCTATTCGTCTCAGTGATCGCGGTCACAATTCTTAAAAACGCCCTCCGTATTTTTACCCTCGCCACTTTGGCAATGTACGTGGACCCATCGTGGATTGAAGGTGATTTTCACCATTTGTACGGCGGCTCAATCTTCTTTGCGCTCGCAATGGCGATTATTCTGGTGGTCCTGCGTTTGCTGCGTCGTTCCGAGGAGAAACCAAAAACACAACTTCAACCTCCACCGGTGCATGCGGGGGCGAATCTCACGTGACCAAGGGTCTAGCACTTTTGGGTAGTCAGGGCTAAGTGATTGAATGTAAATGCGATAGGCACCTTTACTTGCGGCCGTCCACAGGGTACAAACTTAACATCATGAAAGTAATTGCTACTCGGCGTAGGGTTGGGCTGGGCGCTATCGTCCTGCTATTCGGCATGATGGTCGCGGTCATTCCTTCGTATGCTCTGCCGTACGGTACCAGTGCCGTTAGCGAGAGCAGGAAAAAAGACAAAGACAAAAGGCGAAGCTCCGTGCCCGAAGGTGATGTACTGAGTATGCTCGGACTCAGCTTGGGTATTCTGAGTTGTGCCGCAGTGGCGCGCCGTCGCGTCGCTTAACCGTTAACTCCTTCCCCCAAAACTCTTTTCACGGCCAAGGGCAAAACTTCCCCTTTTGCGAATTTTTTCTTTCGGTTCGCGCCACCGAACGAGTGCGAAGTCTTGTTATCCTTCCTGTAGGTCTCCTTCCGGGAGATCCCCCATGCACACTGACACAATCCTGGTCACTGGCGGCGCTGGATTCATCGGGTCGAACTTTATCCAGCACCACTTGGCGTCTGGGCGGCCGCGCCGTGTCATCAACCTCGACAAGCTCACATATGCTGGAAACCCCTTAAACCTCGAGGGTGTTAGTCAGGACGAGCGCTACACGTTTATCCACGGCGATATCTGCGACCGCGAAGCTGTGAGGAGATTATTGCTGGAACAACATCCGGCAGCCATTCTTCACTTCGCCGCTGAGAGTCATGTGGACCGCTCGATTCACGGTCCGAGCGCTTTTATCCAGACGAATGTGGTGGGTACTTCCTGTTTGCTTGAAGAAGCCCGCGCGTACTGGAGTGAGTTGGCCGCGCAGGAGCGCGATAGGTTTCGATTCCTGCATGTTTCAACGGACGAGGTGTACGGTTCGTTGCAGTCAGATGACCCCGCCTTCACGGAAACCACGCGATACTCACCGAACAGCCCGTACTCCGCCTCCAAAGCCGCGTCTGATCATCTGGTGCGCGCTTACCACCATACCTATGGACTACCTACCCTCACGACGAACTGTTCTAACAACTATGGTCCGTTTCAATTTCCAGAGAAACTGATTCCTCTAGTGATTCTCAACGCGCTAAAAGGAAAACCAATTCCGGTATACGGAGACGGCGCGAACATCCGCGACTGGCTGTATGTCATCGATCATTGCGAAGCGATACAAGCTGTACTGGAGCGTGGAAACATTGGCGCCACCTACAACATCGGAGGTGGGAACGAACGCACCAACCTTGAAATCGTTCGTACCATCTGTTCACTACTCGACGAACTTCGGCCAAACGATCCAATCGTGCCGCACGAGAACTTGATCACGTTCGTGAAAGATCGTCCTGGCCACGATCGACGGTATGCCATGAACGCCGCAAAGATTGAGTCTGAAATAGGCTGGCGCCCGCGAGAGACTTTTGAGACCGGGATTCGAAAGACGATCAATTGGTACTTAGCAAACGAAGGTTGGGTCGAGCAAGTAACGAGTGGCAGTTATCGTCAGTGGATGGCATCGCAGTACTCTTTGTAGTTCAATCCGAATGACACTCACTCCGGAAAATAACGTTCGTTTCAAAGGCATCATCCTGGCTGGAGGCTCGGGCACCCGGTTGTATCCCGTCACCCACGCGATCGGAAAAAGCTTGCTGCCGATCTACAACAAGCCCTTGATCTATTACCCGCTCTGCACGCTCATGCTGGCCGGCGTCCGGGAGATTCTCATCATCTCGACGGCCCAGGACACTCCCCGAATTGAACAGGTTTTAGGCGACGGATCGCGCTTCGGTCTGTCACTTCGGTACGCCGTGCAGCCCAAGCCGGAAGGCATCGCCCAATCGTTTTTAATTGGAGAGAAATTTCTCGACGGCGCACCTTGCACGCTGGTCCTTGGTGACAATATTTTTTACGGCCACGATCTTGTAAAGAGCCTGCGCATTGCTGCTTATCAAACCAATGGTGCACGCATCTTCGCCTATCCCGTGCAAGACCCGCAGCGTTACGGAGTAGTTGAATTTGATTCTTCCGGCCGTGCCCTGAGCCTCGAAGAGAAACCCAAGCTTCCAAAGTCGAGATATGCGGTTACGGGCCTCTACTTTTACGACCACGAGGTTGTCGACATCGCGCGAACACTCAAGCCCTCAGCCCGCGGAGAATTGGAAATCACCGACGTCAATCGGACCTATTTGGACCGCAAGAAACTCACCGTCGAGTTGATGGGCCGCGGCATGGCTTGGCTCGATACTGGAACACACGAGTCGATGATGGAGGCGTCCTTGTTCATTCAGGCAATCGAGCGCCGCCAGGGACTGATGGTGGCCTGTCCTGAAGAGATCGCCTACCGCTCGGGCTACATTACAGCAAGCGATATCGAAAGGCTGGCGGCGACCATGCAGAACAGTGGGTACGGCGCCTATCTACTGCAGCTTCTGACGGAACAGGTGTTTTGAATGAAAGCGACGCCCGCCCGCACGCCTTCCCTCGCTGTCGGGAGAACGAAGCTATCCGGCGTCCTGCGGCTCGAGCCGCGCGTCTTCACCGATGACCGTGGGTTTTTCTTCGAGAGTTATAACGAAACCACCATGGCTGAGGTCGGGATCGCGGCGCATTTCGTGCAGGACAACCACTCGTCCTCACTCAAAAATGTAATACGTGGACTGCACTATCAGATTGAACACCCTCAAGCCAAGCTCGTTCGTGTCGTCAGTGGAGAAATTCTAGACGTTGCGGTTGACTTGAGACGAAGTTCGCCTACTTTTGGACAATCTCTGGTTGAGCATCTCTCGGCGGAAAACAAGAAAATGTTGTGGATCCCCGTGGGCTTCGCCCACGGTTTTCGCGTCCTGTCTGAGTCCGCGGACGTCCTGTACAAAGCTACCGACTTTTATGACCCTGCCTCGGAGCGCACGATCGCCTGGAATGACGTTGACTTGGGGATCGACTGGCGAACGACTTCTTCTCCGATAGTCTCCGCGAAAGACGCGAGCGGCATTTCCTTCAAAGAAGCTCCAAAATTTTGATTTTTCGTAGCTCGTTCATCGTCTCAAAATCCTTTATCCATTTGAAATGGATTTCAGATCAAACTCTTCTTCCGCCATCTTCGTAATCGCTTGACCTATGGCAATCGATGCGGTGGCTGCTGGCGACGGCACGTTATACACGTGGAGCATGTTCTTTTTCCGCACGAACTGGAAGTCGTCTATCAGGGAGCCATCCCTTTTCAATGCTTGCGCGCGCACGCCCGATCCGTCCGCGACCAAGTCGCTCGCTTGAATTTCCGGAACCAAGCGTTTTAGCGCTCGCACGAAAGCCCTCTTGTTGAGCGATCGATACATTTCACCCGCCCCATAGCGCCAATACGTTCCCGCCAAGCGCCAGAAACCTGGAAATGCGAATGTCCCTGCCGCATCCCGAACGCTAATCTGATTCCACCGATATCCCTCTCGCTTCAATGCCAGAACCGCGTTTGGGCCAACGTCGACACCTCCGTGAATTCGCCGTGTAAAGTGAACGCCGAGGAAGGGGAACCGCGGGTCGGGCACGGGATAGATGAGCCCACGGACCAGATGCTCTCGTTCCGGAATCAGATCGTAGTATTCGCCACGGAAGGGAACGATCGCGACTTCAGGGCGCTCTCCTGCCAAGCGGCTGACTCGGTCGCTGTGGAGCCCAGCGCAATTGATAACATAGGGCACCTCAATCGAGCCCCTGTTGGTTTCAACCACTGTCGTGTTATCGCGATATACGAACCCCAGCACCTTGGTCGAGGTGCTAATGCTTCCACCGTTGCGCGCGATCAGCTCCGCATACTTCTCGCACACCTCAACATAGTCGACGATTCCCGTCGACGGAATGTGCAGGCCTCCGAGTCCGCCGCAATGGGGTTCAAGTTCGCGAACTTGTTCTTGAGCTAGCAACGTCGCTCCCCTCAGACCATTAGCAGATGCTCGGCCCAGCAGCGCTTGCAGTCGCGGAAGCTCGTCCTGAGCGGTGGCGACGATCACCTTGCCGCAAATTTCGTGTTTGATCCCGTGCTCTCGACAAAAAGCGATCATCGCCATCGCCCCTTGAACGCAAAGTTTGGCCTTCAGAGAACCGGGCGGGTAATAGATTCCGGAATGAATGACCCCGCTGCTGTGGCCGCTTTGGTGTCGAGCAACGCGATCTTCTTTCTCGACCAGCAGAAGACGCAAGTGTGGGAAGGATGTGCTTAATGCGAGTGCCGTAGCGAGTCCGACGATACCCCCGCCGATGACGAGGATGTCGCGTCGCTGATCAGGCATACACCTAGTTTACTCGGCCCAGGTCAGCAAGAATGTGATCTGTCTTCGATGAAATTTGGCATGGCTGAGTCGGTTCTGTCAGTAAAAATAAGGCCGCTCGTAGTCGGCGAGCGGCCTGGACGCCTAGTCGGAGTTAACTATGGTGTCGGAATGATCGCTTTCACTTGATTGGAGTATCCGCTCTCGGTTCCACCGCCATCTACGGCAGTGACCACATAGTAGTAGGTTTTACCTGCAGCGACGCTCGCGTCGCTATATCCCGTGCTCGCCTCGAGCGCGGAGTTAATTTTCGAATATGGCCCGCCTGCAATCGTTCCGCGGTAGACGTTGTAGCCCACAACGGAGCTGGACGTGCTTCGGTTCCAGGTGAGGCTTACACTGTGAGAAGACGCCGATGCGCCCGTGCCGCTCAGCGATTCGACCGCCGTTGCTCCAGTCGCGCTGAACGTCAGTTTAGCCGAGGCTGTCCCACTCGAAGCGGGTTTGAATTTCACGGTGTAGTTGACACTCTGTCCAGCGGACAGGCTCAGGGGGAACGAGATTCCCGACAAGGTGAACTCTGAGCTGCCAGTGCTTGCTGAATTGATCTTGACCGCGGCGCCCGATGCTTTCAAGCTGCCGGTGAGGCTCTTTTGCGAACCGACCGTAACGGTTCCGAACGCAAGAGAGGTCGGCGTTACCGAAAGTGCGCCCGAGCTTGTTCCTGATCCCGTCAAATTGATCGACACGTTCGTCGCCGTTGACGAGATCGCGATGCGGCCACTGGCGGTACCGGCGCTTGCCGGGTGAAATTTGGTCGTGAATGTGACGCTCTGCCCTTTGTTCAAGGTCAAAGGGATGCTCAACCCTGAAATGCTAAAACCTGAACCGGTCACGGTCGCGTTTGTTATTTTGACGCTTGACCCGCCGCGGTTGGTGAGTGTCGCGAAGTGGCTCACTGTGCTTCCCACTGGGACACTTCCAAAGCTGACTGTGGAGGGGCTCGGCGACAGGGACCCCGCCGAACCTCCAGACCCGGTCAGGCCGATGCGCAGACCGTAAGTCGAGAGTGAGTTTTCAATGCGGACATTTCCGCCGTAGGTAGTTCCGGAGGTAGGCTCGAAAACGATTGCGACGGTCACGCTATGGCCCGCAGCGAGAGTCAGTGGCACGCTTGGGCTGCTCACGCGAAATCCGGGAGCGCTCTTGTTATAACGCGTGATCCGCGCATTCCTGGAGCTACCGTTACGCACCGTTAGCGTCATCGTCTTGGACGAGCCGGACGCAACGTTGCCAAACGCAAGGTTGCACGGGTTACAGGTAAGTTGCTGTCCGCTAGCAGGAGCCGGTCGAGCGAGAAACAAACCAAGGGTCAGGACAAAGACTGCGCTCGCAGCCCACTGCCGATAAGTGCGGGGGAAGAGGGAATTCATGACAGTGCTAGTTTTCCCGATTTGGCACTTCGGGCAAACGTCACAGTTGTGCATCGAGTCAGTCGGGGGTATGCAAACTTCTGAGTATTAGACGGAGGGGAAATCCAGGGGGCTCCCGGTCGGAAGCCCCCATTTAAGACTAAGGCGTTGGAATCACGGCCTTTGCTTCATTGGAGAAGGGACTTTCGGTCCCTGCGCCATCGACCGCTGTGACCACGTAGAAGTACGTTGCGCCAGCGGTCACGCTGCTGTCGGTGAACGTGGTGTCCGTGTTCAGGGATGAGTTGACCTTGTTGTATGGCCCACCGGTTTTCGTGCCACGGTAGATGTTGTAGCCCACCACCCCCGAACCGCTGCTTGCCGACCAGGATAGGTCGACACTGTGCGGTAGCGGTGCGGTGCCGCTGCCAGTGAGAGCCTGGACGGTTGGACCGTTCGAAGCGTTGCTGGCGAACGTTATGTTTCCCGTAGCGGTGCCGCTCGCCGACGGCGTGAACGTTACGGTGAATGAAGCTGTTCCTCCAGCTGCAATGGTTGCGGGGAAGGAAATTCCGCTGACGACGAATTCAGGGCTGTCAGACGTGACGCCTGTTACCTGCACCGCTGAGCCAGTTGCGCTCAGCGTACCGGTTTTTGCTCCACTCGAGCCTACGGTCACGCTGCCGAAGCTCTGGCTCGCCGGGCTGACCCCTAGCTGCCCCGGCGCTGTTCCAGTGCCAGTCAATGAAACTGCTAATGATGGGTTCGACGCATTCGAAGTTACAGTTAAATTGGCGCTCGCGCTGCCAGCCGATGCAGGAGCAAATACAACTGAGAAGGTAACGCTTTGTCCCGCCGTAAGAGTTGTTGGCAGTGAGAGTCCGCTCACCGAGAACGCAGCGGCGCCGGAACTTGCCCCGGTGATCGTCACGCTGGAGCCGCCCGTGTTGGTGATCGTTTCAGATTTCGAGCTGTTGTTGCCCACTTGAACGCTGCCAAACGCCAGGCTCGAAGGATTTGCGGATAATGTTCCCGCCGAGACGCCAGTGCCGCTCAACGGAATATTGAGCGTCGGGTTGGAACCGTCTGACGTGATTGTGACGTTTCCGGTTGCGCTGCCACCTGCTGTCGGCGCGAACTTAACCGAGAAGCTAACCGTCTGCCCAGCAGAAAGTGTGACGGGCAACGTCAAACCACTCAAGCTGTATCCACTGCCTGATGCTGACGCCGCTGTAATCTTCACGTCCGACCCGCCAGAATTGGTTAACGTTTCGTTGATGCTCTGATTGTTCCCAACCTGAACGCTGCCGAAGCTCAAGCTTGTGGGGCTTGCGGATAGTCCGCCATCGGCAACGCCGTTGCCAGAGAGCGGAACGGTCATTGTCGGGTTCGATCCGTCCGACGTGATAATTAGACTTCCGGTCGCGGATCCTGTGGACGTAGGTGCAAACTTCACGCTAAAGCTGACGCTTTGACCTGCGTTGAGAGTTGCGGGCAATGTCAGCCCGCTCATGGTGAAGCCGCTACCCGACACAGTGGCTGCTGTCACTTTGAGGCTCGAGCCGCCGGAGTTCGTTAGCGTTTGAGTAATCGTCTGATTGCTGCCCACAACTACCGTTCCGAAAGCGACGGTTGACGGGCTCGCGGTTACAGCTCCATCGGCGACGCCCGTGCCGCTCAGCGGAATGTCGAGCATGGGATTCGAACCGTCCGAAGTGACAGTAATGTTGCCCGTCGCGCTCCCGGTGCCCGTCGGCGCAAACTTCACAGTGAAGCTGACGGTCTGACCTGCGCTGAGCGTGGCTGGCAAAGCAAGGCCGCTAATACTAAAACCTGTTCCCGACGCAGATGCCGCGGTGATCTGCACGTTTGATCCGCCGGAGTTCGTCAACGTTTCCGAAATCGTCTGGTTTGTTCCGACTTGAACGCTACCGAAGTTCACGCTTGAGGGACTCGCTGCAAGCGCACCCTCGGCCGCACCCTTCCCGCTTAATGGAATGCTTAGGGTTGGATTGGAACCATCGGAGGTTACCGTCACGCTACCCGTGGCATTTCCCGCCGAAGTCGGAGCGAACTTCACGCTGAAGCTGACGCTCTGTCCGCTGTTCAGCGTTACTGGCAGTGTTATGCCGGTGAGGCTGAACCCAGCCCCGGATGCAGTGGCGGCAGTGATCTTCAGGCTTGACCCGCCGGAATTGGTCAACGTTTCGGTGACGGTGTCATTGTTCCCGACGACCACGCTTCCAAAATTGACGGAAGACGGACTTGCCGACAATGCGCCATCCGCTGCGCCGTTGCCGCTCAATGGAATATTTAGAGTTGGGTTGGAACCGTCCGACGTGACGGTTACGCTCCCGTTTGCATTGCCGGTTGCGGCAGGTGCGAATTTCACACTGAAGCTGACGCTTTGCCCGCTGCTAAGCGTTAGCGGCAAGGTCAACCCACTCAGGCTGAAACCGGTTCCGGATGCGGCGGCAGCCGTGATCTTTAGGCTTGAACCGCCAGAGTTCGTCAAAGTCTCGGTGACGGTCTGGTTGTTCCCAACGACTACGCTTCCGAAGTTCAGGGAAGAGGGGCTCGCCGACAACGCGCCATCTGCCGCGCCATTGCCGCTCAAGGAAATGTTCAGCGTCGGATTGGATCCGTCCGACGTAATTGTCACGCTTCCAGTTGCGTTGCCCGCTGCGGTGGGCGCAAATTTCGCACTGAAGCTGACACTCTGTCCCGAATTCAGCGTGACAGGCAGCGCCAGGCCACTCAGGCTGAACCCGCTTCCTGATGCGCTTGCCCCCGTGATCTTCAAGCTCGACCCGCCAGAGTTAGTCAATGTTTCGGTGACAGTCTGATTACTTCCCACGACGACTGTGCCGAAATTAATTGATGCTGGGCTCGATGTGAGTGCTCCATCGGCGACGCCGCTACCAGATAGCGCTATCGACAAGTTCGGGTTCGAACCATCGGACGTAACGTTGATGCTCCCCGATGCTGCTCCAGTGGCGGTGGGCTTGAACTTGACACTGAAACTTGTACTTTGTCCGGCATTCAGAGTGAGAGGAACGGTCAGGCCGTTCATGCTGAACGCGGCTCCGGTCGCCGTGGCGCCAGTGATTTTGAGAGGGGTCCCGCCAGAGTTTGTCAGAGTCTGAGTAAGCGTCTGCGTGACACCTACCTGGACACTTCCAAAATTTACACTCGAAGGCGACGCGGCTAAGCCGCCATCCGCTACGCCGGTGCCCGTTGCCGAAATTTTCAGCGAAGAATTCGATGCATCAGACGTAACGGTGAAAGATCCCGTCTGACTTCCACTGCTGGTTGGAGAGAACCGCGCGTTGAACTTGACGGTTTCACCCGGATCAAGGACCACTGGAGTGCTTAAGCCGCTCAGCGAAAACCCAGTTCCCGAAGAAACAATCGAAGAAATGGTTACAGTCGATGCACCGGAGTTCGAAAGCGTTTCCTGGATCGTGTCCGTAGTGCCATTCTGCACATTGCCAAAACTCAAAGCGCTCGGGTTCGCGGTCAATGTGCTCGGATCAGATCCCGTCCCCGTCAGGGCGACGCTCATCGGCGCCGTCTGGTCTGTGCTGATCGAAAGATTTCCAGCCTGCGCTCCCTTGCTCTTCGGGGCAAATGTCACTTTGAAGGTCGCGGTTTGTCCCGGTGCCAACGTAACTGGCAGCGTTATGCCTGCAACCGTATAGCTGCTCGACGAAGAACTGATCTGCAGAATCGTTACATTGTTACTGGAAGTTGTAGGAACTCCACCACCGCTGCCCTTTGAATCATTCGCGCCGATGCCGACGCCTGCGCGCACAACTGACGCTGCTGGCGACGAGTTCGTAATGGTTTCTGTGAACGTCTTGGTTTTTCCAACTGGCACGCTGCCGAACGTGACATTGGTTTCCGCGAAGGAGAGCGAAGGGCCGGAAGTGCCTGGTGTGCTGAGACCTTGACAACCGGTCATCACGACAACCAAAACGACGATTCCGATTGTGGCCTTAGTCTGCAGACCGTACGTTTTCACGTTACGACCTCGTTACGCCTTCCAGCTCGGCGGGATTTGTTTGCACCATTCCCGAATGGCCAATCGAAATGCTTGGTTCTGGGGGAATGCAGGATGGATTGTGTCGCAAGGAAGGAACTTAGGGCAGGTCACAGAAGTACATACAGGACAGCGACTTCGGATACCAGACTTAAATGTCCGGGTGGGCGTTTGGAACCACTACCTTCGGTTTGCGGTGGAGCCGCAGTCCTAAGGCGGAAGCGCGTTACACCCCGTCTCTAGCGACGCTTCACGCAGGAAGTATCGCTCAGATCCACTCAATTTCTACCGTTACTTTCGTGCATCAGGCGTCGCCGAAAATGGACGGTTGCAAGGCTGCATATACCGGAGTCGTTAACACTTCGGTGTACGATGACCTCCGTGAATCCTCGCGTTCCTCGTCGCACGGGGCTCGCACGCGCGCTCTCCAAACGCGGAGTTTGTTCTCGCTCGCAGGCCGCCGAGTGGATTCGGTCAGGTCGAGTGTCTGTAAATGGTTTGTTGCGACGCGACCCCGAAACGCCTGTCCATCTCGATAATGATGTGATCAGTTTGGACGGTTTGGAACTTAAAAACGCAGCGCCTGTCTATTTTCTGCTGAATAAACCTCGTGGCATTGTAACGACCGCGTCGGACGAACAAGGGCGGCAAACCGTGCTGGACTTGCTCCCCGCAGGCGTTCCCCGGGTCGCTCCGGTGGGACGGCTCGACAAGGCCAGTGAAGGACTCTTACTCCTGACCAATGATTCGGAATGGGGCGCCCGCATTCTGGATCCCGTATCTCATCTGGATAAGACTTACCACGTTCAAATTCGAATGCAGGCAAATGAGATGCTCATTCGAAGGCTGCAAGCTGGAGTGCGCACTGGTCGCTTGTTGTTGCGAGTAAAAAAGGCCTCGGTGATTCGCCAAGGAAAGGTGAACTCGTGGCTTGAGATCTGCCTCGACGAAGGTAAGAACCGTCAGATCCGCCGGATCTTTCAGGCGCTTGAAATTGAAGTTCTACGAATCGTGCGCATTGGTGTCGGTCCACTCGTTCTAGGCACGTTGCAAAAAGGCGCCATTCGCGAGCTAACATCGAACGAACTCGCAAGCATTGATGGCGCGTTGGGGCGCCAATCGTCCCTTCGGCGCCAAACACATCGGAAATACGTCCAAAAGTAAGACAATCAAAATTACCGGGGTTACTTTACCGCGAGGCCCCGCGGGAATACGCTGCGGCCATGAGCCTTAATGCGTTACTGGTGGCCCGAGATGCAAGTGCCCGGCAGGTGGTCTGCGCGGCGCTGGATGATCTGAGGATCACTCCTGAGATTTGTCAATCGGGCGCTGATGCGCTTGAGCTGCTCGCCGTTCAGCACTATTCCGGTTTGGTTGTTGACTTCGGTCTGCCTGGTGCCGCAAACGTCGTTCGGATGGCTCGGATGGCTCCTCCGCAGCGAAGGCCAGTCATTTTCGCTCTGGTCGGACTGCACGACGATGTCGCGGACACATTTCAGTGCGGCGCGAATTTCGTGTTGTACAAGCCGCTGGTCATGGATCAGATTGCGCGATCTCTGCGAGCGGGCCGCGCGTTCATGCGACCGGACCGTCGCCGCTCTGCCAGGCAGCAGACGGAATCCCTCGTCTATTTGCGCTTTGGGGACTTGTGTCCAACACCTGCGCTGGTGCTGGATCTGAACGAACGCGGATTGTCAGTCCAGGCGTCCGAGCCGTTGCCCCCTACCCGCATTCCGCTGCGCTTCATTATTCCCGGCACCGAGTTCCTGGTTGAGGGGCGCGGCGATGTGATCTGGGCTGACGATAGCGGGCGCGCCGGTATCTTATTTACGGAACTGCCAGCGTCGTCACGGAAGCAACTGAAGCTTTGGGTTTCCAAACGCGCCAAGAAGCAAGCCAGTTCAAATGTCAGTGTGAAGCCCACGAAGTCGCGAACGATTGCAGTCCGGCCCTCGTAACAAGTCGGTTTAGCGAATCTTGCCTTAAGCGCCTTACTCTGTCGCTCAGCGCTCCGCATCCTGAAACAATCTCTGCGTGCTAAACTCGCCTTTCCTCACGGCTCATGTCTGATCTCACACGCCTCTCTGCCATGGAAATGGCAGATCACATTCGCAGTAAGTCGATCTCGCCCGTTGAATTGATCCGTGCTCATTTTGATCGAATTAAAAAACTCAATCTCCGATTGAATGCATTCGTTGAACTCGATGAGGAACGCGCTCACCTCCAGGCGAAATATGCCGAAGCAGCTGTAGTTCAGGGAAAGACGCTCGGCCCTCTCCACGGAATTCCCATCAGTATCAAGAGTTCGATCGACGTTGCAGGCTTACATTGCGAAGCAGGCACGCGACTGCGCGCGGGAAACACAGCTGTTTCGGACGCACCACTCGTCTCGCGTCTGCGAGCCGCGGGAGCGATCGTTCTGGGCGTAACAAACACGCCGGAACTGCTCATGGCATGGGAAACAGACAATCTTTTGTATGGCCGCACGAACAATCCGTGGGACCTAACACGAACAGCGGGGGGATCTAGCGGCGGCGAATCCGCGGCGATCGCCGCAGGGATGTCTGCGGGAGGCGTGGGTAGCGATGGTGGAGGTTCCATCCGCGTTCCAGCGCATTTCACCGGGATATGCGGGTTGAAGCCGACTCCTGGCCGAATTCCATCCACAGGCCACTTTCCTCCATCGGGCGGACCATTTGCCCTGCTAGGAGTAGTCGGTCCAATGGCGAGGACCATCGCGGACTTGAAAGTGCTTTTCCAAGCGATGGCGGGGCCAGATGACGGAGATCCCAGTTCTGCCCCGGTCCCGCTTCGTGCCGTAGATCTACGTGAATTGAAGCAAACGCGCATTGGCTGGTTTGAAGATGATGGGCGGACGCCTGTAACGACGGAAACTCGAAACGCGGTGCGTTCGGCCGTGAAACATTTTGAGAACGCTGGTTTCTCCGTTGCGCCCTTTCGGCCGGATGGATTGGAAACCGCTCGTCAGCATTGGTGGAAGTTTTTTGGCATTGCCGGTGGAATGTTGCTCGGGCCGATGCTGGACGGGCGTGAGGCTGATATCAGTCCGATGTTGAAAGAATTCAACGGATGGGTAGCGCAGGAGCCGCGCCATACTGGAGATACTCTACTCGCTACGTGGATGGGGCGCGACGAGGTTCGAGCGGGCGTTCTGGCAGACATGCAGAGGTTTCCAATTCTGCTCTGTCCAGTCGCAGCGATCCCAGCGTTCCGACATCGAGAGCGCGAATGGCTGGTTGAAGGGAAGACGGTGAAGTACCTGGACGCGTGGAGCTACACCGAGTGGTTCAACCTGCTGGGATTTCCTGCGGCAGTAGTGCCAATGGGAAAATCGCTAGAAGGATTACCGATCGGAGTGCAGGTTGTAGGGCGCCCGTGGGAGGAAGAGTTGGTGTTAGCGATAGCAGGGACTCTTGAAGAGCAACGCGGCAGGTTTTACTTGCCGGTGTTGTAGTTGCGGGAAATTAGACAAGAAAAAGTATGCGTTAGAACCGGAATACCCATCCTGCCGTCATGTCGAATTGCTGCAGGTAGTGTCCGTTGCTGGTCACATAGCAAACGCCCCACCAGTTGCACCAGGCTCCATCTGCGGTCGCGTACAGATAGCTGGGCGTATATCGTGCCTGTAATCGCACGCCCATGTGCGGGTGAAAAAAGTACTTCACGCCGCCGCCAACTCCGTACGAGATTCGCCAGTCGCTTTCCCCTCGCCCCGCGAACTTTGTGCTCCCGACGCCTACCAGTATGAACGGACGCAGTTTTTTTTCTTTTTCGAAGAAGGTGTAAAGAAAGTTTCCCTGGTACTGGTCAATGTTGATGCCGACGTGACGTTGGCTGTTGCCGGTGCTCAACCGGCCCACGACGACTGTCGGCTGCCGGTTCCACATGAACTCGACGCCGATGTTGTCGGTTGCATTGACGCCAAGGGTCGCTCCATAGTTGAGGCTTCCGTCCACGTTGATTTTTAGAAAGTTCAGGCTTGAATCGCAGAAATTGCATTGAACTGGAATATTGCCGCCGGTTTTGAGACCAACGAACGGTTGCAGTTCAAATCGTCCTTGCGCCCAACCGGGAATTACAGAGCAAACCAGTACGATTGCAAACAGCAGGAGTCTCTTCGTCATGAACGATTCCTCGATCGGTACGGGCGAGTCACGTAGGTGACCAGCATGATTGTGATGCGTAAGCCTTCCATCTTACTGCCTGATCACGAAATCCCTGCTGCTTCAGCAAATGACGTGTACGGCGCAGCTCGACGGAGCTCTAGTGTTTTTATACTATTACGACGATCTCACAGCGACGGTACACTTGAATTTCTAGCACTCGTCGCGATGTGGGGCGGCCGAGCGGTTGGGAATCTCTTTCATCCATGTCCAGCCAGACCACCAGTCGTCGTCTTTTCGGCTCGTTCATTGTTTTTCTGACCGTTTCGGCTATATATCTTTACGCGTTTCCCCAAGCGAACGTCGCATTCGCCGTAGTCGTGCTGCTGCATGCGCTACTTGGCATTGTGACGACCATCATCTTGTTGTTCAGGTTGTGGCGGACTCTACGCGATGGAAGCACATTTTCCGCGATCGGGTGGGTCCTCCTTGCCGTCGGGGGCCTGGTCGGGATTGCACTGATCTGGCTTGGCACCTCGCGGAACCATTGGAGCCTGCTGTACACACATTTGGCGCTGTCGTTCTTGGGCGTGACATTTCTCATCGCTAACTTTGCACGTGAGCGAGGATGGTTTGGACGGCGTACTCTGGTGCAGATCATTGTGCCGCTAGTGGTTTTGGGTGTGGCAGTCCCCGCAGCTCGCTTTTTGCGCGAGGGTCGTTGGATAACTCATTCCCGGAATCGCATTGAAAACCCGCTGTTACCCCCGACAACCATGGATGGTGAGGGAGACGGGCCCCAAGGTTTGTTCTTTCCAAGCTCAGCACAGGTCTATGGCACAAAGAAGATTCCCAGCAAGTACTTCATGGAATCGGACTCATGCAAGCGGTGCCACGAGGACATCTATGATCAGTGGTACAGCTCCGCCCATCATTTTTCGTCCTTCAACAATCAGTGGTACCGCAAGTCGATCGAGTACATGCAGGACGTAGTGGGAACGAAACCTTCCAAGTGGTGCGGAGGCTGCCACGATCCGGCTGTGCTCTACAGCGGATTGATGGATACGCCGATCAAGGAGATCGTGCACCGGCCGGAAGCCCAAGCTGGCCTCGGCTGCATGATGTGCCACTCGATTGTCGAAGTGAAAAGCACGATGGGCCAAGGCGACTTTCTGCTCGACTACCCGAAGTTGCATGAGCTAGCTGCGAGCAAGAGCCCGGTGACGCGAACGCTGCACGATTTTCTAATCAAGCTCAATCCCGAACCGCACCGGCGGACGTTCCTGAAGCCATTCATGAAGGAACAGACCGCTGAGTTCTGCTCATCCTGCCATAAAGTCCATCTCGATGTTCCCGTCAACCACTACCGATGGGTTCGAGGATTCAACGAGTACGATAACTGGCAAGCTAGCGGTATTTCCGGGCAGGGTGCACGATCGTTTTACTATCCGCCAAAGTCGCAGCAGTGCGCGGACTGCCACATGCCACTCGAGCCCTCGAAGGACTTTGGAAACGTCAATGGCACCGTACATTCCCATCGCTTTCCGGCAGCGAACACTGCACTTCCAACCGCCAACGAAGATCCAGGGCAATTGAAGGCAACTGAGGATTTCCTGAAGAACGGAATTCTGAGCGTAGATATTTTTGCGCTTTCGGCTGCCAGAGAAATCAAGCAGGGAGCCCAGTCGCAAACCGAGATGGCGACAACGTTCGCGGTTGGGGAAGAGGCGGAGGCGAAGATTACGGCTGGATCCGCAGGTGAGGCAGTTCCGATTACGGCACCGTTGAATCGCGTGAATGCAACAGTCCGTCGCGGTGACACCGTGCGCGTCGATGTTGTGGTTCGCACGAAGAAGATTGGCCACTTCTTTCCAGGCGGAACCGTCGATGCCTATGACACGTGGCTCGAGCTGAAGGGCACGGACGACAAGGGGCAAACCGTCTTCTGGAGCGGAATGACTGAGGACGAGGGGAATGGCCCTGTTGAGAAGGGCGCGCACTTCTACCGATCGTTGCAGGTCGATGAACACGGTAATCCGATCAATAAGCGCAACGCGTGGTCCACGCGTGCGGTCGTCTATGTGCGTTTAATCCCGCCAGGCGCAGCAGACACCGTCCATTACCGCATGCGGGTCCCGGACAATACCGGCCAAAAAATCACGCTGCAAGCACGCATGCTCTACCGCAAGTTTGCCTGGTGGAATACGCAATTTTCGTTTGCGGGAATGCCTGATCCATCCAGCAAAGCGGAGGTCGCGCCTTCCTTTGATGACCGCCAGTTCGTGTTTACCGCCCCGATGGGAGCTGTTTCGGCGAAGGAAGAGAAAATTCCCGATGTTCCGATTGTGACCGTAGCGTCGAATGAAATTTCCCTGAATGTCAGCCCGCGGGGATCGGCAATTCAAGAATCGAAGGCTGTTCTACAAAAAGATGACTGGCAGCGTTGGAATGACTACGGCATCGGTCTTTTTCTCCAGGGAGATTTGAAAGCTGCTCAAGCCGCGTTTCAGAAAGTGACGGAAGTGGCGCCGGAGAATCCGGACGGATGGATCAACATCGGGCGCGCGGCGGTGCAGGAAGGTGACATGGAGCGGGCTCGCGAAGTCTTGACGAAAGCGATCGCCCTGAATGCAAATCTGGCGCGCGCTCATTTCTTCTATGCAAAGGTTCTTCGCAATGACGGTAACTACGACGGCGCGGCGGATGAACTACGCAAAGTCATCGCCCAGTATCCTCGTGACCGAGTCGCTGTCAACGATCTTGGCCGAGTGTTGTTTCTGCAAAGAAAATATGCGGACGCAATTCGAACGCTGCAGGGAGTACTTGCCGTCGATCCCGAAGATCTGCAGGCCCACTACAACCTGATGCTCGCTTATCGAGGGATGGGCGACGAAAAGATGGCGCGGGAACATGAGACAAGATATCTGCGATTTAAGGCCGACGAATCCGCCCAGACGATCACAGGACCCTATCGGCTCCGCAATCCAGAAGATAACAACGAGCGTCAGTCGATTCACGAACACGTTTCGGTTCCGCTGGCTCCGGTTGCCAAACAGGGCGCTACTGCAGTAGCGGGACGACAACCTACTCGCTCACGGCGCGATGGACATCCTGCTCGCGCAAAATCGACAGCGACGGGCACAGTACCGACAACTGGGGGCAGCAATTGAGGGCAAGTCATTCGCGAAGCTTCACAACAGCGGCACAGCGTGAAAGACTCTGCCATCAAAGAAAGCTTCTCCCTAACGTCGCCCGTGCCTGGATTGCCCTGTGGTGTTTGGCCTTAGTAGGGACGGCCTCCGGGCAGGCGTTAACGTTTCGCGACGTCACGGCCCAGGCCGGGCTGCGTTTTACCCACAACAACGGCGCTTTCGGAAAAAAGTGGCTTCCGGAAACGATGGGCCCGGGCTGCGCGTTCATTGATTACGATGGCGACGGTAATCAAGATATTCTGCTGGTAAACGGGACTGATTTCGCAGGCCACGCGAAAAATGGCGCGACCACGCCCCATCTTTTTCGCAACAACGGCAATGGCACATTTACGGACGTAACGGCGAAGTCCGGACTGGGCGTGCCGTTGTACGGCTTCGGCGCGGCCATCGGCGACTATGACAACGACGGACGCGACGACATCTTCATCAGCGCGCTCGGGCAATCGCATCTGTTCCACAACAATGGCAACGGGACGTTCACCGATGTAACGAAGGCTATCGGCATGTGGGGTCCGACCGAGTTCTCGACGAGTTCTGCTTGGTTGGATTACGACCGCGACGGAAAACTCGACCTCGTCGTCGCGAACTATGTGCAGTGGTCGCCGCAGGGCGACATCTATTGCACGCTTGATGGCACGAACAAATCGTATTGCACGCCAGAGTCGTACAAGGGTTCGTCGGCGCGTCTATGGCATAACCTCGGCGGAGGGAAGTTCGAAGATGCCACTGCCAAGGCAGGATTCTTCGACAATACTTCGAAGAGCCTCGGTGTCGCCATTCTTGACTACAACGCCGACGGGTGGCCGGATATCCTGATCGCGAATGACACGCAGCCGAACAAGCTTTATCTGAACAAGACTGACGGCAAATTTGAAGAACGTGCTGTCTCTGCGGGCATCGCATTCAGCGAGGACGGTGTGGCTCGCGCCGGCATGGGAGTGGACGCGGCCGACTACGACCGCTCAGGACGCGCCAGCATCATCATTACCAATTTCTCGAACCAGATGTTGTCGCTCTACCACAACGAAGGCAACGGGCTGTTTGTCGATGAAGCCCCGCGTTCGGAGGTGGGTCGCGCCAGCCTGATCACGCTCGGCTTTGGCTGTTTCTTTTTCGATTACGACAACGATGGCTGGCTCGACATTCTCGTGGCCGACGGGCACATCGAAAACGAGATCGAGAAAGTGCAAAAGCGCGTCAGTTACGCGGAGCCGCCGCACCTGTTTCGCAATCTTGGCGGCGGAAAGTTCGAAGAAGCCACGCAGAAAGTTGGCCCGGAATTTGCCACACCTCGCGTGGCGCGCGGTGCAGCGTATGCCGACATTGATAACGACGGTGCGCTGGACGTGCTGATGACGACGAATGCCGGGCGGCCGTGGCTTTTCCGCAACGAAGGCGGAACGAACCGGAGCCTGCGTGTGAAGCTGGTTGGAACAAAATCGAACCGCGACGGCATTGGGACGATCGTTAAAGTTGTTTCGGGCAAAGATCAGCAATCGCACACGTTGCGTTCGGGCTCGAGCTACCTATCGCAAAGCGAGCTGGTTTCGACGTTTGGGCTTGGCTCGCAAAAGAAAGCTGACGTGGTTGAGGTGTATTGGCCGAGCGGCACCGTGGACAAGCTGGCGAACGTCGATGCCGGACAGACGGTTACCGTTCAGGAAGGGAAGGGCATTGTCGGTTCGCGGCCCTACGGCGCCGGCAAGGTCTCCGCACCGAGCGCAGTCAAAGCGAAGTAACGGTGCATCCACGCGCGGATTCTTTGCTTCACGTGAAAATTCCTCCCCATGTGGATGCTTCGCTCGCGGCGTCCCGGTCAGCGGCGATTTAGAATGCTCGGAACGACAATCATGCGCCGCACTCTAATCGCTGTCTCGCTGCTCATTGCTGCCCTCGCTCTTCTCGCCGCTGCTCCCCAGAATGCAGGAAAGCCTGATGCCCCCGACGCCGCGCGTCTTAATAACCTGGGCGTAGCGTATATGAACCAGCAACTCTTTGAAAAAGGGCTGCACGCGTTCGAGCAAGCGGCTGCAGCCGATCCGAATTTCCAGACGGCGCAGATTAACCGCGGCATCGCCCTGCTGAACCTGCAGCGGGTGGATGAGGCGAAACAGATTCTCGAAGCCGCTTCGAAGCGCGACCCGAAAGATCCGCACGTCTGGTACAACCTCGGGCTGCTTTACAAGAACTCAGAAGGGCCTGCCACAGCAATCGATGCGTTCCGTCATGTGACGGAGATTGATGCGACCGACGCCGACACTTGGTACTTCCTCGGAACAACCTACGCGCAACTGAAACAGTTCCCGCAGGCGACTGAGGCCTTTCAGCACGCGCTGAAGATTGATCCGCTGCATGCGTCAGCGGAGTTTGGATTGTCGCGAGCGCTGCAACAATCAGGCGACACGGCGAAGTCGCGCGAACACCTCGTCAAGTTCCAGCACATCACGCACGACAAGCTCGGCTCGCCGATCTCTCTGGCGTATGGCGAGCAGGGGAAATATTCGAGGGCGGAAGAGTCGCCGTCCGTGGTGGAGAAGGTGCCGGCGCAGATCCCGGTGAAGTTCTTCGACGCAACAGTGGAAGCGGAGCTTCCCCACACATGGTTGAAGCAATCGAAAGGGTCAAACCAAGCCGCTTGCTTTTTCGACTACGACGCCGATGGACGGATTGACCTCTTCTTTCCAGCGGGCGGACCTGAGGGTGGATTCGCGTTATTCCACAATATTGGAGGCAAGTTCGAGAACGCCAGCAAGACGTTTGGATTCGAAGATCCCCTGGGCGGAACGGCCTGCACGACCGGCGACTATGACAATGATGGCGCTACCGACATCGCGGTAGCTTCTGCTCAAGCGGCTGGGACCTCTGTGAGGCTCACCCTGCTACACAACGATGGAGGAGGCAAGTTTAAAGACGTGACAGGGGCTGCGAAGATCACGGAGATAATCGGCACACCTCCAAAGACTGGCTTTATTCCTAATTCGCTCAATTTCATTGACTATGACCATGACGGAGATCTCGATCTTTATGTGACAAGTCAAGATGATCTGAAACTTGCGCAGCAGCCACTCTCTGAGCACATCCCGATCGGCCCCAACATGATGTGGCGCAATAACGGCGACGGTACGTTTACCAGTGTTACAGGCACTACAGGTTTGACCGGTTCCGCCACCAGTCCTGAGTACTCGGCGTCTGTTGGGTCCGACTACAACAACGACCGGGCTGTCGACCTGGTAGTCGCGGGCAAGGCGACTGTCATCTTTGAGAATCCACGCGAGGGCAAGTTTCCGGCACGCGAACCGTGGGGCTCTGCCATGCCCGGCTCCGTCGCTGTAGCAGTGCTGGATTTTAACCATGACAACTGGATGGACCTCGCCTTCTCCCATGACGCTGCGCCCGGCCTAAGCCTCTGGCGCAACAACAAAGCGAAGACCTTCGAACAAGTCCCACTGCCCCAGACAAACTGGGTTCGCGGCTTCGGTGTTGCCGCGTTCGACTACGACAACGACGGATGGGTCGACCTTGTTGCAGTTGGCGAAACCAAGGACGGCAAAGGCGAAGTGCGCCTCTTCCGCAACCTCGGGCCCGATGGGTGGAACGACGTCACAACCGATGTTGGCCTCGACAAGATCGATCTGAAAAATCCGCGCTCCATCATCACTGGCGATTACGATAACGATGGCGCAGTCGATCTACTCATCACACAGAATCATGGCCCGGCTGTTCTTCTCCGGAACGAAGGCGGCAATAAAAACAACTGGCTGCGCTTGAATCTGAAAGGGCTCAACGACAACAAGTCTGCCATTGGCACCAAAGTCGAAGTTTTCTCCGGTGCCAATCGACAGAAGTTTGAAATCTATGGATCGTCCGGTTATCTCGGACAGAACTCGCCTTACCTGACCGTCGGGCTTGGCCAGGCGAAGCAGGCCGACATCGTGCGCATGCTGTGGCCGACCGGGGTCCTGCAAGACGAAATTGACATCCCCGGCAACAAGGTGCAGGAATTTACCGAGATCGACCGGCGTGGATCTTCCTGTCCGACGCTCTTTGTGTGGGATGGCACACGTTATGAACTCGTGGGCGACTTGCTGGGCGCGGGCGTCGTCGGACACTGGGTCGCTCCGGGCGAACGCAACATCGCGCGGCCAACTGAGTACATCAAAGTCGATCGCCGCATGATGCAGCTAAGAGACGGGCGCTACAGCTTCCGCCTGATGGAGCCGATGGAAGAAGTTGTTTATCTCGACCAGGTCCGGTTGCTCGCGGTCGACCATCCTGCGGGTGTTGATGTTTATCCGGATGAGCGTTTCGCAAGCAATCCTCCGTACCCTCCGTTCAAGGTTGTCACGAGCAGCAACGCGCGTCCGCCGGCCGGTGTGTGGGACGATCACGGACACGACTTGCTGCCCGATCTGCTTGCCCACAAATATGTAGGCGACTTTGAGATTCTGCCCTTCAAGGGCTTCACCAAGCCGCACAGCATTGAACTCGATCTTGGCGACGCGTATCGCGGTGGGCCCTTGCGTTTGCTGCTCCACGGTGAGATCGAATACTTCACTGCCACTGGAATGTATGCCGCCGACCAGGCTGGGCTCAAACCCGTCGCTCCTTTCGTCGAAGCCCAGAATGCAAAAGGCCAGTGGAAGCGAGTTGTCGAAGACATGGGATTTCCAGCGGGGTTGCCGCGCACCATGACAGCTGATCTCACGGGCAAGTTGCCGGTAGGCACGAAGCGAATCCGCATCTCGACGAATCTGCAGATCTATTGGAATTCGATCCTGATTGATCGCACTGCGCAGGGTTTGCCGGTACGTCTCACGCCGGTCGCGCTCGAAACGGCTGATCTGCATTTTCATGGCTATCCGCGGCAAATCGAAAATCTGCCGCCCGGCAATGTGCAGTATCGGTATGAAGAAGTCAGTCGCACTGGACCGTACGCGCGGCAGGCGGGCACCTACACACGATACGGGGACGTCAAGCCGCTGCTGACGTCGAACGATGATCACTTTGCTGTGTTTGGTTCGGGAGAAGGCGTGGCGCTAGAGTTCGACCCTGCGAAGCTTCCGCCGGTGCCACCGGGCTGGGTCCGCGATTATTTCTTTCATGCCGAAGGCTACGAGAAGGACATGGATTTCTACGCGGCTGAAGGGAACACGGTGGAGCCGTTGCCGTTCAATGCGATGGGCACGTATCCGAATCCCGGGAAACAATATCCGCTGGATGCGGAACACCTGAACTATTTGTTGGAATACAACACGCGCGCTGTTTCCGGAAATGAGCCGAGCGGATACTGGTACAACTATCTCGATCAGCGGAAAATAAAGTAGAGTCAGGCGCTGGTGTGTACTGTTGGCTTCGGTGTCTTTTGATCCTTCTCGGCCGGATACTCATACACGCCACGCCCAGTTTTCCTGCCCAGCCGTCCCGCTTTCACATACTCAACCAGCAAATCCGCAGGGCGAAACTTTTCGCCGAGCGTGCGGTGCAGATATTCAAGAATATTCAAGCGCGTATCGAGTCCCACCATATCCACCAGCTCAAACGGTCCCATCGGATGGTTCAGGCCAAGTTTTAGCGCCTTATCGATGTCTTCTGCCGAAGCGACGCCTTCCTGCAGCATATGAAATGCTTCGTTGCCGATCATTGCGTTAATGCGACTGGTGACGAACCCTGGCGATTCCTTGATCACGACGACTTCTTTGCCCATCCGGCGTCCGACTTCGACTGCAGTTGCGAGCGTGTCCTCGTCGGTTTCCAGAGCGCGCACGACTTCGAGCAGCTTCATCTTGTGAACGGGATTGAAGAAATGCATCCCGACAATTTTCTTGGCCCGATAAGTAACACTGGCAATTTCAGTCAAACTCAGTGACGAGGTATTCGACGCCAACATGGTGGTTGGACGGCAAACCTTGTCGAGGATGGTGAAGATCTCAATCTTCGATTCCATCTCCTCTGGGACAGCTTCGATGACGAGGTCGGCTGGTCGCGCAGCTTCATCGACAGAGCCCGCGTATTCCAGACGCCGCACCGCGCCGTCCGCGTCTCCCGCGGACACTTTACCCAGTTCGACTGCTTTTTCTAGGTTCTCGCGAATTTCAGTTTCGGCGCGGCGCAGGGCGTTCGGAAGAATGTCTTCAAGGATCGTGTGGTAGCCGCCAACGGCTGCCGCTTGCGCGATCCCGCGCCCCATGATGCCTGCGCCGATGACCGCGATTGTTTGAACGTCAGACACTACTTGACCGCCCGTTCGAGAGACTCAACAACCGACGACAAACTCGGCTCAGACTTGTGAATGTATTCCGCGAGCCGCTTGCGTTCCTCCTCCGTCATGGTGGGGAGGCTAGAGTTGATGCGGCGTAGCGTGGCTGCGATGTCGTCCACGTAGTTCATCAAGCGAATTAGTTCTCCAGTAGCGGGCATGAGAGCTCCTGTTTTAGGCGAGTACGAGACACGGCCTGCCTTAGAGACATGGACGTGGGCAACACAACCTCCCATTCTAATGGAGCCTGAAATTAAGTAAAGGCGCCCGGCGCCGGGCAGACGGCGAATCGAATGCAAAGTGCCGTCGCTGCCAGAAACAGAAACGGACCGTGTGCATGTCGAGAACAACTTCAAACGCTGATGTAAGATTTACCGCCTGCTTGCTCCCTGGTTCCTCCAAAGACCCATTCTGGCTTCCCCCAACACGCGAGAAAACCCATACTACAGCAGGGGACATCTGGCCGATTGTTTGCTACGGGTTCAACGCAGGATTGAAAGCAACCACTCCGCGAACAGATCCATCGAAGGCCTGGAGGTTAGGGGAAATGTCTCAAACGCGGTTGTCGCAAACGCAGTCAAAGTTAAGTCACATCATTCATATCTTTGCCGTCATGTTTCTTGTTGTTGGAGTCGCTTCGGCTGTCACCCCGCCTCCGGTCATCGCCCTAGAACCATTTGTCAGCGGGCTAAGCAGCCCAATTGATTTTCAGGTCGCGAAAGACGGGACCGGGCGAATTTTCGTGGTCGAGCAGGGCGGAACGATCCGCATCATCAAGAACAAGAAAGTGCTAGCGAAACCGTTTCTCAATATCACGAGCCTGGTGGTGTCTGGTGGCGAAGAAGGCCTGCTTGGACTTGCCTTCCACCCAAGCTATAAAACAAACGGTCGTTTCTTCGTGAACTACACCCGCATGGTTGGGACACAGATTCAAACCGTCATCGCGGAGTATCACCAGTCAGCAGCAAATCGTGATGTGGCCGATCCTACCGGACGAATTCTGCTTAAAGTGAATCAACCGTTCGACAATCATAAGGGCGGACAACTTGCATTCGGGCCCGACGGATATTTTTACATTGGACTCGGAGACGGTGGCGACATCGGGGATCCATTTAAGAACGGCCAAAATCTTTCCACTTTGCTCGGCAAAATGCTTCGTATCGATGTCAACTCAGGCACGCCCTATGGCATACCGCCCGACAATCCGTTTGTCGGGCAAGCGGGAAAGAAGCCTGAGATTTGGGCGTACGGCTTTCGCAACCCGTGGCGCTTTTCGTTTGATACCCAAAAGAAGCGGCTGTTTGTTGGCGACGTAGGACAGGACGCGTACGAGGAGATCGACATCGTTACGGCTGGCGGCAACTTTGGGTGGAATGTGATGGAAGGAAAGCATTGCTATCCGACAGGGACGAGTTGCAAGCAGGCCGGGAAGATACTTCCGATCGATGAGATTGCGCACCCGAGCGCAGCCGCAATCATCGGGGGTTACGTCTATCGGAGTTCCGCGATTGCTCGACTCGGTGGCTACTATGTGTACGGCGACTTCATTACTGGAAACGTTTGGGGCTTGAAAGAAATCAGTGCCGGTGTTTGGCAACGCGCGACGCTGCTCTCGACGGGCCGTGGCATTAGCGCGTTCGGTCGTGATGGTTCTGGCAACCTATATGTAATCGATTATCTGAACGGATCGATCTTCAAGATCGTGCAGGGATAAACACGCGCTTCCCCCGTTAAGCCCTGCACACTGGCTGCGTGGACTCGAAATCTTCCCCATATTTCGAGTGGCGCAGCCAGTTCCTTTTTGGCAGAGACTGTGGCGCCAAGGGGTTCTTCCGGCAGCACATCGTCGCTCCAGCAACCAGATACGCCGCTGTCGGACCAATCTGGCGGGCATGCCCGTCTGTATTTCAGGCTCTTAACCTTATCAATCATTGAGAGTTAACTCCGCATCATTGCCATTTGAATGCACCCGATCAATTGTTTTAATTTGCCTTTCACGCGTCCCCGCTAATCTAATTGCATATGACCGATAAGTTATTGAAACGCTATATTTTTGCGAGTGATTTTGATCAGACCCTGACGTTCAACGATACGGGATACGTTCTCAGTGAAATCATCGGGATCCCGACTGCGGAGTTTGAGCGGAAGGTTAAGGGGATGGCTCGGCTGAATCTTGTCGCCCAGGGCGCGGAGCTGGCTTACCTGCTGCTTCACGATCCGGAGTTTCATTCGCGGGTGCGTCGCGAACACCTCATCGAGGCCGGCAAGCAGATTCGTCTGAAAGAAAACATTGATCTGCTCTATAAGCTCCTCAAGAACGGAATTGAGGGGCACAGTTTCGATTTCTACATACTGTCCGCGGCTCCAGTGGAGGTGATTCATTCTGCGCTCGAAGGAATCGTTCCGCACGATCACGTGTTTGGCACTGTTTTCCGGTACACAGACTCTGGAGAGATCGACACGATCGTCCGAGCCGGGGCCGGTTATGGCAAAGTGGCTGCGCTCGACCAGTTGCAGACAAAACATCAGATTGGCCCAGATCACATCGTGTACGTAGGAGACGGAAGCTCTGACATCCACGTAATGCTTCATGTGAACGTGCGCGATGGGTTCACCATTGCCGTATCGGAAACGAAAAACATCGCGCAAATTGCGAAGAGAACAATTCTCAGTGCCAACGCTTTAGCAGTTCTGACCCCAATTTTCGAAGAGATCGTCGGATGGCCGCGTTTGCGGATCCGCGAATTTTTCGAATCATACGGCCTGCTGATTCAGGAATGGGATCGAGTGAGGACGGACTGGCTGACCCTTCGTGCTGCGGCCAGTCAGAAGGCCCACACTGTCGCGGCTGCCCAGTGACGCGTATCATAAGTGAGTCTCATGCTGCGTGACCCCAGTCTGATCCCTCTTTCTCGCCAGCATCATCGCGCCCTGGCGTTGTGTGTCCGTATTGACCGGTCTCTAAAATCCGGGGCCACGGATCTGGAACTCTGGCAGCCCGAAATCGACGAGCAATTCCGTCAAGAGATACGCTTTCACTTTGAGGCCGAAGAAGCGGTCTTGTTCCCTGCGGCGGAGAGCTACAGCGTGTTGGCAGGTTTGGTTGGCGAACTCCGGGCGGAACACAACGAGCTGCGGCGACATTTTGCGCTCGCGTCCGCCCGTGCGATGAGCGCCAGCGACTTGCGTGAGTTCGCGGACCTGCTTTCGACGCACATTCGGAAGGAAGAGAGAGATCTCTTTGAAGAGTTGCAGAGCCTGCTGACTCCAGAAGACCTGCAATCGTTAGGCACGCGTCTGGAATCGATCTTGCAGGAAGCATCGCAAGCCTGTGCTCTACCGTCTCGGCCCGCTGAGCGTACCTAACGCCGCGTCAGCCAATCCCAAATACCCGCCCGTTTATCAGATCGCCGTCTGCGCGATCAATACCCATCCTGCTTTCTGCTGCTGCCAGACGCTCATCCGATGGACGGGAGTGGCAGGTATGGGTTGCCCGCCGATCGTCCCAGTCATCGTGACGTCGTAAGTCACAACAAATGTATTTCCATTCATCTGGATTTGCAGGTTGCCAATGGAATAATCCGTCAATTCGAGTTGCTTAATGTGGTCGAACCACGCGGCCGCGTTAAACCGTCCGTCGGGATTTATTCCTACGAAATTGGAGGCCAATGCGCGATCGATCGCAACCCAATCCTTGGCCTTCACGCTTTTCCAAAACACGTTTTCCAACCCTTCGCCGCCCGTCGATCCCGCGAAAGTGGTTGCGGGTCGCGCTTTGTTCAAAGTGCAGGCAAGCAGGCAGGGAAGCAGGAGGAGTGGCAGGCATCGAACGAGCAAGCGCATGACGGTGATTTTATCGCACGTGCGATGTTCGTCGCCGTCATCCGCACAGTCAGATAGACTCAAGCCATTTGGCTGCTTCATGCAAATCTGCCGTGAAGAGACTGCTTTGAAGCGATCGGGGCTCGGCTGCCGACAACATTCAGCCGAAAATTGGCAGTACACTGGCTGCGGCCGAAGAGGCATCAGCTTCCTGGAGGGCCCCATGAAGATTCTTTTACTCGCAGTGATGTCCTTCATTATTTTGTTGCCTTCCGTGTTCAGCCAGGAGAAAGCGTCGATGACTGTGAACAAGGCCGTCCCGGCAGACGGAAACGCGCGGATATGGTGGAAAGAAGCAGTCGTGTATCAGATTTATCCGCGATCTTTCAAAGACTCGAATGGCGACGGAGTGGGCGACCTGCGCGGCATCATCTCGAAGCTGGATTATCTGAAGAGCTTAGGCGTCGATGTCATCTGGCTAAATCCGATCTTTGGTTCCCCAAATGACGACAATGGATACGACATCAGCGACTACCGGGGAATCATGAAAGAGTTTGGCACCATGCAGGACTTCGACGATCTGCTCAACGGAATGCACTCGCGAGGCATCAAGATGGTGCTTGATCTCGTCGTCAACCACTCGAGTGATGAACATCCGTGGTTCAAGCAGTCGCGCAGTTCCCGCGACAATCCCTACCGCGACTACTATCACTGGTGGCCCGCGGAAAAAGGTAAACCAGCGCACCGCTGGAGTTTCTTCGATGTCAATGCCGATGCCTGGAAGTTCGACGAAAAAACGAACAGCTACTATTTGCATTATTTCTCGCAGAAACAACCCGACCTCAATTGGGAAAATCCGAGAGTCCGCGAAGACGTTTTTTCCATGATGCGGTTCTGGTTCGACAAGGGCGTTGACGGGTTCCGCATGGATGTCATTCCCTTCATATCCAAAGACACGACTTTTCCGCCCATTCCAGCCGAGTTCCGCGGCGATTATGTTCGGTTCTACGCAAATGGCCCCCACACGCATGAATACTTGCAGGCAATGAACAAGGAAGTGCTGAGCAAGTACGACGTGATGAGCGTAGCGGAAGGAATTGGCGTTACGACCGACGACGTCCTGAAGTACGTCGATGCCGATCGACATGAACTGAACATGGCATATCACTTTGAAGGTGTGGGCTTGGGAATTCTTCCGGGCTCGCACAAGATTCCAGATCCAAAGGGGTACAGCCTGATCGATTTCAAGAACGTCTACAGTAAGTGGGACGCAGCTTTTGCAGAAAAGGGATGGGGCACCATCTATCTGGGCAACCACGACCAGCCACGCATGACCACACGCTGGGGGAACGACGCGCCGGAGTGGCGGGATCTCTCGAACAAGATGCTGACCACATTTCTTTTGACCATGCGCGCCACGCCTTACTACTACAGCGGTGATGAGTTGGGCATGACGAATATTAAATTCGACACGATTGATGATTACCAGGACATCGAAACGCGCAACTGGTACCAGCTGGAGAGGACGTCTGGCGGAGACGTGCAGAAATTTCTCGAAGGCGCCAAAATCACAGCGCGCGACAACAGTCGCACGCCATTTCAATGGGACGCAACCAATAACGGCGGCTTCACTACCGGGAAGCCGTGGCTCAAGGTAAATCCAAACTACAAGACAGTGAACGTCGCGGCTGAAGACCAAGATCCAAATAGCTGCCTGAACTATTTCCGAAAGATGGTAAAGCTGCGGAAGGGCAGTCCAGTTCTGATCTATGGGAAATACGCTCTGCTTGATAAAGATAATCCGGATGTGTACGCATATACGCGCGAGCTGGATGGCAAGAAGATGCTGGTGTTACTGAACTTCAGGAACAAGACCGCGTCCGCCAAGACCGACATTGATATGAGTAGGGCCAGGCTCGTCATAGGAAACTATCCTGACACCCCGAAGGCTGCAGAGTTACGGCCGTATGAGGCGGCGGTGTACGAGTGGTAGAGAAATCTCGAAAGTGCTAGCGATGGGCGACAAGCGGTCGACCTTTAACGACATCCTCTATCAGCGTTGTCCCCGATGCCGATCGGGAAGTATCTTTCGCGCTTCGATTTTTCGCGGCTTCCCGCGAATGAATGAGCGATGTCCGGTGTGCAATCTAAAATTTGAGCGGGAGCAAGGATACTTCCTGGGCGCGATGTACATCAGCTACGGCCTGGCTTTGGTGATGATTACGCTTTTCACAGCTGGCTTGTGGGCGGCGACAGGTTGGTGGATTACCAGCGCAACGATCTGGGGCGTCGTGCTGTTTCTTCCGTTCGCGCCGACGATCACGCTGTTCTCGCGTGTGCTCTGGATTTATCTGGACCAAACGACTGATCCCGAACCGCACTAATCATTTTTTCTTGATTTCCTTAATCGACGACACGGCAAGCACGGTGCGCTGGCCCGTCTCTACGCCTTGCTGATGCGAAATCTTACCCTTGGCTTTAACCCGCTGATTGTTGAGTTTTTCGAGCGTGTCCGCTTTGGGGTATGCAATTTCGACCGAGTGAACGGGTTTACCGTCAATGGTCGTTTCGGAGTCAAGTTGGATGCTCCAGCCAGTTGTTTCCGCTCCAATCGCCATGGCGCGACTCAGCGTGCCAGTGACAACGAGTTTCTGCGCTTTTTTCGGTTCTTCTATCGTCGTTTCTTTTTTCGGGGTTTCCGTTTGTCCGTAAAGGCAGGTGGCAAAAAGTACCAAGATCAAGGTAGCGGCAACTAGCGCCAAACGCATCAGGAGACTCCTTACGAAGAAAAGTTCACGGTATTGTACCCGGATGCGCGGCTCCAGCGTTTGACTGTCCGTTGCCGGACCCCTAACATTCCTCCGTCGCCTACCTCCCCATGATTGGACAATCCATCTCGCACTACATGGTGATTGAGAGATTGGGCGGCGGGGGTATGGGCGTCGTCTACAAAGCAGAAGACACGTCTCTTCACCGCTTCGCTGCTTTAAAGTTCCTGCCAGAAGAACTTGCCAGAGATCCCTTGTCGCTGGCCCGCTTCCAGCGGGAAGCGCAAGCCGCTTCAGCGTTAAACCATCCCAACATCTGCACGATTTATGAAATTGGTCAGGAAGAGGGCAAGACCTTCATCGCCATGGAATATCTCGATGGCGTCACGCTGAAGCACATGATCTCGGGGCAACCTCTGCCACTAGAAACATTGTTGTCCTTGGCCATTCAAGTTGCCGATGCGCTGGATGCTGCGCACGCGGGGGGGATTGTCCACCGTGACATCAAGCCTGCGAATATTTTTGTGACCAAGCGCGGGCTCGCCAAGGTCCTCGACTTCGGACTCGCAAAGATCGAAGAGCCACGCAGCAGCACGGATGGGTCGAGTTCTGACGACGTCACAAAGACGCAGCGTGACCTCACCACCAGTGGCAGCACCATGGGAACGGTAGCGTATATGTCGCCGGAACAGGTTGCGGGCAAGCCGCTTGATCAGCGGAGCGATCTGTTCTCGTTCGGAGATGTCTTGTACGAAATGGCGACGGGGCGCCGGCCGTTCGAACGAACGACCAGCGGGGCCACCTTTGGCGCGATCCTACACGAGGCCCCAATTTCACCGAGTTCATGGAACGCCCAGTTACCACGTCAGCTGGTAGAGATCATCGAAAAGGCGCTTCAGAAGCCCGAAGAGCTTCGGTACCAGCACGCGGCTGAATTGCGTGGCGACCTTGAAAAACTGCGCCGCGGGTACGAGTCAGGACGATTGGATGTTGTCCGGGGCATCGGTGCACCAATCGCCGACTCAAGTACCTCGGTGTCGGCCACTCAGCCACAAACGTCGCGAGAGACTGCACCTTCATGGCGGAACGCGTGGCGCAGGCCCATGGTATGGACGGTGCTCTTTGCGGGCGCGGTGCTGGCAGGGTTCTTTGCGCGAACCGGGAAGTCCGCCAAACTCACCGAGAAAGACACGGTAGTTTTGGCTGATTTTGAGAACAAGACCCAAGATGCTGTTTTCGACGACACGTTGCGACAAGCCCTGACCGTGAAGCTTGAGCAGTCGCCATACCTCAACATTCTTTCCGAACGCAAGGCAGAGCAAACACTGAGCATGATGGGACGGCAGCCTGATCAGCCGATCACAAACGAAATTGCGCGTGAAATCTGCCAGCGTGTCGGTAGTAAAGCAACGCTGGCGGGAACGATAGTGAATTTGGGTGGCGAATACGTCGTGGGACTTACTGCGACGAACTGTACCACTGGAGATTCACTTGCCACAGAACAAGCACGCGCTTCGCAAAAATCCGACGTGCTGAAAGCTTTGGATCGGGCCGCCTCGCAGTTACGCGACAAACTTGGCGAATCGCTGGTTTCGATCCAGAAATTTGATACTCCACTTGAGGAAACCACAACTTCATCTCTCGATGCTTTGAAAGCGTACAGTCTGGGCACAAAGACCCGGCGCGAGAAGGGAGACAGCGCAGCCGTTCCTTTCTTTCAGCGTGCTATCCAGCTCGACCCGAATTTTGCAATGGCGTATCGCACGCTCTCGGGTGCGTATAGCGGGCTTGGCGAATCCGAGCAAGCTCTGCAATCCGCCCAAAGAGCATATGACTTGAGGGAACACGTCACCGAGCGTGAGCGTCTCAACATCGAGAGCAACTATTACTTGATCGCAACTGGAGATTTGGTCAAGGCGGCAGAAGTATATGAACTGTATGTGCAGACATATCCTCGTGACGCCCGTGCGCGTTCCAACCTGGGTTACACGGATTGGTCGCTAGGGCGATACGAAAAAGCGATCGCCGAGTATCGCGAAGCGCTTCGGCTGGAACCAGACAATTCGCGTAACTACACCAATCTGTCCGGTGCGTTGATCAACGTCAACCGATTTGATGAAGCGAAAGAAATATTGCAGCAAGCCCAGCAAAAACACTTGGACGACGAGTTGCTCTGGATGAATTTGTACAGCATCGCATTCAATCAGCGCGACGGCGAAGAAATGCGCAGGCTTGTGACCACAGCGCCGGTCAAGGCAGGATTAACGGACGCGCTATTGAACCTGCAATCCGCCACTGAATCATTCCATGGCCGAATGAAGAAAGCGCGGGAACTAAGCGCTCGAGCGCACGATTTTGCTCGACAAAATGACGACCAGGAAACTGCGTCGAACTACCTGGTCGATTCAGCCTTCGTAGAAGTTGAAAGCGGAGATCATGCGATTGGCACCGTTGATGCCGACAGAGCCGTCAAAGCGGCGCCCGCTCGTGGCGTACAGCTGCGCGCAGCACTCGTCTACGCAAGGGCAAGTGACGCGCGCCGCGCTCAGGTGTTGGCCGAAGGTCTCACGACCCGGTTTCCGCTGGATACGCTTGTCAACAGTCTTTGGAAGCCCACCATTGATGCCGCTGTTGAACTCGATCGCGGCAATGCCAAGCGCGCGTTACAGCTCCTTGAGGCAACCTTTCCTTACGAACAGTCCTCTGCAATGAACTCGTTCTCGATTTATTTACGCGGGCAGGCCTTCCTCAAGGTTGGCGACGGTTTGCAGGCAGCGGCCGAATTTCAAAAGGTGTTGAACAATCGAGGAATCGTTGACAATACGATTGTCGGCCCGCTTGCTCAATTAGGTTTAGCACGCGCTTATGCAGTCTCCGGAAGTAAAGCTAATGCACGCGCTGCCTACAATGAGTTCTTCACGCTATGGAAGGATGCGGACCCTGAAGTGCCCGTTCTCCGTCAGGCAAGAGCAGAGTACGCAAAGTTGCGTTAGTAATTCTGCATTAGGATTCGTGGTGCCGTCTTTAGACTTGGTCCAAAACTTCCCGCACCTTCCTCGTCAATGTGTCCAGTGAAAAAGGTTTTTGAAGGAAATTCGTGCCCGGCTCCAGTTCGCCGTGATGTGCGATGACGTTTTCCGTGTATCCCGAAGCGAAGAGGACCTTTGCTGAGGGCCGGAGAACGAGGAGTTGCTGGGCGAGAAGCCTGCCATTCATACCTGGCAGGATGACATCGGTGAGTAAGAGATCGATTGGGTCAGAGTGGGATCGCGCAATATCCAGCGCTGCGGCGGGGCCATCTGCCATCAACACTGCGTACCCGGATTGCTTGAGAATCAGGCCGGCAAGGTCTCGCAGATCGGCGTGATCGTCAACTACCAGAATCGTTTCGGATCCTTGCGACCGCGGTGATGACAACGCGGTTCGATCAGCGGTTTCGGCTTGCGCCTCGGTGGCCGGCAAGTAAATCCTGAACGCTGTACCCATGCCAGGCTCGCTGTAAACCCACACATGCCCCCCACTCTGCTTTACGATTCCATAAACGGTTGCGAGCCCGAGACCCGTGCCCTTGCCTTTCTCTTTCGTAGTAAAAAAAGGTTCAAAGATATGAGCTTGCACTTCGAGCGGAATTCCAGAGCCGGTATCGGCCACTGACAACATTGTGTAGTGACCTGGAGGAACGGTGGGGCGCCTCTGGATGTATTCGTCGTCGATCTCAGCTTTGGACGTCTCAATCACGAGTCTTCCGCCGTCGGGCATTGCGTCACGCGCGTTGAGCGCCAGATTCATGATGACTTGCTCGATCTGCGCGGCGTCGGCCTTCACATTCCAAAGTGGCGAAGCAAGGTTGGTTTCAAACGTTATGTCGGCGCCAATGACCCTACGTATCAGAGGCTCGACATCCGCAACCACGCGATTGAGATCTATGATTTTCGGCTCGAGGATTTGGCGGCGACTGAATGCAAGTAATTGTCGAGTTAAAGAGGCCGCGCTTTCCGCGGCATGTTCGATCTTTTCCAGGCCGCCACGGAAGGAGCCATTCTCCGGTAGACGTTCGGCGAGCAGCCTGGAATAGCCGAGGATCACACCTAGTAAATTGTTGAAATCGTGCGCAACGCCTCCCGCTAGCCTTCCGATCGCCTCAAGTCTTTGGCGGTTCATCTCTTCCAACTGGCGAGAACGCGAGTAGATTTCGGCTTCCATTTTCTCCATGCGGCTGCGCAGCTCGTCAGCAGCTTTGCTGTGCTCACTGCCTTCTCGCTGGGCGCGCACAAATTCTGTGACGTCCTCTACTCTGTGAATTATGTATAGGATTTGCTGGTCCGGGCCCAGGACCGGCGAATTGATCGGGCTCCAGAATCTTTCTTCGAACCCGCCTCCTTCAGTGCTGGGTCGAGCGATGTCATACTTCTGAACGGCCATCGCATCCGCAAGACGATTTTTCAGCACGCGCTCAATCGAGGCACGAAGGTTCGTGACGCCAGTCGCAGAGGGGTCATCGGGATTATCCGGGAAGGCCTCGAAGAGTTTGATACCGATGAGTTCTTCGCGCCGCCGCATCGTGGCAGAGAGATAGCTATTGCTCACCGCGACGATCGTGAGGTCAGGCAGAAGTACCAAATAGAGCCCTGGAGCTGATTCGAAGAGGAGCTGGAAATCTGGTTCCAACAGACTCTTACCAGGATCGTCCCGTTGCATCGAGGAATATTACCGTGCTTCGGCAAACCGCGAAATCAGAAGAATCCCTGAGGCGGCTATCAGGGTAGATGCCTCCCGGTTGACCGGGCCTCGGGGGCACGAAATAATGATGAGAGCGGTGCGTACGGCGCGGGGAATAAGTTCCGCATCGAGAAAAAACGATGGTTAATTTCGAACGTAAAGTGGAAGAGACTTCGGAACGTGTCAACCGCGGCGTAGCGGAATTGACAGAGCGCCTGGAGAAAGAAACGGCTGAACTCATTCAGTATCTGAACAACGAGGTTGTGCCTGCAGCGCGAGTGCATTCATCGAAGGCTTTACGTACCGCCTCGGAAAAATTAGCTGCGTTCGCCAATTACCTCGACGAGACGAAGTCATCCCGATAGGTCAGCGCACTTCCGCATTCTTGTTTTGGCTGGGCCTGGTCGTGTGCCTTTTTGGATGCGGAGGGAAGAAGCAGGCGCGCGTGGAAGTCCCATCGGCGCCGCCCCCTCAAGCGGAGCAATCGAAGCCTTCGCCGGCGACTCCGTCCGCCGATGACACTGGAAGTGAATCTGCGGATGCTGAAGCGTCGAGCTTGCCTGGAGACACGAAGCCGATCTCGACAGAGACTGGCATGGCAAGCTGGTACGGTCCCCCTTACCACAATCGCAAAGGGTCGAATGGCGAAGTCTATAACATGCACGCCATGACTGCGGCCCACCGGACGCTTCCGCTCGGCTCGATTGTGCGTGTGACGAATGTCAAGACCGGGCGTTCGGCTGTGGTGCGAATAACCGATCGCGGCCCGTTCATCGAAGGACGTGTGCTCGACCTTTCCCTGGCCGCCGCCAAGGCTGTGGATGTTTGGCAGCCTGGCATCGCGCGCGTGCGCCTTGATGTGTTGAAGATGCCCTCTCCCCGGCAGATTGGCGGGAAATGGGCCGTGCAAATCGGCGCCTTTGAACACGAAAAAGCTGCGAATCAGATAGCCGATCGTTTAACGCGACGCTATCGCACCGCAAAGGTTCTCCGCTTTGCAAGTCCGGTTGGGGATTGGTGGGTGCGCGTGCGCGTGCTTAACGACGATCGTACTCGCGCGGAAGCAATCGTCAAGGAGACGGAGACTCCGGAAGGAACAGTCTTTCTGGTGAGACTCGACTAGAAAAGAGAAGCGACAACATTTATGGATTCCTGCTTGTTCTGCCGAATCATCCGCGGCGATCTTCCTGCAAAGAAAGTTTACGAGGACGATCACACATTCGCTTTCGAAGACATCCAGCCGCAGGGACCAACCCATGTTCTTGTCGTACCGAAAAAGCATCTTCGAGGCCTCAAGGAAGCCGAGCCGGAAGATGCCGAACTTCTAGGACATTGTCAGCTCGTAGCGGCGCAGATCGCGCGGGAGCGTGGGATCGAGGACGGATACCGAACAATCCTGAACGTTGGCCCAGGTGCAGGCCAGACCGTGTTTCATCTCCACTTGCATGTTATCGGCGGACGGCCGATGAAATGGCCCCCAGGTTAGCCCTGGTTTCAGGTTGAACATTAAACAACTTCGAGGAAACGTTACCTTAAGAGTCTCCCAACCACGCGCCGATTCCGCGTAGCGAATCCACATAATCGCAAACGATTTTGGTCGCACCGACGATAGGAACTGCCAGAATAAGGCCCATTGCCCCCCAAATCCACGCCCAAAACAGCAATGCCAGCGACAACGCGAGTGGGTTCAACCGAAGCCGCTTGCCAATGATCAGCGGATAGAGAACGTTCATCGTCAACACGTGAAGCACGACAACCGTTATTACAATGACCAAGGCGTTTGTGCGAGTCATCGAGCCTAGACCAGCTGCGAACGGAGCTAGCAACGCCAGGAACACTCCAAGGTACGGAATGAGGCTCATGAATCCACTGATGATTCCCAAAAAGTAAGGGTAGGGAAGACCAATCCACCAGAAAATGACCGTACTGATGCCGGAAGCGACGAGTCCGAGAATGAGATTGCCAACGATGAAGCTCCGCATCATAAGCGAAATGCGGCCAATTGTGCGATATGCAACCAGTCGATGTTCTTTCGGAAACAGTTGCAAAGTATTGGAATGCACCTTCATCTTCCAGGTCAGCATGAAATACACGAGGAATGGTATGAAGGTTATGGATAGCACCAGCTCTCCGAATTGCCCCGCGCTGGTAGAGACAATGCGAGACAAGCCCGGCGATTCTCGAACTTCGACCGGAATGGCTTTCTTCGCACCCGGCGGATCGGGCATGACTGCGCGCGTTGTGTCCTCAAGTTTTTGTGTTTGATTTCGCAGTTTGGCGAAAGTGTCGCGAAGTCGGCTCGAATACTTCGGTAGATCCTCGGCGAATCCAACCGCCTGGTTATAGGTCAAGTACGTAAGCCCCGCACATGCTGCCACTAGCAGGAACACAGCGATGGACGCGCCAAGCGCGCGCGGAACGTGCAACTTGCTGAGGCCAGTGACAAGCGGGTCAAGCACAAATGACAGCAAAACAGCAATTAACGCCGTCACCATTACGCTTTTCAGCAAGTAGATGAGACCGACAGCCGCAATGATCGCGATGATCACCTGAGCCGCGGCTCCAACCTTGATTGAAGCGTGAAGCAGTTCCTCTTCTTCGCTGTTCTCTGGTTCGGGGGTTGACAGGACGCGATCAACGCTGCTCAACGAGGGCGTCTCAGGCACGACAAGTGTGTTATCAGGTGACGGTGTCATTATGGGCAGCGTTAACGTGCTTCTCCAGTCCTATTCATCAACTTCATCAACCTTTGCGCGACCCTGCCACCAGCGCGATGACCCCACCTGCTACAAGCACAATGCCCACGGCTGGCGGTAGTTTCTCTTTACTTTCTGTCTGGATGCCAATCTTAGCGTCGCCAACTTTAACTCCGTGATTTTCGCTGTGCGGCACGGGTACGATGAACGACAGCAACCCTAACAACACGAGGATCAGTCCGACCAAAGCAAAGCCTTTCATAGGTAGCTCCTTTTCCAACCTGACGATGTTCGGTGAGGACCGCTACGGCGAGATGCGGCGGTTACACAAAAACTCTAGGGACTGGCGGAAGAAACGAACATCCGGTACATACCTGACAATCCACATCCAGTCTCCTCGCAGTGAGATGAGGAACCAACTGACCTACATGAAAGTTGCCTCCTCCAAATCTCAAAGCGCCGAGTAGATACGCTACCCAGTCAACACTCGCAATTCGGCGCCCAGTGCCTCATTGGCGCGACGCCTTACCATAAAAAGCGTCTAAACGTCTTTGCGGCATGCCCTTCCTACTGTCCCCTAGTACATATTTTGGTTCCAAGGTAACCCAAGGTGATTAAGCCTTTCGTGATCTGTTCCTAGATCTTTCCTGGGACCACAATGCTTTTGCGGCTCGGTGAGCGGGTAGCTTGCTTTCGGCTTGCTCTCTGAGTTGCTGCGCCAAATTCCCCCGAACCGTGCGTCTGTGGCACGGTGCATGAGGCGACAAGTGAAACGTCCGATCCTGCGATGGAAGGCCATCGCGTCAATCCTGTTCTTCTCCTACTTCGTCACAACCATCAGCCTTCCTGCGGCAGCTCAGCTGGCGGCCTCTCCAACCGGGATAAACTTTGGAACTGTGCAGGTGGGGACACGGGCTAGTCTGTCTGGTGTCTTGACTAACGCGGATACGGATAACGTAACCATCAACCGCGTTTCCGTCAGCGGTTCTGCGTTTACTATGAGTGGGGTTACTCTGCCGCTGACGCTTACACCAGGTCAGAGTGCTCCGTTCACCGCCACGTTCCTTCCTACTGCCACGGGGGCAGTTTCAGGGAGTATCGATATCACCGCCAAAACCCCGATGTACCGTAAACACTGGAAGGGAACTCTTAGAGCGTCGGTGGCGCTTGCGGGTGTGGGCGGGTCGACGGCCGCGGGACAACTGACAGCGAACCCGCGCAGCCTCGCCTTTGGTTCAGTAGCGATGGGCAGTACGTCGACCCAGAATCAGACGGTCACGAACAGCGGCAGTGCCAGCTTGAACATTTCCAATGCGGCGATATCATCGTCTGCTTTCACTGCGAGCGGCCTGAGCCTTCCGCAGACTCTTGCCCCCGGCCAAAGCCTGACATTCAGTGTCAACTTCACTCCTCAATCGACTGGAACAACCAACGCAAATCTTGTTCTTACCTCGACAGCTTCGAATCCCAGCTTAACCATCGGACTCTCTGGTTCGACGACTGCAGTGGGACAACTCGGAGTTTCGCCTTCCAGCATCGACTTTGGCAGTGTCATCGTTGGGCAGAAAGCGACACGAACTGGAACGCTCACCGCATCCGGGTCAAGCGTTACGGTCAACTCCGCGAGCCCGAGCACCTCCGAATTTAGTGTGAGTGGTCTTTCCCTGCCGGTTACCCTGAACGCGGGACAGAGCGTCTCTTACAGCGTCACTTTCACCCCGCGAGCTAGCGGAGCGACATCTGCGAGTCTCGCCTTTGCGAGCAATGCGGCCAACCCATCGCTTTCAGAGTCGCTAGCAGGGACTGGCACAGCGGCGCCGTCGCACAGTGTCGACCTTTCCTGGAATGCAAGCTCTTCCCCGGTTGCGGGCTACAACGTATACCGCGGAACGAGTGCTTCGGGTCCATTCACGAAACTCAATTCCGCGCTTGACGCGTCTACTACCTACACGGATAGCAGTGTGCAAAGCGGCAAGACGTACTACTACGTGGCAACCTCGGTGGACGGTGGTGGCACGGAGAGCGGCTACTCTTCGGCAGTCTCGGTCACCATTCCGACACCTTAACCAAGGAATGAAGGGGCTCGCGTTCAACGCGGGCCCTTGTTTTTTTTCTTCCAACATATTTTCGACGTTGCAAGTTTTTTCATCTCTCTTCTTCCAGATTCGAAACTATTTCTTTGACGATATTACGAGCGAAATCTGCGACCCCTATGCTGGCTACGCAACGGCGACCGGTTGGGATTTCTGCACAGGTATCGGAACGCCGAAAGGAAAAACTGGAAAGTAGAAGTGTCAAATATTTTGTTGACCACCTTCAGCCTCGCCGAAACAGGCGAGGCTTTTTATTCTGTCGTACGCGATTGCCGAATGTTCTCATCGATTCGAACGTCTATTCGTGTTCCTCTGGTTTCTTGTTGGCGACGGGCTCTTCGGGTGGGCGTGCCGGTTCTTCCTCCGACTCGGCTGGTGCAATGTACTGAACGATGAGGGTAATGCGGCGGTTGGCAGACTCCAACGGCGCCGTGCGATTGCGAAGTTTCTGGTCGGCATAGCCGCGGACTTGCGAGACTTGATCTCCACGCAAGCCGTGTTGCTGCATCAGTCGGCGCGCGGCGTTCGCTCGGTCGGAAGAAAGCTCCCAATTGGAGTAGTCGCCGCTATTCGAGTAGGGCTTGGCATCTGTGTGGCCCTCGATTGTGACTTTGTTAGGCAATTTGCCCAGCTCGACCGCCAACGTATTAAGTAGTTCCATTCCAGCGCTTGTGGGATGCGGGCTCCCGCTATCGAAGAACGTTCCATTGTCTGACTCGAGTAACTCAATCCGCAGACCTTCAGATGTGACCGTCATCTCGATCTGATTCTTGAGCTTGTCGAAGTTCGAGATTTCATGAATCGATTTTTGAAGCTGCTCTTTGAGCTTCGGCATGTTGCCTTTTGTCAGCGTGAAGTTTTCGCCCGCTCCGGCCATGTTGGAGCCGACTTTCTTGGACGTCCCCGTAGGATCTTTGAAGTAGCCTCCAACGGCTTCTTGTACTTGCTTGCTGCTGTTCAGCAGCCACAGCACAATGAATAGCGCCATCATCGCGGTGACAAAATCTGCATAAGCGACCTTCCATGCGCCACCGTGGTGTCCGCCATGACCGCTTTTCTTTTTGATCACGATGATGGGACGAGCTTCCGGCATGGCTTCTATGAGCTCGCTGCAGCAGCAGCCGCAGCGGCGGCAGCACCGCCACCCCTGCACGCTTGCTTGACTTCTTGAAATGAGGGGCGGACGTGACCTGGAATCGCGCGGCGCGCCACCTCCACGGCCATGATCGGCGGCGTGCCTTTAAAGAACGCCACCATCAGCACTCGCAAAACGTAGTGATACGCATGTTCATCTTCGGCTGTTTTGGCCAGGTTCGCCGCGATCGGCCCCATGAAGCCATAGCAAAGCAGGATGCCAAGAAACGTGCCGACCAGCGCCGCTGCGACTTTGTGGCCAATTTCTTCAGGGGGTCCACCTAATGCGCCCATCGTGATGACTACGCCCAGTACGGCAGCAACGATTCCGAGGCCGGGCAGGGCGTCGGCCATGGTGCTCAGGGCAGCGATAGGCTGTTTTGCATCGTGATGCTGCACTTCCATGTCGAGCTCGAGCAGCAAATCCATGTCGAAAGGCTCAATGCCTCCCGAAACCGCCATCCGCATGGTGTCGCACACAAAGTCCCGCGTGTGGTGATCCTTTATGAATGCAGGGTATTTCGAGAGAACGGGACTTTTGTCCGGCTCTTCAACATCTGACTCCAAAGCAACGAGGCCTTCTTTACGGGCTTTGTTGAGCAACTCGTACATCATCTTGAGGGAATCGAGGTACCGTTGGCGCGTGAACTTGGAACCGCTAAACACGCCGAGAATGCCGCTCGCGATCTTCTTTAGAGTATGCAGCGGATTTCCAATCAGAACCGTTCCAAGTGCGGCACCTCCAATGATGATCAACTCCGCCGGCTGGATGAGCACACGGATGTTGCCATGCTCCATGAGGTAACCGCCAACGATCGCGCCAATTACGACCACGATTCCAATAATTACGAACATGTTCGAGTCAGCTCCCGCAGAGCATGGCTAGTGCCCGGCCGCCTCGGCTGCCTTGTTGCGATGTTGTCCAAGAGACTCTTGAGCTCGTTCCATCAACGCTTCCAAGGAATCATCTTCCTGAACCGTTGCCACTCCGAATGAGACAGCTGCCGAGAGTTCGTCGCCCCACCAGTGAATACTGGCGGCATCCGCGACAGAACTGATGCGCTCTCCGATGAGCGGCGCATAATTACCGTCGCAACCGGGCAGAATCATCAAGAATTCATCTTCCGCCCAACGTCCGGCAAAATCGTTGGTTCGTACGGTATTTCCAAGGGTTTCTCCCACCGCTCGAACTAAAAGTCTTCCCGCCTCGGCCCCATGTTCCAACACGAACTCATCAAGCGCTGCGATTCGAAGGAGGAGGACCGAGAAAGGCAATCGTTCTGCGGCATAGGTCGAAAGAAAAATTCGAAGCCTGACCCTGCAGAATGTCTGATTGGCGAGCTGCGTTACCGGATCAAGGTATCGGGGAGAGATCGTGTGTTGTTCACGCCGCTCTACTGTGCAGGAGCTCCGCGCCTCCTCAAAGCTCTCGGCTGCTCCAACAATTTTCCCCGCACGATCGAGAATTGGAACCGCTCGCACCACCACCGGGATGCGGTGACCGTTGCGGTGATGCAAGTAAAGATGACTCTCTCCGTGTTGTCCATCGCGGATGGCCATTTGCAATGGGCAGGCACTGGAACAAACCACCCGGCCCTGCTCGTTGCTATGAACAAGAATCTCATCACGACAGCAGCGCCCCACCACCTCGTGGCGCAGATACCCGCTGATTCTTTCTGCCCCTGCGTTCCAAAAGATGATCCTTCGTTCCGGGTCGACTAGGTACACACCAACCGATAAGGAATCGAGGACTGCGCGGCATATATCAGGGTCTTCGAAAGGTGACATGGCGAACGCTTCCGGTATCACTATCGGCTGAAACGGGGAAATTGTTATTTCCATAGATTGGCGAGGATTTGCAACAGAACAGATTTCCACGGCTAACCTTTTGATCCTAATAGGGGTCTAATTTTTAGAAAGGTTTGGGAACTTTGGGCCGTAAGTGTCCGTATCTCCAGCCAGGACGGCACGGCGGGATCCTGAGACCTCCCGCCGTATCCCCGGGCCCGGGGTCCTTTACCAAGTCATGCGGATCTTGATCGAGATCGTGCGGCAGTCATTGTCCACCTTGTGGGCACATAAGCTGCGCTCGTTTCTCACCATGTTCGGCATCGCTTGGGGAGTCGGTTCTCTTCTTCTTTTGGTCGGATTGGGAGAAGGATTTCGTAGCGGACAGCAGCGGAATCTCGCAAACCTCGGCCAGGACATCATGTTTGGCTTCACCGGTCGCATCCCAGCGGTTGCTGGCAGCATGACCTCCGGCCGCCGGTACAACTTCACATACGGTGACTACCTCGCCGTAAAAGAAGACGCACGTTCAATCCGCTCGATTTCTCCCGTCATCAACCGCGAGGATATTCGTGCGGTCAGTGACTACGGCTCAACCAACGGCCAGGTCTTTGGCGTTGCGCCCATCTACAACCAGATCCGTACGGTTCCTGTCAGTACGGGACGCTGGTTCAACGACGAAGACAACTCGCAAAAGCGACGTGTCGCGGTCGTTGGATGGGAGCTTTTAAAAAACGTATTTCCCGGTCGGCCCGCGGTAGGAGCGACTCTTCTCCTCAATGGTGTTCGTTTCGACATTATCGGCGTCGTGGACAAAGTCGGACGCGAGGGTAACAACGGCACCAATGCGCGCATTTTCATTCCCGTTGAAACCATGCGCGTTCTCTTTCCACTGAAAGGGGACAACGCGGAAGATGCCATCTCGTTTTTGAATTACCGGCCCATCGTTCGCGACGCCCACCTGCGCGCAAAAGAGGAGATGCACGCGATCGTTGCACGTCGCCACGGGTTTGATCCAAAGCTCGAAGACGCGTTTGAAGATTGGGACACGATCGAGAATTCGATCCGCGTCGCCAAAATTTTTGATGCGATGGATTGGTTCTTGGGCGTGGTTGGAATCGTGACTTTAGGGCTGGGTGCGATCGGCATCATCAACATTATGTTGGTCTCGGTGACCGAGCGAACCCGCGAAATAGGATTGCGGAAGGCCCTTGGCGCTACGCACAAAAACATTTTGACCCAATTCTTCGTGGAAGGTGCTTTCCTCACGGCGTTTAGCGGAGGAATTGGGTTGGCAATCTGCGTGGCTTTCGTGACTCTGCTGGCCCAGTTGCCTGCTCCAGAAGGTTTTGACACTCCTTGCATCGTACCTGCATCGGCAGTTGCCGCGATTCTGTCATTGACGATCGCTGGGGTCATTGCCGGTCTCTACCCAGCGCGTAAGGCGGCACACATGGTGCCAGTCGAAGCGTTGCGGCAGGAATAACGCGGGAATCCCACATGATTAACGACATCGGAAGCCAGGCGTGGCAGGCACTCAAGCACAACCGTCGACGTAGTTTGCTCACCATGCTGGGCATGGCATGGGGTATCGCGACCGTCGTGCTGCTACTCGCCTACGGGGCCGGATTTGAGCGCGGGCTGATGGTTGCGTTCAGCACGTTCGGCGGAAATCTGATCGCCGTCTTTCCCGGACGCACTTCCATGCAAGTCGGCGGGACCAAAGCGGGAATCGAGGTCAAACTTACGATGGATGACCTCGAGTGGATTCGCGCAGAGGTACCCTTCCTCAAAAGGGTTTCCCCTGAAGTCAACAAGCAGAGCCTGCTGGCATACGGAACCCGGAGCGCCAACTATACCGTTCGCGGAGCATACGCGAGTTATCAGAGCATCCGACATGTCGATGTTGCTGAGGGCAGTTTTTTCGGTGAGCAGGAAGACTTTGAACATTCCCGCGTGGCCGTTCTTGGATACGACGTAAAGAAGAAGCTTTTTTCCGGTCAAAATGCAATCGGCGACACAGTACGAATCGACGGCATCTCCTATCAGGTCATTGGCGTCTTGAAGCACATGATTCAGGATGGCGACGACAACATGAATGGGATGGTCTACGTGCCTTTCAGTGCCATGGGCGACCTGAAAAATAAGTACTATTTGAACGCGATCGCAATTGAGTACGAGGGTGAGCACGAAAAAGTCGTAAAAGCTATACGCGACTCGATGGCGTTCCACCACAATTTCGATCCTAAAGACAAGCGAGCTGTATTTGTTTTCGACAGCGTGGCGGAGCTGGGAGAACTGCAGATCATCACCGTCGGAATCAAAGTCCTGCTCGGATTTATCGGCCTCCTGACCCTCGGCATCGGGGGTGTTGGATTGATGAACATCATGCTTGTCTCGGTAACTCAGCGAACGCGGGAGATTGGTGTAGAAAAGGCGCTAGGTGCGCGGCGCTGGCATATTCTCTTTCAATTTCTTGCCGAGGCCCTCGCCATTACGGCGCTTGGTGGAATTGCCGGCGTGATAATTGCTTATCTGGTGTCTTGGGCGGTGGGCCCGTTGACACTCTGGAGCGCGTTTATCGAAGGTGCCACCGAAGGTGACATTCATCTGCGAATTGACTCCAGCACGCTGATCGCGGCCACGATGATCTTAAGTTTTGTCGGAGTGATCAGCGGCATGCTACCGGCCATTAAAGCGGCGCGGCTCGATCCCATTGAAGCCCTGCGGTACGAGTAATTTAACTTCACCCAGCACAAACCGGGAGGTTCCCGTGTCTAAAGCCTTTGCCATCGCCTGTCTGATTGCGCTTTCTTATGTGCAGGCGCACGCCGCGAATCCACAGGACCAGAATAAAACGATCGCAAAAAGGGTTTTTCTTGAGCTCTATAACCAAAACAAGTTTGACATCGCCGACCAGATTTACGCGAAGGACTTCGTAAACCACGGATTACACAGAAACGTTGGTCTCAAGGAAGATCAGGATGCGGCGCGTGGATGGAAACAAGCCTTCCCCGATCTGGTAATAAGCGTTGATCAGACAATTGCGGAAGGCGATCTCGTCACAGTTTTATGGTCGGGCCGTGGCACCAATACCGGCAATGGGAATGGCATAACCGCGACCGGAAAGACCGTGGAAGCACGTGGCATCACGATCTGGCGGATTGTTGACGGCAAGATCACCGAAGAATGGAGCGAGTTCGATCAGCTTGGAATCATGCAGCAACTCGGGTTAATCCCATCGACAACTCAATAGAGTCCGCCCTGTGCTATATTCGTCCCGAATTTTCGGGAGATACGAATGCGTCCGCTCGGTGTAACCCTGGCTGCCATTTACCAGATAGTGCGAGGTTTTTTTCAATTACTGTTTGCCTTGGGAGTCATGCTCTTCACCGGGCTTACGGCTAAGTTGGCATCCTTGGCCGCTGAAGGCAATGCGATATCGCGCTTCCTTGCAGCCTTTGGAAAGTATCTCGGGATTGTATTGATCATCTTTGCGTTAGTGAACGTGATCCTGGGCCTTGGGTTATGGCTGATGCAAGGTTGGGCCCGAATGTTGACGGTTGTATTCACAGCGATCAGCCTGGCTGCGCTGCTGCCATTTTTGATACACCCTCGCCCCGTCGCTTTACTTTTTGGCCTGCTCAACGTCGCTGTAATCCTTTACTTGATGATGCCCGGTACTAAGAGGCTGTTCCAAGGCAGCCCTGCTTAGCTATAGCCGTCTCGAACGGTTCAGCCTCGTTGTGTTTTAATCGCGGTGTGTCCAAACCTGCGACCCCCGCCCTGGAACGTGTGCTGGCGCAATTGCGTCTTTACGAACATCCTCTCTTGGATTTTGGGGCAACCGTCAAAGGAGAAGGCGTCGAAGTATCTATTCAATTGAAGCATTGCACGGTGCCGGTGCACACATATCTCTTTGAAATGCATCCCAGGGATCTCGACCATCCTCAATTCGAGTGGACTTTTCAGCGTCAGCTCTACGACTGCCTGCATGACTACCTCGTCGAGATGTTTGTGCGCACGCCGCAAGACTTGGCTGATCGGAGAAGGAAAAACCTGTGACCTTACGCGAAAAGATTGGAAGCGAGATTCTTGCGAGCGGTCCAATACCTTTTTCGCGTTACATGGAACTCTGTTTGTACGATCCGGAATTTGGTTACTACGCTCGTTTAAAGGAACAATTCGGCAGGGCCGGGGATTTTTATACATCAAGTGACGTTCACGCTGTGTTTGGGCGCTTGCTCGCGCGACAGTTCGAGGAAATGTGGCGGGCCCTCGATTGTCCTAACCTCATTCATCTGGTGGAGCTAGGTCCAGGGCGCGGCTTGTTCGCCCGCGATGTGCTCGATTGGTCTGAACAAAAATTTCCCGAGTTTTTTCGAGCATTGCACTATGTGCTGGCGGAAAAGTCTGGGTCGTTGCGAAGTAGACTCCAAACAACGCTCGAACACCACATCATGCGAGGCAAGGCAGAGATTGCAGCCGGGGAGGATCCACAACTTGATTCAGGAGCTGTCATCGTATTTGGAAATGAATTCTTCGACGCCTTCCCGGTCGAGATCGTTTCCCCGGACGGCATGCTCCACGTGGGAAGGAGCGACGGCAAATTGGTCGAGCTCTTCCTACCCGTTGCCCCGTTGGTCGATGACTATTTAGACAAATACTCAGTGCGGCCGGAGCCGGGTGAACGTATCGAAGCAGGCCTCGCTGCGGACAAGGCGATGCAGGCGCTCGCAAACCGAATTTCGCGTGGCTTTTTCGTATTTATTGATTATGGATACACCCGGGAAGAACAACTGGTCGGCAGACACCGCGATACCTTGATGGCTTATCGGCGCCACTCTGCCAGCGCCAATCCCTACGAAGCTCCCGGCGAGCAGGACATCACGGCCCACGTGAACTTCACCGCACTCGCTGGGGCAGCCGCGGGACATGCAATGCGAGTGGAACGGTTGCTCACCCAATCGCAGTTCTTGATGGGTATTGGAGAATCCAATCAATTTGCTGACGCGTTTGAGGGATGCAGGATCCCTCAGGAGCAAGCCAAGGTTGCGATGCAACTAAAACACCTTGTTACCCCGGGCGGCATGGGGGAAACATTCCAGGTGATGATAGCCAGCAAGAATGTTTCGTCCGCCGCAATAGAGAAGTTGAGCGGATTGAAATTCCTGCATTCGTTGTCGCATCGATAATCTGAAATGCAATCTCGCAACAGCGAAGGTAGATACAATCGCCGGAACGCTGATTCAGAAGTCAAACGCTAGCGGACCTATATTTTGGAAAAATGGTTTCAATCAAGATCGGCCATTCTTGTACTCGCCCTGCTTCTAAGGCTCGGGCTCGGCTGGAATGTGCTCAGTACAACGCCATTGACGGACTTTTGGAGGGTCTCCGAACCAGCTACGGTCGCTGAGTCTCTCCTCGCTGGTCGTGGTTTCACATCGCCGTACGACACTCGTCAGCCATCCGCATGGATTGCGCCGATCTATCCCGCCCTCATTGTGGCGCCGGTGTTTGGCGCGTTCGGTTCCTACACACCACTGTCTACATATTTTCTTGTGGTCTTGAATGCAGTATTCGCTGCTCTCGCCGCCCTCGTAGTTTTCAGTTTAGGAGAGATGATGTTTGGCCGAACTACGGGCGCAGCCGCCGGGTGGCTCTGGGCGACGTGCATTCCAAGCGCGGTTGTGCCACTGCTGGTGTGGGACACATCCTTGTCTGCCTTGGTACTTGCAGTCGGCGTTTTTCTAACTTTGACCCTGGAACGAGGAGCCAGCGATTTTCGGTGGGGCGCTATCGGCTTTTGGTGGGGCTTCGCTTGTCTCGTGAATCCGGCTTTAATCACGCCAGTGCCTTTCATAGCTTTTTCACAATGGCTGCGCCAAAGGCGAAGCGGTGAGTTTTCGTGGAAGCGGGTTATTCTGTTCGTTGCGTTGTCGCTTGCGGTTGTTTCGCCGTGGCTTATCCGGAACTATCGGGTGTTTGGGACGCCCGTTTTCGTGAGAAGCAACTTCAGCGCTGAACTGTACTTCGGCAATCTCGGTTTCGAATCCCACCCGCTCGGGAAAACTTACGAGTACCAGAATCTCGGAGAACTTCGTTATATCGCTCAAAAACAGCGCGCAGTTCTCGAGTACATCAGCCGAAATTCTGGAAAGTTCCTCAAAGATACCGTCCGCAGAGTGCTAGCCTTCTGGACCGTACCCCACATCTCTTTGCCGTACTGGCCTTTGATGTCCTTTTTGAGCGTTGTGGGTCTTGCAATGGCAATCCAGGAACGCAGACACGGTGCGCTGCCACTCTTGATCTTTCTAATGGTCTATCCGATTCCCTACTATCTCTCCTACGTTTTCGAGAAGTACAGGCATCCCATCGAGCCGCTCATGTGCGTCCTGGCCGCTTACCCATTAGTGCGCGTCGTCAGATTTGTTTCGGGCAAAGTAATGGCGAGCAAGGCTCGCATGTGACTGCAACACTAACCGGCCTCGCAGCCTATCAGGCTATGTAAAAATGCTTGAGCGGGAACTAAACGAGAAATCAGCCGTAGTTCCACGCCTCGACATGAATGAACGCCAGGGCAGCTAGCAGAGGCCATTCGCGGGTGTCGCGTTTGATGAGAACCCTCCATTCCATTTTGGAAGGCCCAACCGCGACCCAGATTTCCGGCCCAGCGCGGGAGTCCCCGAAGAATCGAATTGTGAATAGCGGCATGCGGAATGTCCATGAGTTCACAGGGTCGATGTCGATGGCATACTTATTTCGGAACACGCTGCACATCTTCACTCTGCCGATGATCCTGCCTGCCTCCATGATGTTAAAGACGGGAGGGATAAATGAAGTTCTGCAGATGACCACCTCCCCTCTTCCGTCTGGATCGGCAATAACGAAATCCGGCTTATTGAACGGATTCCCGAGGCGGCGGCCGGAAGGCTTCTTACGAGTCCCATACCGCCAGCGAATTGCTCCTTGCTCATCCAACACTGCGCCGCTGTGACCGTCCGTTCCCCGATCAATTTGACTAAAGAACATGTGGCCATTCGCGCGGCACTCCTCGTTGGGGACAACGGTTGTTGTTCTGGTTGGCCGCATCTCTGAAGAAATTACCAGAAAGCTCTTTTTCCGCAGCGTTCTGGGCGATCGGCAGGCCTGGCGTTTAAGCTCCGGCCGGCGCAGCTTTTTCGCGCTCGAAGGGCTTCTGAATATATTTCTTGGCTTCGTCTTGCGCACCCTGAGTGTTGTCGTTGGTTTGCAAGGCTTGGCGGTATTCGTTTACGGCACGCTCTCTCTGGCCAGTGACGTCAAAGATCTTGCCCAGTTGAATGTGGCACCAGACCTCGGTCCAGCGCGGCTCCCCGTCGCCATTGAGCGACTCGCGATACGCATTGGCGGACGCTTGATAATTCCGTTGAAGGAAGAAAACCTCCGCCACGCGGTAGTGTGCAAGTGAACTGTTCTTGTTCACTTCGAGAGCCTTGTTGAACTCAGAAAGGGCACCAGCCAGATCGCCTTGCTGGATCAACGCTTGCCCGCGCATGATCGACGAGCGCAGTTTCACGTCCTTCGAGTTCTTGAGCACACGATCATCAGGATCAACGACAATTCGACGAGGCCGCCCGAATGTTTCAATCGTGAATGGAGAATGCGTTCCTACCACTTCGATACGCTTGGCTTCGCTTTTACCGTCAGTGTCAATCTTCAGTTCGACGGGCATGCGAAAGAGGTCGAGATCCTGGCCAATCTCTCCGACCACGCGGAACCCCTTGTTATTTCCTAAGCGATACACCGTGTATTTGGACTTGAACTCAGGAGCGCCGGTCGAATCGAGCCACTGTGTGAAAAACCATGTCAGCTTATCGCCGTATTGTTGCTCGGCGATCGTTCGGAAGTCGTCCATGGTGGCCGATTTCCCCGCGAACTTGGTGGCGAAATCTCGAATAGTCTTGTCGAATTTCTGATCACCCAGAACCCAACGAAGCATGTGGAGGATCATCGCGCCTTTGTCGCTGACCAACGTTTGAAACTCCGGCGAAAACGTGTCGAGCTTCCCAATACTCGATAACGGAACACTGTCGTATGCAAGTGCTCCGACTGACATGTCTTTAACAGCTTCTTCGAGCCCCGCTTGTCCGGCGGCGCTCTCCACGTAGCGGGCTTCCGAATAGCGGGCAAACCCGTCGCTCAGCCACCAGTCGTCCCGCGATGCGGGACTCACAGAAACTCCCCACCATTGGTGCGAAATGGTATTTGCAAGCAGCCGATAATTCACCCGTTCGCTGATCGCGCGTCCCGCCACTGCAGCGATTTCGGGCGCCCACGCAGATGGCACTGTGTCATCGGGAAGCTCAACCAGGTTCAACTTGGGCGAGGGACCTACGCCATAAAGTGTGATGTAGTAAGTGAACTCTTTCAGCGCAGTCGCCGCGTACTCAGCGGCAAACGCTTGATGCGTGGGCTTGAAGTAGACATGCATGTCGACTCCGCCCTCGTCGCTTTTGTATTCCTGAAACTGCCCGGCAATGATCGTGCCTGGGAAACTTGCCTTGTCCCATGTGAAGGAAAACGTTTTTGTGGGAAGTGCTCCGGCAGCCGCTTTCTTCCCCGGAGTTGTGTTAACGACGCTTGGTTTCCCGCTGCCAATCACGATCATGTGCGCGGGGAGCGTGACGTTGATCGTCGCAGTGAACCGATTGATGCCGTATGAGTTGACTGGGAACCAACGGCCCGCATAGAGCAAATAACTCGTATCGTCGCCGATGTACGCGAGTTTTAGACCTTGTACCGGACTCTCGTCCGCTGTCTCGAGAATTCCGTCATAGTCAAACGTCAAAGTCGTTGAAGCGTCTTTCGCCAGCGTAGCTGGCAACGCGACGCGAATCGCCGAGTCTTGTGTGAAGCGCTCCGGTGTCAGCGGCTTATTCGAGGAGTCTGTAACTTTGTTGATACGTAGCGCATTGTTAAATTCGAATGTTGCGACGTTCACATCTTCCAGGGCAGTGAGCTTCACCTTGGCACGAGCCGTCATCTTGTGAGCGTGCGGTTGCAGTTCCACATCGATCTGATAGTCATCAACACGAAAGCGTGACTTCTCTACGGCGAAGCCGGGAAACGCGGCGATCAGCAAGAACAGTATGACGAGACAGGACTTACTGGCCCTGCTTGGGCGCCACGAATAAAGGTGCATCAAGAATGAGTCTCCTGGGATATTGCCGTCACAACGTAAGATGTCAATTTTCACGCAAAAGATGCTGAGGGCACAAGGAGTTAGAGATTTTCAGATTGAATTCAGAATGCCCTGCTCACCCGGATGCCGCTGAAAATGCCCCTCTTCGATCAGCTTGCGCGAAGTTCAAGGATGATATCAGCAGCGCGGTCTGCTGGGTGTCGCCCATCGGACGCCAGGGGCGATCGGAGCCTGGCTTTTACCTTGGCCAATCCTTCGAGCTGCCGATCCCGTACCACGCCATCGGGTAACAATTCATTGATCCTGCACACGATGTTTTCCGCCGTAAAGTCCTGCTGCACGAGTTCAGGGACCACCTCTTCCTCCGCGATCAGGTTGACCATCGCAAAATAAGGAACCTTGATGCGCGGCTTGCCCAGCAGGTATGTGAGTGCGGACACGCGATAAACCATCACAAACGGCGTTGCCATCATCGCGGCTTCGACCGTCGCAGTTCCGCTCGCAATAATGCCCGCGCGCGAATGCCACAGCGCAGGCAATGACTCCGGAACCAGCGTCACCCGTACTTTCCCAATTTGTTGCTGAAGAATCTCTCGATCAATCGTCGGCGCCACCGGCAATAGATACTCACAGCTGGAGCCTAAACGCCTGACAGCGTCCAGGATGGTCGGCAGATTCATCCGCACTTCTTTCACCCGGCTGCCGGGCATGATGGTAATCCAGTGTTTTGCCGGATCGATCTGATACAACGCCGCGTAGTCTGCGCGCTCGATGGAAGGGTGAGGCAGTTCCGCCAGCGGATGTCCGACAAACGTGGCGTCAACCCCTCGATCACGATAAAACTTCTCCTCGAACGGAAAGATAACTAATGCCTTGCTGATGTATTTGTGCAGCAGCTTGACTCGTCCTTGCCGCCAAGCCCAGAACTGCGGGCAGACATAATAGACAACCGGAATTCCACGCTTGTGCAGCTGGCGAGCGACGCGCCAATTAAACGCCGGAGCATCGATGACGACCCCAAGCCCAGGTTTACGACGATCAGCCTCAGCTATCACATGATCGAAGAGTCCGTAGATTTTTCGGAGATGACTCAAAATCTCCGTGATCCCAACTACAGCGAGCTCCTTGGCATCGACGACCGTGTCGCAGCCTGCCGCGCGCATCCGCGGTCCGCCAACGCCAAAAAATTCCGCGCCCGCGTCGCGGCGGCGCAGGGCTTCGATGAGCTCGGCTCCATACATTTCACCCGAAGCCTCACCGGCGGAGATCAGGATCTTCACGAAATCAATTGTATCGGCAGAGGTAGCAGGAATGGATGGCTGTTCATTGATAGATCGGCGATTCCATCTAGTCGTCGGCGTGCGCAGTTACCTGCGCCGCGTCCGCCCCCGGAGTCGGTATTTCCTGATCCTTGTACTGCAATTGGTAGAGCTTGTAATAGATCCCGCGCTGCGCGAGAAGTTGCTGATGCGTGCCCATTTCTCGCACTTGTCCCTTGTGCATCACAATGATCTTGTCCGCTCGTTGCACTGTTGATAGTCGGTGCGCGATCACCAGCGACGTGCGCCCTTCAATCATGCGATTCAATGCGTCGCGAACGCGGAACTCGGTTTCTGTATCAACGCTCGACGTCGCTTCATCCAGAATCAGAATTTTCGGATTGTGCGCTAATGCCCTCGCGAAGCTGATCAGTTGCTTCTGTCCGGTCGAGAGGGTAGACCCTCGCTCTCGCACTTCCTCGTTGAAGCCCGCGGGCAGTGTGCGAATAAACTCCGCCAGGTTTACTTCTTCGGCGGCTTTCTGTATGTGCGCATCCTGAATCCAGCTCGATCCCAGCCGAATATTTCCGCCGATCGTCCCTGTGAACAAAAATGGATCTTGAAGCACAACACCAAACCGGCGCCTTAGCTCTAGCAAATCCATGTCGCGAATATCGACGCCATCGATCCGAATCGCTCCCTTCTGCACATCGTAAAAGCGCATCAGGAGAGAGATGATCGTCGTCTTCCCCGCACCCGTGTGTCCAACGATCGCGACCGTCTCGCCAGGTTCGATCGTGAAGGACGCATCCCGTAGCACCCAATCCAGCTCATCGGCATTCGCGGTTGCGTCGCCCGAACTTTTTGTCGACCTGGCAGAATTCTTTTCCGTCGAAACATGACTATCCGGGGACGTCGCTCGCGGCCCATACGCAAACCAGACGTGATCGAACTGGATGCGGCCAGGTCCCTCCACGGTTTTCGCGACGGCTGGGGTAACTACGTCGACAGGAGTATCGAGTAGCTTGAAGACGCGCTCAGCAGAAGCCATGGCCGACTGGAGGATGTTGTATTTTTCGCTCAGGTCCTGGATGGGACGAAAGAAGCGCTGCGCATACTGCATGAACGCTACCAGGATGCCCAACGTCATGAGCTTCTCGGCGGTTTGAAACGTAAATAGATTTTTCCAGGAAAACGAGACTGCCACGCTTGCCGCGGTTAAATGCTGCATGACGCCATGACCGCCCCACCAAATGATGCATGCAATTGCCACGGATGACAGAATTTCAACCACTGGGTAGTAAACCGAATACGCCATGATCGCGTCTTTGAACGCTTCCATGTGGCTGGCGTTGATCTTCGAAAACTGTTGGTAAGCGCGCTTTTCTCGATTGAAGAGTTGCAAGACCAACATGCCCGAGACCGCTTCTTGCAAGTACGAGTTGATTCGAGCGATCGCGGTCCGGATCCGCCTGTACGAATCGCGCACGCGGTCGCGAAAGATCTTAGTTGCATAAACGATCACTGGAAGCACCGCGAACGTAATCAACGCGAGCTTCCAGTTCATGTTCAACATGATCGCCAGGATGAAGAAAAGCACGAACACATCCTCGAAGATCGAAACCACGCCGGCTGTAAACATTTCATTGAGAGCGTCGACGTCAGTGGTCACCCGCGTCACCAGCCGTCCCACGGGATTCTTGTCAAAGAATGCGACGTGCATGCGTTGCAGATGACGGAAAATCTGGCTGCGTAGATCGAACATCACCTTTTGCCCCGTCCACTGCATGAAGTAGGTCTGCAGATACTCAAGACCGAAACTAAGCAGCAAGGTGCCCATATACAGCGCGGCGATTTGCGCGATCCCGACAAGCGGAGTTTTGCTCAGCCATCGGTCGAGAATCGAAAACGTTCCTGGCGTGCGCGTTAAATACTTGTCAATGGCAGTTTTTGTGAGGAACGGCCCCAGCACATCAAGGGAGGCCTTGAAAACAATCGCGATCAGAGCGATCACTACGTGGCCCCGATAGGGGCGCAAATACGTGAGCAACCGCTTCATCAGCCGGCTGTCATAAGCTTTGCCTAAAATCTCTTCTTCAGTGGAGGCCATCGGGTCCCGGACAATCTAGAGTAATAGATGGTCGAACCCTGCGGGAAGATAGAAAAAGGTGTTCGTTGCTCGTGCTAAGCCACTTTCTTCAGCACCAGAGCCGAGTTCTTCGACCCGAAGGCTACGCAATTACACACTGCATTCTCAATCCGCGCGTGCCGGCCAGGCTGAGGAATGTAGTCCAAGTCGCATTCCGGGTCGGGGATCTCCAGGTTGATGGTCGGAGGAAGTTCTCCGGTTTCCATGGCCAGCAGGGTAGCAGCCATACCGGCAGCGCCACAGGCGCCTTGCGCGTGGCCAATCTGCGACTTCAGGCTCGACATGGGGACGTTCTTGACGTGCTCTCCGAGCGCCATCTTTACGGCCTTGGTTTCAATCCGATCATTCAAAGGAGTCGACGTGCCGTGCAAGTTTAAGTATTGAATGGCCTCGGGCGGAAGTGCAGCCTCTTCAAGCGCGAGCGTGATTGCACGCGCAGGCTCTTCGCCACTTTCGGATAGTCGGACGCGGTGGAAAGCTTCACACGTCGAACCGTAGCCGGCAATTTCCGCGTAGATGTGCGCGCCCCTCGCCCGCGCGTGCTCGTATTCCTCCACCACGAACATCCATGAGCCTTCGGCAAGTACAAAGCCATCCCGGTCAGCAGAAAACGGGCGCGATGCTCGTTCAGGCGCATGGTTCCAGGATTGCGTCAGAGCGCGAAGCATCGTGTATCCCTTGATCGTTCCGGGCGTGATCGGTGAATCGACACCCCCTACCAGAAACATCGGCTGCACACCCGCCTGAATGTGCTGCATGGCGTAGCCAATCGCGTCTGTAGAGGACGTGCAACTTGTCGTGATCACGTGGCTATACCCTCGAAAGCCGAAGCGCATCTGCACCTCGCTCGAAAGCGATCCCATGGTTCCGCTCGGAATGCAGAACAAGCTCACCTGTTTCAGATTGCCTGTGTGCCACAGCCTGTATTGCTCCTCGGAAAATTCGTGTGTGCCCCCGCCCGACCCCAGCACGATGCCGATCTCTCGTTTTTCGTCCAATGACATGTTTTGCGGATCGAGACCCGCATCTGTCAATGCTTCGGTTGACGCGGCAATACATAGCGGTACAGCGCGCGAAAAATGTTTTCTTTCGTGCTTGTCCACCCAGGCAAGCTCGTTGAATTCCGTAATTTCACCCGCGATGTGTACCGGCAGGGAAGAGGGGTCAAATCGGGAGATTCTCTTGATACCGGACTGGCCGCTCATCACCCCCCGGCAGAAGTCATTTTTCCCGATACCCAAGGGGCTAACCACGCCAATACCGGTGACGACCACCCGTGGACCCATGAATCCTCCGCCGCCTCGCCGCGTTCCGCGAAATGGGATAATCAGTGTACACATGCCGCTAGGCGTTTACATGTCGGTTCCGTTCTGCCGAACGAAGTGTAGCTACTGCAACTTTGCGTCCGATGTGTTTTCGCGCGCTGTGTTCGAACGTTACATCGACAGGGTCTGCGAAGACATAGATAGGGCATCAGCCACCGCAGTGGCAATGGGCGGCGTGTTTGAAAATGAGATCGATTCCGTCTATATCGGTGGCGGAACACCTAGCATTTTAGAAGCACAGCAGTTCGAAAGGTTGTTCGTAACCGTAAGACGAAATTTTCGCCTGCGCCAAGATGCAGAGATTACGGTCGAGTGTGCTCCCGGAACACTCACTCCGGCCTTTGTCGACACTCTCGTGCGGTGCGGCGTGAACCGGGTGAGTTTAGGTGTGCAGTCATTCATCGATCGTGAGGCTGCCGCGGTAGGCCGCTTGCACAAGCGGGAAACCGTCCACTCGGATATTGCGCGGCTGCGTTCTGCCGGGATTGCAAATATCAATGTCGACCTCATTGCAGGATTGCCCCACCAGACCGCCGAAAGCTGGCTGTTCTCTCTCAATGACGCCATTTCAACCAATGTTCCCCACGTCAGCGTTTACATGCTTGAAGTCGACGAAGACTCTCGTCTGGGCAAAGAGTTGATTGCGGGAGGGACAAAATATCACGCGCACTTCGTACCCAACGAAGACGAAGTCGCGGATTTTTATCTGACAGCCTGTGAGCAATTCGATGCCGGCAATCTCAAGCAATACGAGATCTCGAACTTTGCGAGGGCTGGCGGCGAGTCGCGTCACAACCTGAAGTACTGGAGGCGAAACCCATACGTCGGATTTGGCGTGGATGCACACTCCATGCTGAAAGCATCGAGTCCAGACGAAGACGCGGTGCGATTCTCGACACCAGATGTACTTGAACAATACGTTGCCGGAACTCCCGTCAGGCGAATTCCCGTTTCCCCAGAACAAGCGGTCGAGGAGAATTTTTTCCTCGGGTTACGATTGAACTCCGGAGTAGACCTCAGGCAGCTCACCGCTCGCTTTGGCCAAGATGTGGTCGCCGCTCAAAATCCTGCGATCGAAGAATCCATCAACAACGAATTGGTTGAGCGCGAGGGTGCAGTGATTCGTCTTACAAGACGAGGGCGGCTGCTATCGAATAACGTGTTCGAACGGTTTGTGGGCGTTGGCGCGTCGTGAGAGTTCTCTTTTAAAAACGAAATACGCTTCCTCGCTAAGCTTCGCAACCATATTTCCTTTGTCTTGAAGCGCGTTGGCAAAACGGCGCTATAATCCACTGCGCATTCTAGTCTTGAGTGTTTATGGGCCTGTACTCTCATTACGACAGTGCGCATAACCATCCGGTCAACCGCGCACTCCACATGATCGCGATTCCGGTAGGATTTTCGTCTTTAATTGTGGTTTGGTACCACTGGATCATCGGTTTGTTGCTGATACCGCTGGCGTTCGGACTCGCATGGCTGGGGCATCTCATCGAAGGTAACAAGCCGGCATTCTTGACGAACCCGGTGCACGTATTTGTCGCGCCTGTTTGGCTGGTTCAGAAGCTATTCGGCAAGAAAGACAAATCTCCTCCTCCCGATCGGGGTACCTCAACTCTTCCACCTCGCTGAAGGTCGCTCAGCGTCATAAACGTCCCTAAGCCTCCGCGGAGCGCGTTCTTAAGACAATCAAACATTACCTTGGTTCTCTTTCCCTCGGTCGGCGCCTGGTATCTCATGGCGAGGGGCGGGTTCCATGTCGGATGAGCAAGTTATCAGGCTGCTTGAAGAAATCCGAGATCTGCAGAAGGAGCATCTCGCAAACTATAAGCACGCCATCGAGAACCAGCATCAAGCCATTGCGGTTCAGAAGCAGGCAGTGGAGCGGCAGAAAACCGCGCTCCGCACAGTGCGGGTCGCTGTGCTTGCGATCGTATTGGTGTTGGCCAGCTTGGTTTTCCTGGTCCAGCCGTTTACTTGTGTGCTGACTCGGTTGCTGCGGCATTAAGCACCTTACGATTGCTCAGACCAACCGGTCGGTAAGTGTATTTCCTTTCTTACACTTACCTATGATGTAATAGTAACTGGCCGCCGCGCGCGAGCCGCATTCTCCGCGGGCGGTATTCGTGTCTTGGAGGCATTTTGGATTTCCAGTTAAATGACGAGCAGTTGCACCTCAAAAAGACCGTTCGCGAGTTCGCAGAGAGCGAAATCGCTCCCCACGTAATGGAGTGGGATGAAGCCAGCCAGTTCCCGCTCGCCACAATCAAGGAACTTGGCAAGCTTGGTTTGCTGGGCACAATCTTTCCGTCCGAGTACGGCGGCGCCGGCATGGGCTACATCGAGTACGTCACGGCCATCGAGGAACTCTCACGAGTTGACGGCTCAGTAGGGATCATCGTCGCGGCCCACACGTCTCTCTGTTCGAACCACATCTTCCTGGCCGGCAATGATGAGCAGAAGAAGAAATACATTCCGAAACTCGCAACCGGCGAGTTTATCGGCGCGTGGGGTTTGACCGAACCGTCGTCAGGTTCAGATGCCGGGAGCGCCCGTATGACCGCGACAAAGTCGAAGGGCGGATGGGTTCTCAACGGGACGAAGACTTTTATCACCAACGGACACTACGCGGATGTGATCGTCGTGCTCGCAGTCACTGATAAGACGGCTCATACGCACGGCCTTTCCGCATTTGTCCTGGAGAAAGACACAAAAGGGTTTCGAGCAGGGAAAAAAGAAAACAAATTGGGCCTTCGCGCGAGCGATACTTCAGAACTTATTTTTGAAGATTGTTTTCTGCCAAGCGAATGTCTGCTTGGAAAAGAAGGCGCCGGGTTCATCGATGCGATGCGGGTATTGGACGGCGGACGAATTTCCATTGCCGCGCTTTCACTTGGCATGGCGGAAGGCGCCTACGAGTCCGCGTTGAAATACTCGAAGGAACGCAAACAGTTCGGTAAAGCGATCTCGGAATTTCAGGCGATCCAGTGGAAGTTAGCCGACATGGCGACCGAGATCGAAGCGGCAAAGCTGCTTACGTTTCGAGCTGCCGCAATGAAAGACGCTGGAATGAAAACGACCTTGGAGTCCTCGATGGCGAAGCTTTACGCCAGCGAGGTGGCAGTGAAATGCGCAAATGAAGGCGTGCAGATCCATGGCGGATACGGATTCATTAAGGATTACCCCGCTGAGAAGTTTTACAGGGATGTGAAGTTATGCACGATCGGGGAAGGCACCAGCGAAATCCAACGCCTCGTGATTGCGAGACAACTGCTGAAGGACTAGCGAACAGCTACGGTGCATTGACCCCGCGAGCCCAGACGAGTGCCTTCTGTGAGCGATCGAAGATTGGCTGGCGAGCAACGAAGCGAATGAACTCGGTGGACTTTGTGCCTTGGGAAAACGCGTCTACATTTTTTGCGGAAGTAAGCACATCCAAAATATCGGCACTCCACCGAACTAACTTTATTCCTCAAGCATCACAACCAATGGATGGGCGTTGCATGAGGGCTTCCGTCTCGTACCCGGTCAGAGCAGGGCTGGTCGGTCTGCGTTAGAATGGCGACCTCGAACTTGGCGCTACGCCACTTGCTTTTAAGGAGATCGTCATGCGTTGGACACCTGGTGGACGAAGCGAAGATCTGGAAGATCGTCGCGGTGATAACCCTTCGGGGGGCGGCGGTTTTGGTGGATTCGGTGGCATGCGCCTTGGTCTCGGAGGCATGCTCGTCTTGCTCGTTCTGAGCGTGGTGTTCAAGCGAGACTTTCTTTCACTGGCGACCTCCGGCGGAGGTGGGGCGCCACAGACGACGTCTCAACCCAACCCCGTTAATGATCAACGAGAAGAACCCCAAGTGCAGTTCGTGTCGTTCGTACTCGACGACGCTCAAAATACCTGGGCCCAGCTCCTACCGGCTCAGGGTGTTCAATATCGAAAAGCCAAGTTGGTTCTCTTTCGAGACGCAATCAATTCAGCGTGCGGATTCGCGGAGGCTGCAACAGGCCCCTTCTACTGTCCCGCAGACGAAAAGGTCTACATCGACTTGGGTTTCTATGACGAATTGAAACAGCGATTCGGAGCACCGGGCGATTTTGCTCAGGCGTATGTGCTGGCCCATGAGGTGGGTCACCATGTTCAAAACGTCTTAGGGATCGAGGAGAAAGTTCGCGCGGCCCGCAGACAGAATCCAGGCGCAGCGAACGCGCTTTCTGTACGCATGGAATTGCAAGCCGACTGCCTTGCCGGTGTCTGGGCGCACTCAACCAATCAGCGGCAGATTCTTGAGAGCGGCGATATCGAAGAAGGCCTGGGTGCCGCAGCCGCTGTGGGAGATGATCGGTTGCAACGGATGTCGACTGGCCGCATTAATCCGGAGTCGTTCACCCACGGGTCGTCAGCTCAGCGCATGGATTGGTTCAAGCGCGGATTTACAACGGGCAGTGTGCAATCCTGCAATACATTCGCGGAGTAAGTTGCACCAGTAGTTGAAGGCAATTGGGTAGTGGCATAAGATGCGGCTGCGTCACTTCCCTCATGATTGGGCGAACCTTCTCGCATTATCGAATCTTGGAACAGATTGGCGCCGGCGGCATGGGCGTGGTATACCGTGCGCGTGACGAGGAACTTGAGCGCGATGTCGCGATCAAGGTGTTGCCGTCGGGCACGCTGTCTGATGATGAATCAAGACGCCGATTCCGTGAAGAAGCGCTCTCTCTCGCCAGGCTCAACCATCCAAACATTGCGACCGTTCACGAGTTCGGCAGTCAGGACGGCATTGATTTTCTTGTGACTGAATACATTTCTGGCGTCAATCTTGACGCTAAAATCGCAGGCCGTCCACTTCCTCCGAAAACGGTCCTGGCGCTCGGCGTCCAGTTCGCGAATGGTCTCAATGCAGCACATCAGCAGGGGCTCGTCCATCGGGATCTAAAGCCTGGAAACATTCGCATTACTCCCGACGATCGATTGAAGATATTGGATTTTGGGCTGGCTAGATTGGCAAAGCCGGACGGGGATATGGACCTGACGGCCAGCATCCAGAAGCTCGAAGACACCATGGGCACGCTTCCGTACATGGCGCCTGAACAACTGCGAGGAGAAAAGGCCGACGCACGTAGTGACATCTGGTCGGCGGGAGCGGTGCTGTTTGAAATGGCAGCTGGCAGAAGGCCGTTTGCGGAGAGCAACGGGCCATTACTGATAAACGCAATCCTGAATCGCGACCCCGAGGCACCTAGTAAGCTGAACCGGCAGATTTCCCCCGGCCTTGAAAGTGTCATCCTTAAAGCCCTCGATAAAGATCCGCAGCATCGATATCAGTCAGTTCGGGAACTATGCATTGACTTGGAACGGCTTACCACCGGCGTTTCGCCGCTGACGTCTTCTCCATCGCGTGGTTTCTGGAAGAGCGGACACGGCAGATGGTGGGTGGGCGGCATGTTCGCATTGATTTTGATTACGGCTTGCGCCCTCACGATTCCGCCCCTGCGTCAACGGTTGAGTGCGGTTGGGGTTTCTGGGGGAGAGAAGCATATCGCCGTACTGCCCTTCGACAACATCGGGAACAATGCGGCGACCGAAGAAATCGCTGAAGGCTTGATGGACAGTCTAACGAGCAAGTTTTCGAACCTCGATTCTGGACGAAATTCCCTTTGGGTGGTCCCAGCCAGCGTCGTTCGACGGCGAAAGGTCGAGGATCCGACTGCCGCATGGCATGAGCTAGGTGCGACTTTGGTTGTCAAAGGAAGCATTCAACGTCAAGGCGAAGGCGTTCACTTAACAGTAAACCTCATTAACACGAAGACGTTGCGACAAGTTGGGTCGGTCGAGATTGAAGACGCTGCGGGAGACATCTCGACATTGCAGAACGAGGTTGTAACGCGGTTGGCGAAAATGATGGGCGTCTCCGTCACTTCGGAAATGTTGCGAAGCAGCGGCAGTAGTTCTGTCCCGGCAGCTTACGAGTCTTACCTTAAAGCGCTTGGATATATTCAGAGGTACGATAAGCCGGGCAATCTGGATGCTGCCATCGACGCTCTGCAGAGCGCAGTGAATCAGGATGTGCGATTCGCGGTCGGGTACGCGGCCCTGGGAGAGGCGTATCGCCTGAAATACCAGGTTGACCGGAATGTCAAGTGGCTCGACGAAGCGACTAAGAATTGTAAACGCGCCGGAGAACTGGATAGCAAACTGCCTAGTGTCTATGTGACCCTCGGGCGAATTCATGACGATGCAGGAAAGCACGACCTCGCCGTCCAAGAGTTTCAGCGTGCGCTCGATCTGAACCCTCGGGATGCTGATGCGCTGAATGGTATGGCCCACGCCTACGAAAATGCCAGTCGGATCGCAGATGCCGAAGCAGCGTATAAGAAAGCCGCGGCCCTCAGACTCGACTATTGGGATGGATACAACACCATTGGCCTTTTCTATGATCGTCAGAGACGGTATGACGAAGCCATTAAGTCTCTTCAGCGTGCGATCGAACTGACTCCGGACAATGCGCAAGTGTACTTTAACCTCGGCGCTGTTTATCTGGACACAAGCGATCCGAAGATGATCCCCAATGCTGAGCGTGCGCTCCGAAAATCGCTTGAGTTAAATCCCACTTTCGCGGCATATGCAAACCTCGGGTTTCTGTACACGCAACAAGGCAAGTACGCGGAGTCGGCGGCTATGACGGAGAAGGCGCTGCAGTTCAATGACAGGGACTATCTTGTGTGGGCTAACTTGGCCAACGCTTACTCTTGGCTAAAGGACCCAGTAAAGTTGGAGTCGGCGCGCTCTCGGGAACTTGAACTTCTGGAGGAGTCTGCAAAGGCAAAGCCCAATGATGCCCAAGTGCAAGCATCCTTGGCGGCTCTGTATGCGCAAAAGAAGATGCGAGAACCTGCCCTGGCGCGCGTGCGGACGGCGCTGGCATTGGCGCCGGAGGATCCTGTGGTCTTGGTTACCGTAGGAGCAGCCCACGAGGCGTTGGGCGATCGCCCCGAAGCGATCCAGTTCGTGCAGAAAGGGATCCTAAATGGGTATACACTGGACGACCTTCAGCGAGACCCTGACATGCAGGCTCTGCTGAACGACCCGAGTTTCAAGGTAAGAGCCAAGAACTAGCTGCAAAAGTAGTAATGATCTGAGAAGGAGAGAACATATGGCACAGCGCGCCGAACCGATTCCAATCGGAGATCCTCAGGACACGAACAAAGTCAACATTGATGTGAATGGAAATGTCACCGGAGGCGGAACATTCAACAACGGGGGAAACTTAAAAATTGACGTGGACCAATATCCGGATGGATACAACCAGTGCGTGGTGTCGGTAACGTTTGTGGAATGGGCAAACTCGGCCGATATATCGGGCATTCCCGGAGGCACGATTAAGGTCGGATCGTAAGACGAGTGAGGAAGGGGCGCTCCTTGCGCCCCAATCACTCCAGTGTTAGCTGACACAGAAATGGTATGCCCCCAAAGCAGATTTCTGGTCAATAACTATTTCTTACTCACTTCGGTCAAGACGGTGGTGGCGGTCTGCTCGATCAGAGGAGTGAGAACGTCCTCGCCGTCAGGCTTGGCTTTCGCCAGCAATGGGCGATACGAAGAGCGCGCTTTTCTCGTTGAAGAAGGCGTATGAGTCTCGCGATCCCATGATGATTACCAGCTATCGATTGGATCCCCTGCTCGACAATGTACGCGGGACGGAACAGTTTCAAGCCTTGGCGAAGAAAATACGGCCGTGAAAAAACGGGCGTGCCAGCTTCGCACGCCCGTCTGTTCTTTTAATACAGCGACTGAAGACCACTTCAAGCGACGAGACTATTTGTTGACATCCTGCTTCGCTTCCAGCTTTTTGACCATCCCGTCGAGATAAGACTTTTGCTGGTCAGGCGCCATCGAGAGTGCAGTTTTCATTTCCTTCGCCGCATTGTCGAAGTCACCCTGTGCCGAGTACATCCGAGCCAAGCCGGTGTGTACGAACCACTCGTTCGGATGATTCTTTGCGTTGTCACGGAAAATCACGAAAGCTTCATCTTGCCGGTTGTCGGCTTGCAGCTGCCGGGCGAACAAGTGAATCTGCAATGGTGAAGCTTTCTCCAGCCCCTTGGCCTCGGCAGTTTTCGCTTCATCTTTCTTGCCCATGGCACGAAGGATCCGCGACTTGGTGACTTCGTTGTCATATCGGTCCTCAGTTTCAATGGACTTGTTCGCATACTTCAAGGCCTGATCGAGATTGCCTTTATTGTCGTGAAGATATGTAGCGGCGTCATCCCAACCCATCCAGCTGTACTGCGCCAATCCTCGAAGCTGTTTGTCGAAGCTCTTCTGCATGACGTCGCTGACGTTGACGGCAACCTTGAATGGGACAGCGAGCTTCTCCCAGCGGAGCGTGACAACTGCCGAATCTGTGCCTAAATCATCGAAATCGTACGTGAGTGCATTGTGCATATCGGTAGGTTGTGGTTTTACATTCACGCGAAGCGCGTCTTCCTTTTCATCGTAGGTAAAGCTCCCCCACGACGTGTAATTCTTGGAGAAAATAATCGTCCACGAGTCTGCGGTGGGGAGCATATGCAGACCATACGTTCCACGATCAAGGGCCTTTCCCTCAATGGTGACGGGATCGCTGAATGAGATTGTGGTGTTCTCGTTCGCTCCGGCGCGCCAGACTTGTCCATACGGAACCAATTTCCCCCAAATGGGGCGTCCATTCACGAGTGGGCGGTGATAATTGATCGCAATATCAGTAATGCCCACGCGTTGAGAAACGATTGCGTGCTGGCTACCGCGAGGCAGATCGAGAACAAACGATTGAGCAGAAACGGGTAATGCGGATAGCAAGAGCCCCGACGCTAAGATCAACACGACGGCGATGCGTTGTGACATGGTGTTCAAGCCTCCAGGACGGACTAAGGGCACCCGTTAGACGCGGCGCGTCCGGAGTGGTGAGCACTGGTTGAGATCTACTTGGCGCCGAATCGTCGGAATGCTGCGGGCCTATGCCAGCTTCTTTTCGGCGATCGTCTCGAGAATTCGGATGGGCGACATCTGCGGCGTGACGAGCGTACTGGAAGGAATGATGAAAGTTTGTTCGAGGGCGAACTGTCCAGACAGGGCCGCGTGCGGCACACCATCGGTGAATACCAGCCAAGTTGAGAGTGGAGGAAATTCGAGTCGCGTTTGTTTCTGTGTATCGCCTTGAAATACAGTATTTTCCTTCAACCAATCGTGAAAATGCAGCATGAATTCGTCGTATGCAGAACGATCAGGTATCGGCAGACCCACGCGACTCAGAGTATGAAAAAATTGTCGGCGCATCCCACCGGTCGACGACATTCGATTCAGGCCGGCGGGAACTGCAAACTCGCCGGCGAGCTCTGGGAAGCGAGGTCCAACCATCCAGACACGCGACACGAGCGGGTTGGCATTGGTGAACACCCGCAGGATGCGGCCTCCACGAGTCGGGCGGCTCGGGAAAGCATCGACGTGGAGCAGATCGTTTTTCTTGTGCAACGGCAGATCTCGCCCTTGCTCCTCAAGCGGACGAAAGCTCGCATAGTCCACTTGCAACTTCCCGGCATAGGGCGAAAGCAAACGCGAAACGAAGTCTAGAACATGTCCGTAGTACCGACGCATGACGTCATGAACTCTTGAAGTCTCTTCGGCAGTGCCGGAAAACCCTCGCAAACGATCTTCACTGGGCCGGTACGAGATGTTCTTATGCAAGCGGGAATCCGTAGCTCGCAACGACACGAGAAATTCGAGGTCTTGCTTTGAGAGATCGAACGGAAGTTGGCGAAAGACGAGGATTTCTCCACTCTCGAGTTGCTCGCAGGCTTGTCGCGAGCGCGCAACGGACCAATTTGCATCGTAGTCGAGGATTTCAAGCCAGGACATGGAGGTATTGTACGGCAGCGAGAGCGCTTCCGAATTCAGGGTCACTGTACTTCGAGCGAAACGACTTCACCCTCAGTTTTGCTGGTCGGCCGGAAGTTGACCGATATCGGCTGGTTACGCCACTGACAGGAGAAAGAGTCAGCGCCGATCAAACTCAAGGATTTGAAATCAGGCGTATGCAACTTCAAAACGCGGCCGCCCGCCGAGACGTGAAGGATTGCGTCGGGAGGACGCGAGCAATCGACGGACAAGAGCTTGCCCTTCAAAAATTGAATTGGGCCGGTGCGCGGTGGTTCTGGTTTAGGAACCTTTACCGGCTCGTCGTCTGGATCAGGCGCCGGCGGGCGAGCTGCCTGTGCGGCATGAGCCGCCGGAATTCCATAACGCTTGAGCGTTTCCATTTCCTGGAGTTGATGTTTGGCAGCTGCGGACACTTGAACATTTGAACTCGATTTCAGTCGCTCAAGGACTGCCCGCGCGTCATCCCACTTCTTGCCAGTCGCGTAAATCACTCCCAGGTTAAAAACGTATTGTTCATTGCGGGGACTAAGCTTGATTGCGTTGCGAATGGCCTCGAGCGCCGAGTTGATTCCTCCACCTTCCACGCGGGCCATCGCGAGCATGTTGTAGGCTTCCGCAAAGTCAGGATACCAATCTAGGCACAGCCGCAAATCTTGCATCATGTTCGAGAGGCCTTGGATTTCTTGCTGTTTCACCTGCGCGGCGCGATATTTCAGCAGGGCGGAATAGTAACGAATCCAGGGATCACGGGGATTTACGTCAGCAGTTTCGTCCAATTCGTCAGAGGCCGCGTCGAACTCTTTGTTCTGGATGTGCACGAACGCCAAGACGCGGTGAGCGATCGCGTTGTTCATGGGCAAGTTGTCTTTCCCCACAGGCTGTTTGATGAGGAATTGCAGGTCTCGAATTGCTTGCTCTCGATGCTCGGGAAGCCGTGCCATGACGTCGGCGACGTTTGCCTGTGCGTCAGGATCAGGGATTGGCGTCACGTTCATCGCAACATCGTCCGGCCCAAGCAGAGCAGGGAACGAAATTGGCTGCGGGGTGAGCGGCCGAGTATGGGCGGATGCTCGCGCTTCATCGAGCGCGCGAAACAGCGCAGGCTGCGAGTGGAAGTAGCCTTTCACGGCGTCTTCAAGTTGCGCGGCAGTCATTCCAAATGCCTGCTGGATCGCCTGTTCCGGAGCGACTCGCTGATTCTGGACCAGGTCGAAATACGTACCCGCTTGGGAGAGTTTCTCCTTGTTCAGCAGGTAATGCATGACGATCCATGACTGAGCGTAGAAGAGCGTGTGATGGGAACCTTCCGTCGCGTTAGGGTCGTGTTTGACGGTGAACAGGTCCGGCATTGAAATCCAGATGGGCGCGTTCAGCAATTCGGTCAAAGATTTTGGAGGATTGCGATTTTCACTCTGATTTTCGAGTAGATCTTCCTTCCACGATGGAGCCAGCTCGGGATCGGCACCGATTTCTACTTGCTTGTCGCTCACGCGAATCGAAGAAAAGTATTCGGCAAATCCTTCGTCAAACCAACCTTGCGTTGGCGGATAGTTGTAATTCAGGATCATGTGCGCGAGGGGATGAGCGATAGCTCGCCAAGGTTCCTCTGCGAAGAGATTTAAAACGATCCACGCGCGATCTTCTCCATTCAGCAGGAAGCCGGGCGCGTTCGTGGGTTGACCCTTAATGACGGGTGCGATGCGCGCGTAGTCTTTATCGTTCTTCAACGCTATGACTGTAAGAGGGACGGGCATGATCAGCTTCGAGCGCAGCAAGAGTCGGCCAGCTACCGCTCGCATCTGTTCCAGGCGCAGCGTTACTTCCTTACCTCGCTTTTCGCCGGCATCCGTGATGACGGAGAAATGGGCGGTGTGAACTTCGATCCAACGCGGCTCGTCGGCTGCCCCGGCCTTTATTGGAGCCATAAGAAAACAGGCGATTAGTGTGATGACGGGGATTGATACGGGACCGGAATGAAGGGTCATACGAAGCTAACAACGTAGATGCTAGCAGATCGGCTATGAGGGAGGTTGAATTGGAAAAATGTCCGGGGGGACGTACTGGCTCACGGTTTTTCTGAAGTTAGCTCGGCGAGCGCCCACTTAGCATGTTCCGCGACGATGGAATCTTCGTCATCACTCAAGGCTTTGAGAAGGGGTTTAAACGCGCTCTGCCGACTATTGGCCATGGCGATAACGGCGTTACGCCGGAGTCCGGTCAGCTTTGTGCGGCGGATTGGCGACCCGCGAAACACCTTGCGAAATTCGTCGGCTTGCATTTCGGCAAGCCAATCTAACGCGGGATTTACCAAGCCTTCGCGAGGTTGAAATTCCGTAGCAGACGAGGCAGGCGCTTTTCGATTCCACGGGCAGACGTCCTGGCAGATGTCGCAACCGAACACGTGAGAACCCATGCCCTCCCGCAGGTTCTCTGGAATACTGCCGCGTTTTTCGATCGTCAGATAGGAGATGCATTTGGTGGCATCCAACTGGTGAGGCGCAATGAAGGCGTTCGTGGGGCAAGCATCGATGCAGCGCGTGCAGGTTCCACAACGATCGGGTGCGGGAAGATCAGGAGTGAGTTCAAGCGAAGTTAGGATCACCCCAAGAAAAAGCCAGGAGCCAATCTGCTGATTGATGATGCAGGCGTTTTTTCCGATCCATCCCACCCCGGCGTACTTGGCATAGACACGCTCAACCAGGGGACCGGTGTCGACGTAACAACGCGACATGACTCTCGTAGCTGGTTCGGAGTTGCTGGGCTCTGCAGCGGGGGAGTTTTGCAGGACGACGCGATCATGGAGTTTGGCCTCCACAGTCTTAAGACGCCGCAGCAAGGAATCGTGATAATCCTCGTTCGCCCACGCATAGCGGGAAATCCAGCCTCGCGCAGGGTCGTGGCATTGGGTTGAATACGGGTACGCTGTGTTGTAATTCATTGCGCAAACAATCACACTGCGCGCCCAAGGGGCGACGGACCGCAACGAAGCTCTTTTCAGCTCACCGGCTTCACTTCGTGCTTCCAGGTAACGCATGTCTCCGTTATGTCCGTCGGCAATCCACTCGGGAAAAGCTTCGAGTTCGACAAATTCACGCACGGGAGCAACGCCAGCGAGATCGAATCCCGCAGCGACGGCAGCAGCTTTAATTTTGTAAGACAGAGACATGGATTAGAGAGTACTGAGCGCGTTCTCGATACTACGCTGGGGAGGCTATGCGGGGGCTGTCCATACCTCTTCGATGAGCAAGGAGTTGGAACGTCTGCGTCTGACGGATTCCGGAATTGGCTTGGCAGCACCCAACGTCGCCAATGTATAGAAGAGAGCAGCGTTGGCAGGAATCTGCAAATTGAAATCCAAAAAACTGTGCACCAAAATACCCGTGCAGCCGAGGAGTGCAGCAAGCGCCAGGGCGCCATTCGCAGAGACTTCCCAGTTTTTCCACTTCCGGGTCGCACCACGATAAAACTCCACCAGAAACCAGATCATCACGCCAAATCCCGCGATACCCATTTCAGCGATCAACTGGACGTAATCGTTGTGCGCTTCATTAACGAAGAAGGTTGTGGAGAAGCTACGAAACTCCGGATAGATCACCGGGAACGTGCCGAGTCCCCAACCAAGAAGGGGACGGCGGGCGACCATGCGGATTCCGTCGCGGTCGATCCCAAGGCGCATGCCGCCGTCCAACTCGTGTCTGGCTTCGTTACTAATGGTTCCGAGCCGCGACGCGATCTCGCCGCCACCAATCCATGCGATGAGACCAAACAAAATAACCAGAAAAGCTCCGAGGATGAGGCCGCTTTTTGCGCCGCGCTTCTGTAACGTGAGAACGCCGATCATGACGCCGATTTCGACCACTAAGGCGAGCATTCCGCCGCGTGAACCGGAGAGAAAGATGGTTCCGGCCATGAGAGCGGCTGCCGAGGCGGCGATGATTTTGTCGCGGCCCTGGAGAAAAGAGGTGAGAGACGCCACCAGCGGGATTGGAATTAGCAGCTCCATAAGACCCGCGTAATGATTGTGATTCACATATGGTCCGTAAATCCATCCCCCGAATTCGGGAGTCCATATCCAGTACACCTTGCCGTTGGAGGTAATGCTTTGAAGAAGGGCGAATAACGCGACGACAGTTCCGTACATTGTGAAGACAACGGCAAGCTTTCGGATGTGCGACCCGCGCTTTATCGTTTGGATCGCGAGAAATGCGAGAGTTCCATAGGAGAAATAAAGAAGCGCGTCAGCAAATGTTTGATATCTGTAAACGGTTCGATTGAAGACGAGTTGCACTGCAACGAGAACTGCAAAACAAAGCATTGGCGCAAAAAGTGGATTGGTGTTGATGCTTAATTCCGGGGACATCCACTGGCGAAGAACCCATAGGGCAAGCAACAATCCTGTTGCAGCTTCAAGAACAGAGATCGCCCATGGATCGGTAGAGCCGAAGGCTAGCGGAGCGAAGAGAAGAAGCGAAAATACGCCTGCTAAAAGTACTCGTGAAACTTGCCTGAGGCGAGGAGGTTGTTTCGGCGATATCTCGGTCTTGGGAACGGAGCTTGGCAATCGTATTCCCACACTATCGGGGAGCAAGGTCGAAATCGTCGACCCAGAGCCTACCACGGATTGCATTCCCCGGCGGTATCCGTTCAATGCGTACGACGAGTAGTTGGGTGTCAGGTCCTGCCGTTACTGTGCCCTGGACAGGCTTCCACACCTCCGAGTTTTTCAGTTCCTCACTAGTGAACAGAGATTGACCACCGTAGAAGTCTCGGACCGTCAACACCGGACCGCCTGCGCCCTGGAACTCGTCGGATTTATAGAAAGCTTCAAAATCGTATTCCTTTCCCGGTTGGACTGGAACCAACTGATAAAAGCCTGCATCGCTGATTCCTGCACCATCAAAAGCTATCGATAGCGATCGATGTCCGCTGTGGAATTGGGTGGGATCGAGAGTAAGTGTCACCCAGCGCTGAGGTTGGTAGTTCCAGTCGAACCCCCCATCTAAGGGTTCCTGACTGAATTGGCCATTGACGATGAGATTGCTCGACGGTAGATACGCGCTAAGGCCCAACAGGTCAGCGCCCTGTCGCCATGCCAAGCGTGCAGGTTCGACCTGGTGATCAGCAATCAAGAATTTGACGTACTCAAAAAGGTGCCGATTATCGAATGGGCGACGAAGGGCAACAAGCCTTTGCCAAACTTTTATGGCCCCGCCAGTGTCTTTCTTGGACATCAGCAATTGCAGGAACGCGATGTTTGCTTCAGTGGTCGGAGGCACAACGTTTGCGAGGAGACTGTCCACATCAGGCGAAACGCGCCAGCAGAGCTGTAATGCGAGCCCGGCCATGTTCGGCTGATTTTCGAGGACAACCCGCAACTGCTTAAACGCGAGTTCGTTTTCACCTTGCACCAGAAAAAAATTGCCAGCTTCCCAGCCGACGTCCGGATTCGTCGGGTTCGCATGCACGGCACTTTCCAAGGCTTGTCGTTGGGCGGATGTATCACCATTCACTTGATAGGCGGCCGCCAAGTCGAGCCAGTAACGCGCATTGTGAGGATTCAGACTTACTGCTGATTTGTAATATTGCAGTGCCGCGGCCGGATCGTTTTGCACGAACGCTAACAACTTGCCAAGCCGGTATTGATATTCGGCGTTTCCGGGCGCGAGCCGAATTGCCAGACCAAGGTGAGATTGGTCGTCGTTCGCGGCGAGCTTCGACGCCACGAAATCACGCGTCGAGAAGAAAAGTAATAACGCGGCGAGAACCAAAGCTCCCGACAACACGACTTGTCTGGTCGGGTTCTCCAGTACGATCGTCATGAAAATCTAGTCCAATAACCAGCGCTCAGGCACTCTCAGATGAAGCGGTAGGCTTATTGTCAGGGTCGGCTGAATCTTGCGGGTCGCCTTCCTCTTCGCGGTAGTACAGGCCGCCGTACTTTCCCTGGTACTCGTAGTAGTAATAATAGTCGGGCGATGACAGGTCTACCGCATTCAGCAGAACTCCTGTCACGCGCGCGTTCACCTGCATCAAGATGTCACGAGAACGACGCAATGCTTGTTTTGTCGTCTGGCCCGATCGGATTACGAGGACCACGGAATCGACGCGGGGAGACAGGACTACAGCGTCCGTCACCGACAAAGTGGGCGGTGTATCGATCACGATGTGATCGTACTGCTCGCGGAGGTCATCGAGCATGTCTTTCATCTGCGCGGACGCGAGCAGTTCCGCTGGATTGGGAGGCGGGGTGCCTGCGGCCAGAATTGAAAGATTCGGCAGGATTGGCGAGCGCGTGATGGTCTGCTCAAGCGTTGCGGAACCAGTGAGAACGTTACTGAGCCCACTGCGCGGGCCCATGCCCAATGTCTTATGAACACTGGGACGCCGCAAATCAGCATCGATAAGCAGAACGCGAACTCCCTTTTGAGCAAGCACGATCGCCACATTGATGCTAGTGGTCGTTTTGCCTTCCTGGGGTCGCGCGGAAGTGATCATAATGACTTTAGGCGGCGAACCAAGGTTCGAAAGCAACAACGAAGTACGCAACGCACGGTAAGACTCAGCCATCTGCGATTGCGGGCGCGAGACAGTGACGAGCTCGACAACTTCCTTCGATGAGGCAACGTTCAAGCGTTTGAAGCCGCCTGAAGAAGTTGCGTTTGTCGACCCGAGGGGAATCATCCCTAACGGTGGCAAGCCGGACACGACCTGCGCCTGCTCAGTTGTCCGAACAGTGTTGTCCATATTCTCGAGCAAGAATGCAAGTCCGACGCCCGAAGTCAATCCCAGAACCAGGGCAAACGCGAGATTGCGTGGGATGTTTGGTTCCGTTGGTGCGGTAGGTGCACGGGCGACGTCAACTACCCGAATATTGTTGGACTTGAGTCCAGCGGTGACGCCGGCTTCCTTAAGTTTTTCGAGTAGTCCTTCGTAGAGCTGACGATTGGTATCGACGTCCCGTTTTAGGAGACTATATTCGATGGCATTTTCGTTTAGCTTATTTGCTTCCTGCTTTTGCCTATCGAATTGGGCGCTAAGTAACTGTTCTTGCTGAAGCGCGGCCAGGTATTCCCCCTTTACGCGCTCCGCCATTTTCTTGAGCTCCAATTCAATTTGGTGGCCGATTTCGTCAAGTTGGCTGTTTAGCTGCGCGACTTTCGGATAAGCAGGCCCAAACTGCGTGCTCAGCTCGGCAACCTGAATCTTGAGGTCGGCCTGCTTCGTGTGTAAACCTGTCAGGAGGGAAGAGGGTGACGCTCCGCCTGTACCGGTAGATTCCAAAATGCTGGCAGCGGTTGCGACCGCGTCGACATCACCACCCTGAACCAGACGGTAGAGCGACTCCTTTTGCATGCGTTCGGCTTCGGCCGAAGTCAGTTGCTTGTTTAGCTCGCCAAGCTTCTCAGTGATGATATTCTGCTTTTCATCCGTTCCGAGTATCTCGTGTTCCTTTTGGTATTTGACCAGCTTTTCCTGCGACGTCTCCACCCTCATCTGCAGGTCTTCTAATTGTTTAGTGAGCCAATCGGATGCCTGCATCGTGGATTCGAACTTTGTCTTGAAATTCTGTTCGACGTAAGTGCTAGCGAGCGTGTTCACAATGTTCGACGCAACCTGTGCATTGGTGCTCGTGTATTGGATCACTACGATGCGTGTATTCGGCTTCAGTGAGACTCGCAACCCGCTCTTAAACGCCCCAAGAAGAGCCGCCGCTCTGGCAGAATCGGCCTGCAGAGGGTCCAGAGAAAGAGCAGAAGAAGGTCCACCCGGTTTGCCGCCAAACTCTGGCATCTTGTCGAGATTTAATCTGCGGATGACATCAAGGGCCAAGAGATCACTTTGGAGGATATTGACTTCGGTGTCCAAATCAGTGGGGTCGTAAAACTCGGCTCCCATGTTTCCCGAGTCTTTAAAATTGACCAAGTTGTAGTCTGGCTTGTTGATCGCAATGCTACCGGAGGCTCGGTAGATCGGTGTCATTTTCAAGGTTGCGATCGTCACGATGCTAAATATCGTGAGCAAACATCCAATGACCGTCCACTTTCGTTTGATAAGAACACGGAGGTATTCGCGTAACGCGGACTCCTGGGGAGGAAGCCAGGTGGGTATTTGGAACGCCGGCGGGTTGAACTCCAACTGAGCCCCCGGGACAACTTCCCGGATCGCCGGTCTTCCTGGCTTTACCAGATGGCCTGAATCCATCAAAACTCCTTAGATTCCACTGTCCGACTGACTGAAGTCCGATGCGCGTGGTCCAAGAGCTGTTCATTGGACTTTGTTTACGCGCGCAGAGCGACCCGAGATATTGAGCGAAAAAGTGCTTCCGGGGGATTTTATCACTGGAAACGCTGGTGCCGGCCTTGGATTTAGCACCCGAAGGGCGGAAACTACCCAATCGGGATCAGGCTTGAATGCAAGGCGTTCGCTATACTAGCTGTGCTTGTTTCTAAGAATCGGGAACGCAGATACACACTCCCAAGACGTCATGAGGCAGCAGGGATGAATTGGTCCGAGCAGTCAGTGCTGGTCACCGGTGGAACGGGGTCATTCGGCAAGAAATTCGTTGAAATCATGTTGCGAGACTTTCAGCCGAAACGACTCGTGATTTTCAGCCGCGACGAGCTGAAGCAACACGAAATGAAGGCTTCCGGTTTCAACCATCCGAGTCTGCGGTACTTTATCGGCGATGTCAGAGATCCTGATCGACTTGACCGCGCCCTGGCAGGAGTGACGGTGGTTGTTCACGCGGCAGCCCTGAAACAGGTCCCAGCGTGTGAATACAACCCGTTCGAAGCAATCCAGACCAACATCATGGGCGGCCGCAATGTGATCGACGCCTCCATTAACCAAGGCGTAAAAAGGATATTGGCGCTGAGTACCGACAAGGCGGTGAACCCGATCAATCTTTATGGCGCAACGAAACTGTGCGCAGAAAAGATGTTCGTGCAGGCAAATGCTTACTCCGGGGCGCGAGATACGCGATTTAGTTGTGCGCGATACGGCAACGTGGTTGGAAGCCGCGGAAGCGTGATCCCGATGTTTCTCGAGCAGAAAAGACGCGGCAAGCTCACGATCACCGATCCCAGAATGACCCGGTTCTGGATCACACTTGGGCAAGGTGTGAAGTTTGTGATTCGTTGCATTGAGCAGATGCACGGCGGCGAAATATTCGTCCCCAAGATTCCAAGTATGCGCCTCACCGACTTGGCTCAAGCAGTGGCTCCGGGTTGTGAGATCGAGTACATCGGAATCCGGGCAGGGGAGAAACTACACGAGGCATTGGTATCGGAAGACGAAGCGCGAAACACGGTGGAAACCGAGTTGATGTATGTCATTCAGCCGTCGCACCCCTGGTGGAAAGCCTCAAATTGGATGAGCGCTCGAGCCCTGCCAGATGGGTTCCGCTACGCGAGCGATACCAATACCCAGTGGATGACGGACCAGCAAGTGCGCGACTTGATGGGCCCAGAAGAATCGGCCGAGTCTACAGCGTTGGTCGAGAGTTCGCCGCGATAAGGTATTTGTCCGCGTGTACTAGAGTCGCCATTAATGGGTGCGATCCCAACAACTCGAGAAGCTCTCGCCATCCACGGCGGAGTTCCTGTTCGCGAGACCTTACTTCCATACGGGAAGCAGTCTATCGACGACGACGACGTGCAAGCGGTTGTCGATGTGCTTCGTTCCGATTGGATGACAACAGGGCCCAAAGTAGCCGAATTTGAAGAGGCCTTCGCTGCCTGGGTCGGTGCGAAACATGCAGCGAGCTTCAGCTCAGGAACCGCCGCGCTGCATGGCGCCGCTTTCGCGGCTGGACTGAAGCCTGGAGATGAAGCGATTACGACGCCAATGACATTTGCGGCGACTGCAAACTGTGTTCTCTATCAAGGCGCACGCCCAGTTTTCGCTGATGTGTGTATCGATACTCTCAATATCGATCCGGCAGAGATTGCGCGGCGTATCACATCGAAGACCCGCGCCGTGCTGCCTGTCGACTATGCTGGACATCCTTCAGAGGTGAGTCCAATTCTCGAACTCGCTGACAAGCATGGGCTCGTGGTGATTGAAGATGCGTCTCACGCGTTGGGAGGCGAATATCAACGGCGAAGAGTTGGAAGCATCGCCCACATGACAGTTTTCAGCTTCCACCCAGTAAAACATCTCGCCACCGGCGAGGGCGGGATGGTGACGACCGATCAGCCCCAATTGGCGGAAGCACTTCGTCGTTTCCGGAACCACGGAATATCCAGCGATGCCCGCCAGCGTCAATCCGCCGGACAATGGCATTACGAGATGGTATTGCTGGGGTTTAATTATCGGCTTACGGACATCGCATGTGCACTTGGTTTGTCGCAACTAACTAAGCTTGAAGCGAATCTGGAGCGACGTCGTGAGATCGCCGCACTTTACACAGAAGCGTTCCAGAAGATAACGGGCATTACTTCTCCGAGCGTTCGTCCGGATGTGAATCCCGCATGGCATTTGTATCCGATTCGTATTGACCCGTTACACCTACGCGCAAAACGAGTCGATGTCTTCAGCGCGCTTCGCGCCGAAAACATCGGCGTAAACGTCCACTACATTCCGGTCCACCTGCATCCCTACTATCGAAGTCAATTTGGCTACAAGGGTGGCGAGTATCCAATTGCCGAGGCGTCCTACGAACAACTGATCAGTCTGCCTATGTTCCATGGGATGTCGAACCAGGATGTCGAGGACGTGATTACGGCAGTCGACAAGGTGGCGGGGCATTTTGCTGCGTAGAATTGCACGGACCTTCACGGAGAGAAATTAACATCTATGGCCCAGACAACCCCACAACTCGTGGAATGGGAGGGCGACTTTGGCCGTGAGTACACGAGTCGCAATTCGCTGACTCCCGACCAAGTCGATGCTCTGTGGCTAAAGAATTTTGGCGTAAGTCGAACCGCGCTTAACCAAGAATTTCTCGGCGATATTCCCAAGGATGCTCGGATCCTCGAGGTCGGTTGCAATCTTGCCAACCAGCTAACTCTTTTACAACGGCTCGGCTATCAGAACCTATTCGGGATTGAAGCGCAAGAATACGCACTTGAAGAAGCACGTTCGCGAGTATACGGTTTGAATCTCATTCGGGGGACCGCGTTCGACATCCCGTACAAGGACAACTATTTCGATTTGGTCTTTACAGCAGGTGTCCTGATCCACATCGCTCCGGACAACTTGGATCAGGCGCTGTCAGAAATTTATCGCTGCACTCGCCGATACATTTGGGGCGCTGAATACTTTGCCCCTCTCACTACCGAGGTCAAATATCACGGACACGATGCTCTTCTGTGGAAAGCCGATTACGCTAACGAGTATCGAAGTCGTTTTTCCGATCTCGAGTTGATTCGAGAACAAAAACTACCGTACCTCGGAAACGAGAACGTCGATTCGATGTTTCTACTACGGAAAACCCGTTGAGAATTCGTTAGATTTTTGTTCGGGCGACTAAACCCAATGAATATAGTTGCCATTATCCAGGCGCGCATGGGCAGCACCCGGCTTCGCGGAAAAGTGCTGACAGACTTGGGCGGCCAAACCGTGTTGGCAAGGGTCGTCTCGAGGGTCCGCCGCGCGACGCTGGTGAACTCGGTCGTTGTTGCGACAACCACGGAGAAGAATGATGATCCCATCGTCTACCAATGTGACCAACTTGAAGTCGACGCATTCCGTGGCGACGAGGACGACGTCCTCGATCGCTACTATCATGCGGCTCAATCAAAGCAAGCCACAGCGATTGTACGAGTTACTGCGGACTGTCCTCTAATCGACCCTGAAGTCATGGACAAGACCATTCGCGCATTCGTGAACAACCAGCCTGATTATGCGAGTAACACCCTAGAGCGGACCTATCCTCGAGGACTTGATACTGAGGTCGCACAGTTTGCGGCGCTCGAACGAGCGTGGCGTGATGCCCGAGACACATACCAGCGTGTGCATGTCACTCCATATCTCTATCAGAATCCGCAGTTGTTCAAATTGCTATCGGTGAAAGGAGAGAAAGACTACAGTCAATATCGCTGGACACTTGACACCACCGAAGATCTCGAGTTTCTCCACGCCGTGTTCAATCGGTTGCAAGGACAAAACGACGTAACCTGGCGGGCAGTAGTGTCGCTCCTCCAGAGCGAGCCTGAGCTCGTTGAGATCAACAACAAGGTATCGCAAAAGTCGATGCACGAAGGCTGAACTGAGCGAGGCTTGTGCTTTGTTTTGATTCGAAGCGGTGCATGAAGATTCTCCTTATACATCCTGAAGATCCATTGCAAGAAGGCGCTTGGGCCACTTTGTCGTGGAATCGCATTATCGATCTTGGCCTGAGCGGCCAAATGTCTTACCAGTCGGCCTCTAGTTATTACCGTTGCGACGTGACGCCGATCAACGCTTTGCGAGCCGAATTTGACGAAATTCGCAAAGTTGGCGAATTGCTCAAAGCTGGTTTTGACGTACTCAAGGATAAATTTGGGTTGGATTGGTGGGAACTCACATCAATCCTCGTTCATAGTGCGATTGAAAAACTTGTGCTACTCCGGAAGGTCGCGGAATCCATCGAGCCGACGGACGAGGTGTTCGTCTCGCGACCAGGTTTTTACGCCACGGCACTCAACAGTTTTCAAGGGTCGAGTGTTCGGTCGTTTCCATCGAACCACGACCCCGCCAGACGAGGGCTTAATCACTACGTTGGCGTTGCCAAGAAGTTTCCAGCATCCCAGTTGCTGGAGATTTTCTGGGACAAGACGGATCCCGGTTACCAACTCCGCGGTCGCTTTTCACGACAAGTAAAGCCGTCTGATCGGCCAGTCATCCTCGCGCCCACAGCTTACGTTAACGCTTCGCGCACGGCGATCGCTTATGCCGGCAGTGTTCCTGAGTTGGACTTCCTCTTGGTTTCCACTCGTCGCAGTGGCTGGATTTCAAGTACTCCTTCCAACGTTGCTACCAATTCTCTTCGCTCGTACGCCTCTGTGGGCGATCGTTCTCGGCGTGTCGAGCTTGAACACTTGAGCCAACGCTGGAATGCGCTTCGTGTTGAGTTAAACGGACTGCCCGAGTTCAAAATGCTTGAAGCCATTGGAGGCTTCGATGAATTTCGACGCAGACTTGCACAAGGTCTTGAGATTCGAGATGCCTGGTGCAATGTGCTTGACCGAGAACCGGTGAGTGGAGTTTTGTGTGCCGACGACAGCAATCCCTACACACACATTCCCTTATTGCTTGCGAAGGAACGAGGATTACCAACGGTTGCCTGCCACCACGGCGCACTCGATGGTCGCTACATGTTCAAACGGGCTCACGCCGACGTCGTCTTCGCTAAGGGAAGCATGGAACAAGACTACCTGGTGCGTGTCTGCGGTGTGCCCGGGGCTAAGGTTGAAATAGGAGCACCGGCGGTGTTGGGCAGGAAAGTAGCGGCGAACGCCGCTCGCAAATCAATTGTGTTCTTCTCTGAAGCATACGAAATCAGCGGCGGGGGCAGGGCGAAAGAGTTTTATCGCGATGTTCTTCCGCCTCTAGCTGATTTAGCGATGCGAGAGAGTTGTCAGCTGGTTGTGAAACTACACCCTGCGGAAAGTCTAGCGGAACGACAAGGGTTTGTTTTTGATACCCTAAGCCCCGCTCAAAGAAATGTCGTCCGGGTTGTGGCTGGTCCACTCGAGGACCTGCTCAACGACACGTGGTTTGGTGTAACAATCTTATCGACTGTGGCCGTGGACTGCGCGACGCAAGCGATCCCATGTTTCCTATGCAGCTGGCTGGAATTCTGGCCTTACGGATATATCGATCAGTTCACCCGATTTGGGGTTGGCATCAAGCTTGACCGACCAACCGACCTACTGGAGATTCCGAAACTGCTGGCCACCTACAAGCCAGATCCGATCGTTGTTCGGAATTGTTCGACCCCGATTGAAAGCGCCCGATTCGCCGCATTGCTCGGGCGTGGCTCCCGAGCGACATTGACAGCGTTGTGACAAAATCAAATCGACGTCAGGTAATTTCTCAATGGACAAGAAGCCCATATTGTTTCGTGCCGACGCCAGCGCCGCGATAGGTACGGGACACATAATGAGAAGTCTTGCCCTCGCAGAAGCCTGGCAGGATGTTGGAGGGGCGGCAACAATTGCTATGGCGCAATCGACGCCGGCGATCGAAAAACGCTTGCATGCGAGAAATATTCAGATTGACGCATTCACGACTGCACCCGGTGACACTTCTGATGCAACGCAGACTGCGTCCTTGGCCCGCGATCTCGGCACAATTTGGGTTGTGGTTGATGGGTATTGTTTTGGCGCCCGTTACCAGAGCACTTTGAAAGACGCCGGGTTGAAAGTTTTGTTTATCGACGATAACGGTCACTCAGAACACTATCCTGCCGATATCGTGCTCAATCAAAACGCTCACGCATCCAAAAAACTCTACGTTTCACGAGCGGACGACACTCGTTTGCTTTTAGGGCCTCGATACGCTTTGTTGCGCAGGGAGTTCCATCGCTGGGCGAACTGGAAACGCCAGATTCCTGATGTGGGGCGCAGGATTCTTATTACCCTGGGAGGCAGCGATGCCGCAAATGTTACGCAACGTGTCGTAGAGTGCTTGTCCGGATTCGATACGATACCCCTCGAGATGGTTGTGGTCGTGGGCGGAGCAAATCCCAACGCCGAACTACTTAACAAGATAGCGAGCCGGTCTGAGGGCAATGTTCGCATCGAAACCGACGTTGCAAACATGGACGAGCTGATGGCATGGTGCGATGTGGCGATTGCTGCGGCGGGTACAACCAGCTGGGAATTGTGCTGCCTCGGAGTTCCGGCAATTCTTTTGGACGTAGCTGAAAATCAGACCGCAGTTGCGCAGCATCTCAATCGTCTGGGCGTTGCGGTACACGTCGACGTCCATGAGGGGTCATTTGACGACAAACTTCTATCTGAGCTCGCATCCCTCATGGGTTCAGCGGAGTTGCGAAGTAAAATGTCGAACAAGGGACGCGCACTCGTTGACGGCTACGGCGCTTCTCGTGTTCTCTCGTTTTTTGATCCGCGGATCTGTCTTCGATGTGCGGAAGATCGCGACTGTCGACTCTTGTGGGAGTGGGCGAATGATCCTTTGACACGTGCGATGTCGTTCTCGAGCGATCCAATTCCGTGGGAAGCTCACGTGTCGTGGTTTCAAGCAAGACTTGCTGATCCGAAAGCCATAGTCTACATAGCCGCCGATATGCATGGACAGCCCGTTGGTCAGCTTCGTTTCCTAACCGGAGCGGATCGCGCGACCATCTCAATCAGTTTGGTCCCAGAGTGGCGTGGCAGAGGTTTGGCGCTTGAGATTATTAATGTAGGGGTGGAGAAATTTTTTCGGATGTCCAACGTTCGCGCTATCGACGCATACATAAAGCCAGGTAATGCAGCCTCCTTAAGGCTGTTTCCTCGCGCCGGGTTTTTCCGAGTTGGTGACACGGTAATCGATGGGCATTCAGCAATGCATTTTGTTCTCGAACGGCCGGAGTTTGTAGCGTGAACAATTCATTGCAAATCAATCAGCGGATCGTAGGCGCGGGGCAGCCGGTTTACGTGATTGCTGAAATTTCTGCGAACCATAATCACGAATTCGAACAAGCAGCGAAAATTGTGCGTGCCGCCAAAGATGCTGGCGCGGACGCAGTGAAGCTGCAGACTTATACTGCCGACACGATCACCTTGCGCAGCGATCAAGAATGTTTCGTGGTCAAAGGAGGGACGCTTTGGGATGGCAAAACCCTCCACAATCTGTACGGCGAGGCTTTTATGCCGTGGGAGTGGCAGCCGAAGCTGAAGGTAATTGCAAACGAACTGGGCATGGACCTGTTCTCAAGCGCGTTCGATGAGACCGCCGTCGACTTCCTCGAGAGTATGGGTGTTCCCGCTCACAAGGTTGCGTCTTTCGAACTCGTTGATATTCCGCTGATTCAAAAGATGGCAAGCACCGGGAAGCCGTTGATCATGTCGACGGGGATGGCCAGTCTGGAGGAGATTGACGAAGCAGTGGCAGCTGCGCGCGGCGCCGGGGCGGCGCAAATTGCTCTTCTCAAATGTACGAGTGCCTATCCTGCATCTCCAGAAGAGATGAATCTGCGTACGATTCCTTATCTTGCGGCACACGCCGGGCTCCCGGTTGGCCTCTCCGATCACACAATGGATGTTGCCGTGCCGGTCACGGCCATAGCGTTGGGTGCCTGCATCATCGAAAAACACCTGACACTGTCGCGAGCCGTTCCCGGTCCAGACAGCGCATTCTCGCTCGAGCCAAGTGAATTCAAGGCAATGGTGGATGCGGTGCGAATCGCCGAAAGGTCTCTGGGCCAAGCCCGTTTTGGCGCGAGCGAAAAAGAGGAAGGCAGCCGTCTTTTCCGAAGATCGCTGTTTGTCGTTGCTGACATGAAGTGCGGCGAAACGTTTACCGAGGAAAATGTGCGTTCGATTCGTCCTGGGCGCGGTTTGCATACCCGACACTTGAGGGAAGTACTCGGAAAGCCAGCAGCGCGGGAAATTCAACGTGGTACTCCATTGAGCTGGGATCTGGTCCGCGGGCATGAGGGTTCTTAGCCCTTTCCTGAAACGCGTGATGTACCCGGCCCTGTCGTCGGTTGGATTCCCTCGCTACTACGCCCGCGAGGGTCGCTTTTGTGCAATCACCTATCATGGCGTACGTCCAGCTGGGTATGTCTCTATTGACCCGGCGCTCGATGGCGGCCTAGTGTCTGCCGAGAGTTTTCGCCGTCAAATTCGTTGGTTGAAGTCGCAATTCAATATCGTTTCACCGCGCGAAGTTCGCCAGTGGCTTGCGGACGAGCAGAAGCTCCCCCCGCGCGCTGTGTTGCTCACTTGTGATGATGGTCTCGTCAACGTAGTCACCGAAATGATTCCAATCCTAAAATCCGAGGCGGTGACGTGCTTATTCTTTATTACCGCTGCATCGGCAGCGAGCGCCGCTTCCATGCTCTGGTATGAAGAGCTGTACTTGATGTTGCTGAGCGCCAAAGGCGCGACGGTGCATTTGGGTCATCTAGAGCTAGGTGAGAAAGTCGTCGAACGTGACACGATCCGGCAATCGTGGTGGCGTATCGTGCAAACTCTTTCGAGGCTCGAGGAGAGGCCTCGTTACGCTGTGTTGGATGATATTCGCGAAGCCTGCGGATTGCCGGAGAATTGGTTCTCGCAATGCTTGAACGATGAGCCGAACAGGCAGCGTTTCCTGCGCCTCACCGCCGACGAATTGAAAACGCTCTTGGCGGCCGATATGACAATCGGAGCTCACTCTCTTAGCCACCCTGTGCTCCCCAAGATGGTCGACGCTCTTGCCTGGGCTGAGATTGAGCAGAGTGCGAAGCTCATTGAGGAAGCCATAGGGACGTCAATCTGGTCCTTCGCGTACCCCTTCGGTGATCAAACCTCTGTGACCGACAGAGAAACAAAAATGGCCGAAAAAGCAGGCTATGAATGTGCGTTTGTGAATTTTGATGGCGGATTCGGGAGCCATATTGAGCGCTTTTCGATTCCGCGAGTACACGTTACCGCCGACATGCGGCTGGGGGAATTCGCGGCTCACGTCTGCGGATTTCACAATGCGTTGCGTCGATGGATTGGGCGCTGAGTAGCGTGATGCCGACGGATTTCACAACTAATCGAAGAGACCGCAATCTTGACGTATACAACGAGTCACGTGTGGCGGCCCATTATGCTCGTCTCGAATATCTCTCCGAGTGCGAGCTCCATTTGTTTCAATCATTCCTCAAGCCCGGAATGGCGATCCTTGATCTTGGAGTCGGCGGCGGACGAACCACGCCGTATCTCTCAGCGATTGCGTCGCGTTACGTAGGAGCAGACTACGCGAGTGAGATGGTGTCCGCCTGTCGGAACAAGTTCCCGACTCTTGAGTTCAAAATCCTTCATGCTGCGGATCTGCGTGAGTTCGAAAGTGAGCACTTTGATGCGGTGATCATGGCATTCAACAGTATCGATTACGTGATACCCGACAACGTGCGAGCGCGGGCGCTATGTGAAATTCATCGAGTGCTGAAAAATGGCGGCGTTGTGATTTTCTCGTCTCACAATCCTCGCGCATTTTGGGTACGGCCTGGGTGGAGCCGCTCAAGAGTTCAGCAGGTCGCGGCGCAGGTATCCGGAGGTCGCAAGACCGCAGAGCGCTTGGCCATCGGAATCTTAACTATCTTGAGAGCGGGCGCATCAGCAGCAACGAGTATCGCGCTTTCTGCGGTGCGGCTCGCGCGCAGACTTCCGAAGCGCGCGTTCTGGCGAGGCGAAGGCTACATGATGGACAATGCTCACGGCGGCCTTTTAACTCATTATGCGGTTCCTGAGGTCGTGATCACGGAACTCACCAGTGCAGGTTTCCGGCTGCTTAAAGTGCTCGGTGATGACTACCCCGCTCACAGCAAGATTTTCGTGACAGACTGGTACTACTATGTTTTTAGCACCGTTCAGAAATCTTCGAGCCCAACCACTTGCGAATAGTTGTTCACAGCGAGGTTCCGAATGATCCAGCGCTGCGGCGCGACTGGAATGACCTTGTCCACGCCATGGAGCGTCCGCAGGTGTTTTACACATATGAATGGGCCATTGCAGTGCAACAGGCGTATCGCCAAGAAATGCCGGTATTGCTGTTGTTGGGATATGATGGCGACGCTCTAAAGGGAGTTGCGGCTCTCGCACTCGATCGAAACCGAAAATCTGCTCATCTTCTTTGCCATACGACCGCCGACTATTGCGATTTCGTGAGTCGGGGGCCCGACCGCGAGAACTTCGTCGCCGGGGTGTTGAAGGAACTCCTTAGATCGAGAATTCAGACGTTTCAACTCGCCAATCTTCCAGCGGATTCCTTGTCTTTGCCTGCCCTTCGTGCGGCTGCACAACAACTCGGAATCCACATCTTTGATCGACTTGGCTATCAGTGTGCGCAAATCAATCTGGGGACGGGTGAAGGGCGGGCGCAACTTCGCCATGCCTTGGACAAGAAAAAGATGTTTCGCCGAAACATCAATTTTCTGCGACGAAATGCGCCAGTACGTCTTGAGCGTATCCGTTCGGCACTGGGTGCTCGAGAGGCGCTTCCAGAATTTTATGAAGCGCATGTTGCTCGTTTTTTTGCCACGCAACGCATCAGCAATCTTGTGCGATCTGAAAGACGACACTTTCTGGCGGAGCTTGCCGAGAGGCTTGCCGAAGCGGATTCGTTTGTGCTGACTCGGTTAATGGTTGGAGACCAAGCCGTCGCTTGGAACTACGGGTTTCAATTCGAGAGAAGCCTGTTTTGGTATCAACCGACGTTCGACAGTCGCGTGGAAGAGCATTCGCCGGGGTATTGTCTGTTGTCACAGATGATCATCGAGGCTTGCGATGAGCCTGCGCTGGACGTGGTTGATCTTGGGCTTGGGGCTGAGGGTTACAAGGAACGCTTTGCGAATGCATCTCGTGAGACGCGACATCTGACGTTGACGACATCGCGTCGACGGTACAGAGCGGTAGCGACTCGCTTCAAGCTAGCCGAGACGATTAAGGCGTCTCCCCGAGCAGAGAGACTGGCTCGCGGCATTGTTTCGCGCGGTTTGGCGGTGCGAAAGCGGATGCGTACGGGCAGTCCACGCGATTTCATACTTTGGAGTACGAAAAGATTGAGCGGACTCGTCTCGAGCCGTGAGCAGGTGGAATTCTACGAATGGGATGAGCAAGAGGCCCTCGGACGCCTGCCGATGTCAGATGACCTCGTCTTGCGCACGCTCGACCTTCAAACACTGGCCCGTGCCGCAATGCGCAACGAAGAAGATAGCGAGACGCTGACGTATTTGCTTCGCGCTGCGCGCAGGCTGAGATCTCAAGAACGCGAGACAAGAGGCTTCGTTCTTGTCGACCGTGACCGTACGCCCGTGCATTTCGGCTGGACAGCGCCATTCCAGGGTTTCGTCATGGACGAATTGTCGGTACGCCTGACAGCCCCCTCGGAAGGCGCGATCATGATTTTTGATTGTTGGACCCCTCAGGCTTTTAGGGGGCACGGGTATTATGGATTCGCCACCAGCCTCTTGGCGCGTCGAATCCTCGCGCAAGGCACGCAACCTTGGATATTCAGTGCGAGAACGAATGAATCTTCAGTGCGAGGCATAGTGAAGGTGGGATTTCTACACCGCTATTCGATGGTTGCCAGAAAAACAATGGGTTGGCGAACGGTCGAACGGGTTGGCTCAATACAGGGGCAGAAGCAAAACTCTTTCGTAACGCTTTAGACCTCGAAGCTTTGTTCACCGCGTTTCCGCAGCATGCAGGCAGCTCTGATTTAGACTCAAATGAACAGATATCCCTAATCTGACCATGTCATCCACGCCCGATATGCTGCCCGAACCCGTCGCTGCAACTGAGGAAACGCAGCAGTTTCGCTCACAGATGGGCCATATCTCCCGGCACTCACTCGTTTTCTTTGGTGGAACCGTATTCACTGCAATCGCCGGCTATTTGTTCAAAGTGTATTTAGCTCGGGTGTTAGGAGCGGAGATCCTCGGCCTTTACGCACTGGGAATGACCGTCGTAGGGCTCTTCAGTATTTTCGGCGCTCTTGGTCTTCCGCAGGCGGCTGTGCGTTTCGTAGCTGCCTACCGGGCTCGCAAAGACTACGAAGGTTTGCGAAGCTTCGTCGGTAAAAGCACTGTGCTGCTGCTCGCTCTCAACATTTTCCTTGGCGGGATTATTGTGCTGGTCGGTCCTTGGCTGGTGAAGAAATTTTATCACTCGCCAACTCTGGGCCCGTACCTCGCCTTCTTCGCAGCCATCATGATTCTGGGAGCGCTGACTAACTTTTGGAGCCAAGTGTTAGTCGGGTATCGCGACGTATCGAGTAGGGCGATCATCAACAATTTTGTCGGCGTCACATTAACCATCGTGCTCACGATTACATTCTTTGCTCTGCGAGGTAAAGGTCTTGGTGAGTATTTATCCGCGCAGTTGATCACAGCGGTCACGATCCTGATCATTTTACTGGTGGTTGCGCGTCGGCTCACCCCGGTTGAAGCTCGGCACCTCTCTCCTCGTTTCGAACCGTTTCCCCGCGAGGTATTGCATTTCTCTGCCACAGTCTTCGGAATCGACTTCTTGAAGTTTGTCCTTTCTCACTCGGACAAGGTTCTCATCGGCACGTATTTGAATCCTCGCGAGGTCGGCATTTATTCCGTCGCTGCCGCAATCGTGGTTTATGTTGCCGTGGTCTTGCAGTCTGTGAACCAGATTTTCGCGCCCACCATCGCGGATCTTCACGCACGTCAGGAACTTCAAGTCTTGAGCCGATTGTTCCAGACGCTAACAAAATGGATCATCGGCCTGACTTTGCCCCTGGCGTCTGTGGTCATTGCATTCGCGCGGCCGATCATGGGAATTTTTGGGGGCAGCTTCGAAAGCGGGTGGCCAATTCTTGTGCTCGGCACACTGGGGCAATTGGTGAGTTGTGGGGTGGGTTCGGTCGGGATGCTGCTCCTGATGTCGGGCAATCAAAGGCGGTTACTCCGGGTGCAGATCGGGATGGCAGTCGTCATGTTGACGCTAAATATCATCTTGATTCCCAGGCTCGGGATCCTGGGGGCAGCGATCGGAGCGGCTGTTACAAATGCCGGCACCAACCTCTGGAATTTGGTCGAAGTGCGGAGGGTTCTGGGATTGTCACCATACAATCGAACCTATGTTCGACTCTTGTTTCCGGTCGTCATCATGCTCGGGATTATCATGGCTATGCGAATCGGCATGACAGACTTCCATCATCGTTGGCTGGTGGTTGCGGGAGCATTGCTTACGTCGTACATCGTTTTCGTGGGAGGGATGCTCTTGATCGGTTTGGACAATGACGATCGCCTCGTCTTAAACGCGATTCGTGGACGGCTGCGCGGTAATTTTCAGAAAGCAATGGGGAGCTCTTAACATGTCAGATTGGCGGAATGTTCAACTGCACGAGGCCCTTTGTGCAGCGGTCGAACAGAAATATGCGGCTACGTTCGCTTCAGTAGAGGATCTTTTGACATTCCTGTTAAAGGAATCGTTAGTCGATCCCACGGCGCAATTGGACAAAGATGAACAAAAGATGGTGGAGCAACGTCTGCGCGATCTCGGATATGTCTAAGACAATAGATCTTGCCGGCCGATTTCTGCATCGCAATCGGAGTAATTGAAAGATGGAGACGCTGGAGTTCGTGAGGCGCCAGGGGCATGAGCGTCTTCACCCTTCACTCACGAATCCGAATTATCTGGTCCTTTCTCGGAGGCGCGAGATCTTTTCACGATGGATCGAAGCGCGCGATGAAAAGGACATCACGGTGTTGGACGTAGGGGGACGAATTCAGCCCTATCGCTCGTTGCTAGAAGGACGGTTTCGCAGTTATACCGCGCTTGACATCCAGCAATCCCCTCTTGTCGATGTGCGAGGAAGCGCCGAAGCGTTGCCGCTGCGTTCCGAAGCCTTTGACATCGTCATCTGTACCCAAGTTTTTGAATACTTCGCCGAGCCATCGATCGCAGCGCTTGAGATCCATCGCGTTCTTAAGCCGGCTGGCGCCGCGCTGTTGAGCTTCGCATCGTTTTACCCCCGTATTGCGGAGGAGGAACGCTGGCGATTTTTGCCGAATGGCCTGCGTTATGTGTTGAGACACTTCCGTCGCGTCGAAATCGTCCCAGAGGGTTCTAGCATTGCAGGCTTCAGCCGGGCGTGCGCGGTTTGCCTGACGATGTTTGCAAAATTTGCGGTCCCCCGAAAACTTACGACATGGACGGTGGTTCCTATTCTTAACGTTGTTGGCCGATTAGCCGATCGCGCTGTACGGACTACGAATAATGAAGCATCGGGGAACTTTAGCGTCCTCGCGGAAAAGTGAAATAGGTGAATCTTGACGTTCGCCACTAATCTGTGGGAGAAGGCGAAAACCTTTCTGCCCATCGAAGGCTTTTTCTTCGATCGACCCCTAGTCCTTTTGCAGAGCGACGATTGGGGTCGGGTAGGATTACGGGATCGCGAGGGGTTTGACCAGCTGACCGCCACTGGTCTGCAACTGGGGCAGCATCCCTATGACTTCTACACTCTCGAGACTGCAGACGATCTGAACGCAGTCATCCGACTCCTCAAAGGCCATCGAGATTCTTCTGGGCGTCATGCTTGCATCGAAATGAATTTCCTCACCGCGAACCTGGATTTGTCGAGAATGCGCGGCGGCAACCGAATCGAGCTTCGACCTTTAGCTGACGGTCTTCCCGATGGCTGGCAGCGTCCGGGATTGTTCGAAGTGTACCGGGAAGGAATGCAGGCCGGCGTTTTTTACTCGGCGCTCCACGGTGCGACTCATTTTTCGGAGGCGGCCGTTGCACGTCACGTAAGCGATCAAGGAACGCGGGGTACGCTGTTGCATCAGCTGTGGGATGTAGGGACGCCATACATCTACTGGAGAATGCCATGGATCGGTTACGAATATTGGGATCCCGAACAGACAGGAAATAATCATTTCCTGTCCCTTGAGCAGCAGGAGAAAAAAATTGGTGCTGCGGTAGGATTTTTTGCGAAATGTTTTTCGGCGGTGCCACGGTCCGCTTGTCCTCCCGGGTATCGAGGCAACCACCATACATTTCGTGTCTATGCTCAGTATGGGATCAGGGTGGTTCAAAACGGAGCAGGATTATTGGCCCCGCCACACTTTGATCGATACGGTGGTTTGCACATCTATCGTTCGGTGGAGTTGGAGCCTGCGGTCGAGGAGTCTTTCTCTCTCGATGCCGCAGTTGAGGCCGCGACGAGGTGCATTCAGCGGAAACTCCCGGTGATCGTTTCGATCCATTCGATCAACTTCCACTCAACCTTGCAAGACTTTCGAACCGCTACCCTCCAAGTGCTCGACAAATTCTTGACGGTTCTGGAGCGACAATACCCCAACCTACTATACGTCCACGATGAGGACCTTTGGCAGCTCGTGCAGACTGGCAGCTACGACACCGACTCTCGTGTTGTTAGTGTTGGGGTGACAAAAAGGAAACTGAGCGGTAAAAGTACAACTGGACTCGCACGATGACAGTGTCAAAGCGATCAGTGGTTTTCGTCACGGTTGATTGTCTCCGCGCCGACCACGTTGGGTTCCTTGGCTACAATCGACCCACGACGCCATTCCTTGACTCGCTGGCTCGAGAGAGCTTTGTTCTGCCGACCGCTATCGTCGGTGGATCCCCAACGTATTACTCCTTTCCGCCAACTTTCGCCTCTCGGCCATCGCTCTCACTCGGCCGCGACATTTTGGGTATCAGCGCCGGCGAGCCGACACTCGCTTCCGCATTCCGCGATGCGGGATATCGGACCGCGGCATTTACGGCAGCCAATCCGTACATTTCCTCACGATTCGGGTATGACGGCGGGTTTGAAACCTTCTGCGATTTTCTCGACAGCGAACTTGAACCAGTCAACGACACAAACCAATTGGGGGCAGCGGCAGGCAGTCGCTTGAATCGCGCTCTTGCACGCGCGAGCCAGCGGCTGGGGCCGGCAGGCTCGATCTACGACGAACTGTATTTTCAGTATTGTGTCAGATGGGCGACTCCCGTCCCGACGTCGCTACTCCAACTGCGACGTTTCCCGTCTGCGGACGTAATCGTTGACCATGCAAAGACCTGGCTCGCATCGATCGGCGAGTCCCCGTTTTTTCTTTGGTTACATTTGATGGACCCACACGCGCCCTATTATCCCACCACGCAAGCGCTCAGCATGATGAACAATGCTGATGTAACTCCGTCTCAGGCTCTGTACCTGAATTCCTTTTGGAATCGTTCCGACTTGGGCCCAAAGCGCCTGCACCGCCACCGAGAGATGTTGGTCCAGTTGTATGACGCGGGAGTTCGCTGGGTTGATCACCAACTGAAGGGACTCGTCGATTCTCTTCAACAAAGGCAACTTTGGGACAGTTGCATGTTTATCGTAACCGCGGACCACGGCGAAGAATTTTTGGATCACGGCGCTCGCTTCCACTCGCCAAATGGATTGTTTGAGGAGACCATACACGTTCCGCTCTTAATGCGAGTTCCCTATATCCAGGCACTCGAACAGTCTAGATCACCGTTCAGTCTCCTTCATCTCGCACCAACGGTGCTGGACGCGGCGCAGGTTTCGATTCCAGCGGAATTTCGCGGACACAGCCAATGGTCGCGCTTGCAGTCGGGCGAACCCGGCAACGCGCCTGCAATTGCAGAGTGTGTAACCGGTTGCACGAATCCTTACTGGCCTGGTCAAAGATCAGGCGCTCGCATACTTGCGGTCCGAGAGTCTCGCTACAAGTTGGTTCTCCAGTTCGGCTCAGGAAAAGAGGATTTGTTTGACCTTGATGCCGATCCAAACGAACTTGCGCCATTGCCCCACGGCGCGGAAACTCACATCCGTCGCCGTTTGCTTGAGGAAGCTCGCTCTCATCTGTCATCTGAGAGAAACCATAGAGCTAGATTGCGAAGCCGAATGCGCGACTTGCGACTGGAATGGGCAAAAGGGGTTGCATAACTCCAATTACCATGAACCTCCCAACAGTAGTGTCTCCGGCATCAATTTGACCGTTGCATGACGCCCATTCGAATTCTCATTGATACCTTCGCCGACGAGGGTGAAACGAATGCTCAAATGAGCAACGCGCGTGAAATTATTGTTCGCCTCAATGCGGAGCGTTTTCATGTGACGACGTTCAAAACTGGAAAGCTGGATTCGCGCATCGAGGCGCGACCGAATACGAAAGTCGTATCATTACCGATACGTAGGCAGACAGTCCCAATTCTCCGTCAGTCCCTCTTTGGCGATCACGATCTCTTGTTTTACCCAAAAGCTTCGCCGGCAATGAAGTGGTACATGAAGATGAAAACTGTGCGGGGACGCCGTGGGTTGGTGGTCGGAACAGTCGAGTCCCAAATGAATTTGAGAGATGAGCTGACTGTCAATTCCCAGACGGTGCGCTTGATTGAACAAACGGTTTTACGTGCTGACTATCTCTTCAGCAACGCGAACTCGGTGGCCCAGAGTCTACATTCGCATTATGGCCGGCTGAGTGAAGTAATTCCAACGGGTGTCGACACAATGTTTTTTACCCCTACCGACCAAACGCCGCGAAACGTGCGACCCAGGGTACTCTTCGTAGGTTCACTGAGACCCTTCAAAGGACCACATCTTCTGATCGATGCCGCCGAACGGTTCCCGCAAGCGGATTTTGTAATTGTGGGCGAGGGCACTATGGCGTCGGAACTGAAAGCACGCTCAAACAAAAAAGCCAACGTTACAATTACAGGGGCGCTCTCGATGTCCGCTGTACGAGATGAGTATCGCGCATCTGACGTGTTTCTCTTCCCTTCACGTTGGGAAGGATCGCCCAAAGTGATCATGGAAGCTTCGGCATGCGCCCTGCCCGTCATTTCTTTTCGTGACTATGAACCCGAGACTGTGGTCGACGGTAACACTGGGTATCTTGTGAGCAGCACAGACGAACTGTTCTCGCGCCTAGAAACGTTGATCTTAGACCGCGAAATGCGTCGTCGAATGGGGCAGTCGGCACGAGCCCACGTTGCGAAATTCGACTGGAACGTCGTAACCCGTCAATGGGAGGATGTGTTCCTTCGGTTAGTCACGCAGTCGCAATAGAACGAGAGTTGGTATAAACGTTCGCACCAACCTGATTGACGTCGTTTGCAATGGTGATGAGAAGCTGTTGGAGCATTGTTTAGTACTTGGAAAGGAAGTAACTGCGGCCAGTGATTGAATGATGCCGGATAAAATCAGCATCCTTTTCATGAGGTGGGTGGACTTCGATAACACGAACGCCCAAAGCCTCAATGTCCGTGAAGTCGCGCTCCGACTCGATTCGCGGCGCTTTACCTGCACATTGTTCTACGAACGCGCGCCTGATCCACGTTTGCTGAAGAAGTCCAACATACGTCTTGTCAAAGTGGCGCCGAGATTACGCACGGCGATCGTGTTGCGCGAAATGCTCCGGCAACATCAAGTCATTGCCTACATCAATCACAGCCCTGCGACGTATCTCTTTTTGCGTCTGCCTCGAAAGGTCAGATCCGGGACAATCACCGTCCACCATGCCGAAGCGCCTGCTGGACAAGCCACGAACGTAGATCGAACGACGAAATTCATTTCTCAAGCTGTCATGTCACGGTGTGATGCACATACTGCGATCTCTGAATTTGTGTCGCATGACCTCGCAGGTGCAGGAATCAAGGCTGATTTCATTCTGCCCGTCGGAGTGGATACTCGGCTCTTTTCTCCTCCGCCGGAAAGGAAACATCAGGAACCAACTGTCTTATTTGTCGGCACGGTGATTGAGCGTAAAGGCGCCAACCTTTTTGTGGATGCAGCCCAGGCTTTTCCGATGGCGAAGTTTCTCTTAGCCGGTTCGGGTCGCGGGGGATTCGATGAACTACTATGCCGACGATGTCAGGAGCAAAACATTACTAATGCTCGTTTTCTGGGATCGCAGTCGCAATCTGCCATGGTCGACATCATGAAGCGGAGTGATATCTTCCTGTTGCCGTCGCGGCTCGAGGGTATCCCGAAGGTCACGCTGGAAGCCGCCGCAACAGGGTTGCCCTGCATCGTTTTCGATGACTACCAGACGCCCTCGGTGGTCGATGGCGAAACGGGTTTCCAGGTGAAGACGGTGACAGAGATGCATGAGCGGCTGCGTTTGCTAATTCAGGACGCACCCTTGCGCCAAAAACTGGGAACTGCTGGTGTACGTCACGCCAGAACATTCGATTGGGATACTATCGCTCGCATTTGGGAAGAAGCTTACTCGCAGCTGGCAGATAGGGTAAGCACTCCTGATGTGTCATCATAAAGAATTCGCCGCGAAACATGGTGGCTGGCATCGACCACGCGTTGATCACGGCATTTCACGCGTGCATTCCTAAACTCTAAGGTGAGCGCCTTTTGCGCGTTTTGACTCTGACGCCGTTTTATCCTGATTCTAAGGACAACACTCGGGGCTGCTTCGTGGCAGAAGTGCTTCCATCACTCGAGCGCGCAGGTGTGTCCAATACGGTTATTGCGGCGCAGCCATTTTATCGGGCACTAGGCGCCGCGGATTCGTCAGCTGTTCCAGCGACTTGGGTGAAGTATTTTTCAATCCCCGGAAATAACGGACTGTCCCTTAGCGGCGCTTTTTTGTTTGCGCGGCTGATCGGAAAAATTCGAGACCTCCATCGACAGGACGAACTTGACCTGATTCATGCCCACGGAGCGCTTCCTTGCGGACACGCGGCCATGTTGATCCATCGCGAACTGGGAATTCCTTACGTTGTTTCTGTTCATGGCCTCGATGTTTATTCTGACGTCCAGGTTACCGGGCGTGTTGGGCAATGGTGCCGCCGGGTTTCTCGCCTCGCTTATCACTCCGCCGGACGTGTGCTGTGTGTCAGCGAACACGTCAGGAAGGTTGTGATCGACGGAGGAATTCCTTTTCGACAAACGTCGGTCGTATACAACGGCGCCGATCCTGACCTCTTCAGGCCTGTCCAGCAACTGTCTCAAAATGCACTTAGCGTCTTGAGTGTGGGCAACCTGATCCCGACGAAAGGCCATGCAATCCTTCTGCGTGCACTTAGCGCCATAAAGGCAACTCATCCGGATCTGACTTGCGAAATTGTCGGAATCGGCCCAGACCGCGAGCGGCTCCAGCAATTGGCTCGCGAACTAGAATTGTCCCAAGTTCGTTTCCTCGGACGCTTAAGCCGTCGCGAATTGGCCAAAGCTTTCGGTCGGTGCGCGCTGTTCGTGCTGCCGAGCTTTTACGAAGGATTGGGGTGCGTCTATCTTGAAGCGATGGCATCCGAGAGGGTAGCGATCGGATGTCGGGGGCAGGGGATCGAGGAAATCATTGAACACGGAAAGAACGGGTGGTTGGTTGATCCGGAAAGTTCCTATGATCTTGCCACCGGGCTTACCACGCTTCTATCGAACGCTGCTGAGCGAGATACCATTGCGGTGGGTGGGCGGCAAACGATACTTCGCGGATTTACGCTCGCTCATCAGGCTGAAAGACTCGGCGCAATTTACCGGGAGATCGGGCAGTGAGACGTCGCCTCACGCTCATCACCGAAATAATCGCGCCTTATCGCGTACCAGTATTTAATGCCCTTGCCGCGAGGGACGACATTGATCTGCACGTAGTGTTCCTCTCGCAAACTGACCCGAACCTGCGGCAATGGGACGTGCCATTGAGTGAAATTCGATTCTCATTTGAAGTTTTGCCGTCGTTCCGTCGGCGTATCAAGAAGTACAATCTACTGCTGAATCGGGGCCTCACACGAGCCCTCGCTCGGCAACGTCCCGAGGCCATACTCTGTGGCGGCTACAACTATGTCGCCTCATGGCAAGCCGCTCTGTGGGCCCGAAAGCGACGGATTCCATTTCTGCTTTGGATTGAGAGCACTGCATTCGATCAACGTAAAAAACGGGCCCTAGTCGAGGGCTTAAAGAGAAAATTCTTTGGGCTGTGCTCGGGATTTGTCGTACCGGGTCGATCTTCAGCAGACTATCTCCGCGAGTTTGACGTTTCGGACAGGAAAATCTTTCGCGCTCCGAACGCGGTTGACAACGCGCTCTTTTCCGAAGGTGCGCAAGAAGCACGTAGAGACGCAGCGAATGTGCGAACTCGTCTCGAGCTGCCTGACCGGTACTTCCTCTATGTGGGAAGGTTGGTGGAGGCAAAGGGCGTCTTTGAACTTCTCGATGCTTATGCCAAACTGGAAGAATCGTTGCGCTCAATCATCGGATTAGTCTTCGTGGGTGGGGGTAAGGCGCGATCGCAGTTGGAAAGTCGTGCTGCACCTGTTGTGCCGGGCAAGATTCGCTTTGTGGGTTTTGTTCAAAAGGAACAGCTCCCTGCATACTATGCGTTGTGCGACGCGTTAATGTTTCCTACGCACAGCGATCCCTGGGGACTGGTTGTGAACGAGGCGATGGCTTCTGGAAGTGCAATCGTGACAACCGATGTTGCAGGCTGTGCGGCGGACTTAGTTGAAAACGGCGGCAATGGTTTTGTCGTCGCAAGTAAAAGTGTCACTCCACTTGCGGACGCGATGCAGAACTTGGTATCGCACGATGAGCTAAGAAGGCAGATGGGCTTACGAAGTATCGACAGAATCCAAGACTACTCGCCCGATGCGTGCGCGGCTGGGATTGCGCGGGCGGCAGGAGTGGACTGTGAGGAGCGTCCGTGACCGGCGGTTCGTGGAAACTCGTGCTATTCGGGTTTGCAGTCGTCGGATTGCTCGTTGGGTACTTCTTTGTCCAAACCCATCCCGGCTACTTCAACAACGTTGATTACCTGGGCGCGCTCGTGTTGCTCCAACTAGTCCTCGGAAGCTTGTGGCACTACGAGATTGTCTACTTCCCGTTACTTGTTACCTTTTTTCTTTGGGCCGGAATGGATTTGCCGTTTGCCTCAGTGGGCATGACGGCCCGCTGGTTGGTTTTGGTGGTTGCTGCGTTTGCAGGCTTTGTAATGTGGATGCGTGAACGCCGGCACACCTACGACGCATTTCATCTAGTCGCCTTGTTTTGTGTTGCGGCAGCTCTTGTTTCAGCGCTCGTCTCCGCAGACACCCCGACTTCTCTCCTGAAGGTGTTGAGCTTATTTCTCCTGTTTCTGTATGGCGCAACGGGAGCTCGACTTGCAATTTTTGGTCGAGAAACAAAATTCGTTAAAGGTCTCCTGATCGGATGCGAGTTGGTAGTGTATGCATCCGCCGCGGCTTATCTGGGGGCTGGGCTGCCCATATGGGGGAACCCGAATTCCCTTGGAGCCGTAATGGGTGTCGTCATGGTCCCGATCTTATTGTGGGGCGTGATTGTCGCGAGAACCAGGGGCCAGCGATATCGATGTCTGATTGCGTTACTAATGGCGGGCATACTCCTCTACGTTGCGTTGTCACGTGCCTCAATGCTCGCAGCTGCCGTCGCTGTCATTGCCCTTTGCGCGTCGTTGCGGCGACAAAGGCTCCTTTTGCAAGGGGCCTTCGTTGGAGTGTTTGTGCTGGCGTGTGCGGCGGTGCTGAATCCTACACACTTCGACAACTTCGTCAGTTCGGTCACATCTGAAATTTTGTACAAGGGAAAACATGAGACGGGGGTTTTAGGATCAAGGGCGAGTCCCTGGCAGGAAACAGTCACTGTTATCCAACAGCGTCCATGGTTCGGCACAGGGTTCGGCACGAGCTACATGGGGGAATATGCCGAACGCGGACCGCTCGACCTGGCCCCATCCAAGGGCGGACTCTACACCAAGGAAGGCACAAATCGTGAACATGGGAACAGCTACCTAGCGCTCGTCGAGTATGTGGGTCTACTTGGAATACTTCCTTTTGTGTTGTTGGTATTTCTCGTCGTGCGCATGATTGTTCAAGTTTGCGCATGGATGCGGGAAACGTCCAACCCCTATCACTGCGCAATCCCTTTGGCCATGGTGTTGTTGGCCGGCTTGGTCCATGCTTTCTTTGAAGATTGGCTGACTTCCGTCGGTTACTATCTCTGCCTATTTTTTTGGACGTTGGCTTTCTTACTGCGCGATATGATGCCTGCCACGAGTCCTCTCAGGATCCCGGCGCCATCGCCGGCGCACCCCAGGGTCTCCCCTCATCCCACCCAAACGATAGTTACCAGCCGATGATTCATTTATTCGTAAATGCTCTGGCGGCGACTGCCGGAGGGGGACTGACATATGTCCGCAACATTGTTCCGCAGCTCGCCGATAGACCCGATGTTCGAGCGACTGTGTTGGTGCCTGCAGAGCTCAAACGCGAGCTGAGCGCTGCTGCCAGCGTTGATATTGTTGGCGAACCAGTTCATTCAGTAACGGCAGCCCGCTACTGGTTCGAGCAGAGATCGTTGCCGGGCTTGCTACGTTTGTCAAAGGCGGATGTTTTGCTCTCGGCGGGTAACTTTGCGCTGCGAAAATGTCCAATTCCCCAGATACTGCTGAGCCGAAATGCCCTCTACACTTGTCCTGAGTTTTATCGCGATCTGCGCCTCCGCGGGGAGTATCGCCTTTGGATGGACACTTGCCTGAAGGGGTGGGTGGCGAAGTCGGCGGTAAAGACAGCCGATGTGACGGTCGCTCCCAGCGAAGCGTTTGCGTCTGACCTGCGGCGATGGACGGGCATTGATGTTTTGGCGATTCATCATGGCTTCGATTCGAACGCATTCTTCGCAGGAGAGACGCCGCTTGGACCAGAGATCAAGAGGAAACTCGAGTCAACGGCGCGCGGCACCAGGCTGCTTTTTGTCAGCCACTACAACTATTATCGAAACTTTGAGACCTTAATCCGGGGGTTCGCACGCGCACTCCGAAACCAAGGTGGCGAGGCACTCCAACTCGTGCTTACCTGCACACTGAGATCGGATGAAAATCCAGGGTCTTACCACGCTGAACCCGCGGCCAGGTTGGCCGATGGGTTGGGCATTCGAGCAAATATCATCGAATTAGGATCGGTTCCGTACACGCAGCTGCACCACGTATATCGAGCGTGTGACATCTATGTGACGCCAGCGTATTGCGAGTCGTTTGCGCATCCGCTGGTTGAAGCAATGTCCAGTGGGCTACCGATCATTGCGTCGGATATCCCGGTGCATCGGGAAATTTGCCGGGAATCGGCCGTGTATTTTCCGCGCTTTTCTGATGAATCCCTTTGCGAGGAAATTGGGACTTTGGCTGTATCGCGAGAACGTCGCAACAAACTGGTTTCCGCGGGCCAAATTCGGGTCTCGGACTTCAGTTGGAAGCAACACGTGGATCAAATCATCGAGCTGGCCGCCAAACTGATTGGCAAGTCGCGGTGACGTACACGCTGTCAGCGAGATAGAAGAGCGGTGGAACAAACTCGCTCGCGCGCCCAACATTGCTGCATCCGGCTTGGTGCGCCGTAGGCCTTTCGGGCAGAGTGGCAGACGGAGAAAATTTAATCGTTTCGAAGTGTGTTCTTCACGCTCATCTTTAATCGACCTTTTTTGGATCGAACTGCGATCGAACGTTGATCGAACTATCGCACGACGAAAAACGAATACTCTCCAGCGGGCACAGTACTTGCTTGAGGACTCACGTTGCAAAAATGCAGCGTCACCGTGTTTGCTTTTGCCACGTATGCGTTCAACGACAAATTTCCCAAGGCTGCGGGGGGCGTTGGCGACTGAATTTCCGTACCCGGATCCAAGCCGGGGCTTGCCACGTTGACGTCTATGCAAGCCTGCGGCGAGACAGGGCTGGCTTTGACCGCGATCCGTTTTATCTCAGCCCGTGAAATCGGCTTGCCGCCTCCGACGCTTAATGTTGACCCGTCTTGAATGACGACGGGCACGGCAAATGTCTTTGCGCTCGCGGTCAACTGCTCTTTCCAACTCTTTCCGTCACCGACATTGCCGATGTAGTTCGAGAGCGATTTCGGTGCCCCGAAACTGATGCCGATTTGAGCGGCGTCTCCAGTGCCCTGGTCGTATCCAATGAAGGCGTCGTTGGGATCGTTGACGGGACGGTTGTTTGCCGTTGCTATGGTTTTTGCAAAGTCAGAATCGGAGAGGGTGAGGATGTGTCCGGGAGCGCTGCCGAGAGTCGAAAAATTCAGACGGCCCTTCAGGTTCGGACGTTTTCCGCCGTCCCCAAGTGGTTTAACCGCCATCACGAGCGCGCCCTGTTCGTAGAAAGCAGACGGAGGATAGTTCTGGGCAGAACACACGATCCAGGCAGGGGACCAGTTGCCGAGTGCTCCGCACGAATTCGCGAACACGACCGGCTTGTTCGCTCCGGCGACGGAGACGACTTGGGCCGAGAGTGAGTCAATTGTCAAAGTTGCAGCCCCAAAAGCCGAGTTTGTATCGCCCGAAGCTCCTAGAACAAAATCTCCAGGCCAAAAAGCGAGTTTGGGAAAATACGTGACCGGGGCAACGGTGTATGCCGCCGGCGGCGCCTGCGAATCGGTAAATGTACAGACCTCGCCCGAGCATGCAGTGCTTCTGGCTACGTTTGTGCTAACCGCAAAATTGCCTTTTCCGTACGGGGCCTGTTCACGGCTTTCGGGCGACACAGTTACCCGCAGCAGATCAAAGTGGTCAGCGCCAGGAATGTCTGCCGTTGAAACGGTGATGCTGCCCGCCCCATTCGAGAGTGCCTTCCCCGCGTACAAGGGATTTCCATAACCATGCTTGGGATGGTGCGGAACGATGTAATAGCGATAGTCATTTTTTCCATTGTTCGCAAAGACTGGAATCTTGCCTTGGGGGCCTTCTCCGCCCGACCAATTCAGCCGCTGCCCTTCGGCGATGATTCCGGCAATGCCGATATTGCCCGACCTGTTCTTGCAGTTGCCAACTTCCATGTAGACATTTTCCAAAGCCGTCGGGCCATAGCCGCCTCGCGGTGATCCAGTGCGCACGCCAAACTGGTTGTAGCCTTGGACGACGCTGTCTGACACTCGTAAAGTATTGCCGGACTGCCAATCAATTCCATTTCCCTGGCATTGAGGCGAGAGGTTCAGGTTCTTCAGCCATCCGACGGCAGACCATTTATTGAATGGCCCGGGCGCGGTTACGTAGCTACCGCAAAAGGTGGCGTCACATCGAACGCCGCGGCCGAGACTCGTGGAAAGCCCGTCCAGCAGGAAACCTTGATCGTCATCTACCTGAATATAGGAACCGAACGTCCCTGACTTAGCAGCGCGAGTGCTGATGTTGTAGATTCTCGTCTTCTGGCCATTTATTTCGATAAAGGGTTTCATCCCGTTAGGAACCATGGGTCGTCCGCGCGGATTTACGAGCGTCACGTCGAGAACCGCATTTGAGTTCGCCGGATCTCCCACGTAAATGCACGGGTCGTCCATGTAGCACTCAAGTATCGAACCCGAGAAATCGACTGTCTGATTCGAGCCCCGCACCGAGACTTTAGCGTAAAGGCGATATTCGCCCGGAGGGACGATGACCTTGCCAGACTGTGGGGTTCCCTCAGGTTTCGTGGGGGTAATCCGCGCGGCGATCAGTGCCTCTTGCAGACCATCGGACGCACTGGAAATTTTGTAGCCGGCCGCGTGAGCAACTGAGGTAGTAAACTGCAGGCTACCTGGCTTGCCATCTCCCTTGCAGGTTCCTCCAGTAACTCTTGCGGTCTCGGGCGTGCCAGTTCCGCTCACATAAATCCAATATTCCGGTTCGTCGCCCCGTACCCCCTTAGGGCAAGCGGGAAGACCGACTGATTTAGGACCTGGCACCGTGAAGTCGCTCGTTGACGATGCTGACCACGCGTGGTCATTCGCGTACTTGATCGCTACACTTTGGTCTTGGGTAGCAGCCTGGCTTGCAAACACGGCCGCGCAGGCACAAATCATTGTGATGCGTTTCATAAATTCGCAGCCTCTGCTATTTCTCGCCCCGAAACAGTCTAACCCGTACGCTTCTGAATCGGTATTGGTCGCGCACTGAGGTTCGGGTGTCCTAAAATCTCGTCGTCACGTGCCCGTACGACGGACCAACGGCACCGCCACCCAGTCTTGAGGGAGACGAGATGGATGCAAGCTTTTTCGAAGTCAACAGGAAATGCTACCCCCCAAAAAACGCGAACCCTCGGACCAAGATCGGCCCGGAGAGAAGGAGTTTGCGTCCGCAACCCGATTTGAACAATGTAATCTTGAGTCGGCGCACTTGGTAACCCAGCGTCGACAGGCGGATCAGCAACGAATGAATCACGATACCAATTGCTCCGACAAATCGGCACTGACACCAGATGCGAAAGGGTCGAAGCACGATTCACTAGCATTTATCGCCGCGCGGGATAGAGCACATTTACGTCTATATCCTTCGATTTGGGGCTCCAATTACCTGGTATTGAGCAATCGTCGAGCACGAATGCAGGCGTTTTTCAGGAACCAAACCTCCGTCGGAAAAGTGTTGGATGTTGGAGCGCAATACTGTCCGTACTATCCGCTGTTCGAGGACAAGTGCGAGTCCTACAGCTCGATGGATCTGGTGGATACGCCACTCGTTGATATTGCGTGCAATGCGGAAGATATGCCCGTGGAAGATGCGTCGTTCGATCTTGTGCTTTGTACCCAGGTGTTGGAGCACTGCTTGCATCCGCAGAAAATCATTGATGAATGTTTTCGAGTCCTCAAACCTGGGGGTAGTCTCATCGTTACTGTGCCATCGATCTATCCGGTGCATGGGTATCCTGCGGATAACTGGCGCTTCATGCCGGACGGACTCCGGTACTTGTTGCGCGCATTCACAACCGTGGAAGTGCAAGGTGAGCTGGATTTTCCCGAGAGCCTTTGCAATGTGATTTGTCTTTATGGCCACGTGATCACGGGAAGAATGGGACGCGTCGGGAAAATGGTGAATCCTGTATGGGATTGCATGATGAATGTATGCGCCAGAATCCTGAGCATGGCCTTCACGCCTTTCGCGAGGACAACCTTCACCGCATTTACAGTGAACTTGTGGGCCATGGCTCGCAAATGACTGGGCCGAGGAGAGCACTGCGGCTCCATCAAGAACATCAGGGTCATCACTGCAGCGGAGATGAGCTGGGACTGACTACGGCAGACTCGCCGGAACGCCCTGACTTTCGTCGTCCTCGTTTGTCTCGTAGTCGAAGCATAGGCTGCTCCACTAGATAGTATGACAAGCACGCACACGCAAGCGTCGGGATAGTGAGCCAGTAGCCTTGGTGAAGGCTGGCATTTGAGCAGAACAACTCTTGCCACAAATAGACGCTGTAGCTGATTTGTCCAAACCAGGCAACAGGCAGCCAGTTCAATGCTTTGTAAGGAACTTGGATGACGTGCAGCACAATTCCTGCGATGGAAACATTCAACAAAGGACGAAGTACAAAGAGCATGAACAAGGTTCTCGGGGGACTTGTCGCAGGAAACCATGGAAGGAGAATCACCAAGAGAACCATGATCAGTGCCATATAACTGCTGATTCGGGGAATGCGGGGCGCAAAGATCGCCAGTAGACAACCGATAGCTAATTGGTCTGCGAATGCCGGCAGACTGCCGGCGAGTCCACTTCGGACCTTGAAAGCATAGAGAGCACTCCGAAACACAGGCGTGAATATGAAAACGCATAACACAATTGCCGTCTTGTGACGGTGATACTTTTTCAAAGCGAACGGCCAAAGGAGGTAAAACTGTTCCTCAATGCTCAAGGACCAAAGGTGTCCGAAAATCCAAGGGCGCCCCACATCCATATTGGCCACGTACAGCAGAGCCGCCGCGATGTGGTACCAGTGCATCTCTCGCCAGTAGAGGATGATGACGACGCTGAGAAATACCGACGCAGCGGGAAAAATTCGGAACGCGCGTCGAATGTAGAACTCGCGAAGGCTGATGGTGGAAGTGCGGTCATATTCCTTTAGCAGAAGGCTCGTGATTAGGTAACCGGATAGAACAAAAAAAATGTGAACGCCAAGGGCAGCGTAGTTGCCCAGTATTGGTAGAGGAATGTGCTTCCACTTCACCAGATGGCCGAGAATCACCAGCGTGATCGAGATCGCACGCAAGCCATCGAGGGAGGGTATCCGTTGCATACTCCCAACGAATCTAGCACGCCAGCGTACGAAGCCTTCCAGTCGAAGCATTTAGGCGAATACACCACCATCCCATATGGGGACACTCGGTCAGGGGTGGTTGGTGACATCTGGGGTCTGCAAAGTTCGTAGTACGCGTCGGCCGCAGTGCGATACTTCGGTGGGCCGGTGGCGAGGTTGTCATCTGTCGAAACACATGATTACACCAACCACGGAAAGGACATCCATGCGGGGTGGTAGTTGGTGACTACGCAACAGCTAATGACGGCGGCAACCAGAGAAAGTCAGAGTGACGGTAGTCTTCAAAGCCGCTCGTCCATTTGCGGGTTACGGCCGACTGACAGCGGTAGCCCAGCTCGGAAAGCAAACGCCATGTTGTTTCGCGTCCCGCATCTGAGCATTCGACAAACAGTACCGGCCTAGCTTTGGCAACTGTGCGGCGCATTCCTTGCAATACTTGTCCCTCGGCACCTTCAACATCGATTTTGACAAATCTTGGCTCAGGAAGTTGCCCCGCGTCAACGAGGTTATCGATTACCACTGTCTTGATGACAAGCTCAACGGCGGAAGGGTTGTGACGATGCCAGATCAGGCTTGCCATAGAAAGGTTCTCTGCAATCCGAATGACCGCTTCTCCGGAGGTGTCCGAGGCGGCAACCGCCAAGAGTTCGACATTCGTGAGTTTATTGTCTTCAAGGTTTCTGCGAAGCAAGTGCACGTTTTGCGGTACAGGCTCGAAAGCAATAACCCGGCCTCTGGCCCCAACCCGTTTTGCTAGTGACAGGGAGATGTAGCCCATGTTCGCGCCAATGTCATAGACCGTGTCGCCAGACCCAACATATTCTCTAATGATTCGTTGCAAGTGAGGCTCGGCTGTTCCAAGCAAGTATCCGAGGTTTTCCGTGGGAGAAACAAGGATTCGGTACCCGGATGCTAGCCCGCGAATTATGGTCCTCGGCTTGGCTTCTCGCCCCAAAAGAGCAATAGCGCAAGATTTAGCGAGGTTGCGAATTGCAGGAATGGTCCTCATGGTGAGTGGTTTGACACGGCCAAGACCTACACTAGCGCACACGACACTTGTGATTGTTGACGAAATCAGACGTTTACGCAAGCTTGGGTCGTTTGCGCGACAAAATATCGGCTATTGAGTGTAACGGTGACATTACGGCAAGAAGATGGAGAAACGATCAACTTAGAGTTCTTGTCGTAATAAACTTATTACACCAACGATTCGATAAAGACACGCCGGTCCGCAATTGTTGGTGTAACAACCATGCTACAAGGGCTATTCCGGAGCCGGGGAAGTTCGCGCTCACTGCGTGTCGAGACCTTCATTAAGTTGAAGGGCGGCGTCTTCAACCCAAAGGAAATTAGTGTTGGTGAAGCAGCGTGTGACAAGCAGTGCAGAGTGTAATTAGGTTCTCTTCCGAGTCATCGCCACCCCGGCTGCGAAAATGCTTGTGGTGAACGTCCAAGTTCGAGGGGCTGCCACAGCGTTGGCATCTCCACCCATCCCGTTGTAGAACCCGTTGTCGCAGTCGCTGGTACAACTCCGTGTCCAGCCGAAGGCGAGGCCGTTTGGGCAGGCTTCGGATCATGAACAATGCTCGGCTACTTCGTGCAGAAAAGCCTGACGCTGTTCGCCAGGAAGGAACTTGAAGAATCGGGATATCGACTGTAGAAGTAAGGATGGATCCTCGTTGTCGAGTTGTGCGCCGGCGAGGAAGTCCGCACAGATCATCTCCAGGCAGTAGCCTCGTGACTTGTCGGTTCCTAGCATTAAGGCTGCTGTCTCCAGAGCCTGTTCGACGATCGGGATCTGGCTCTTGTACAGCTTGAAGTAGATGATCTCGTGAGGTTCGGTATAGCGACCCGTCAATTCCTTTTCCACCTCACGCCGGAACTCTTCCTTCGGCATCTCTCGCGCCTTGTGCATCCAGGTTGCACAATCGAATCTCTGGCCCTCCGCTCGCGCCAACTTCGCAAGTTCCAATCCCTTCGTCCATCCAACATTCTTCAGTTCTTTCCTCGCTTGTGGAGGAAGGTTCTCGTGAATCGACATCAGGTAGTAGGCTTTCCGCCTAGATTCCGGGAACCGTCGTGTCAGAAAATCATCAAATGAGCTCAACTTCTCCAGGCGCCAATATTGTCCAGCCCGTACTTCGCACAGATATCTTCCTAGCTCAACAAAACGTGTATCGCGTTCTGCTTCAGTCCGTTGGTCCCAAGCCAGAATCTCGTCGATCCGGCTCAGTACGAGCAGGGCACGCTTGCGGTTCAGCGTTGGTTTCACAGGCGGATTCCTAGTACGCAAGTTCATCAACCCAACCAAGGCTGTCTCCACGGGCCCGCAACAGCGAGTTTTGAATCAGCTCGTTCTTTCCAAGACAGAGGCCCACGTACGGACAGGTTGTGCACGGGTTCTGAGGGAAACGAATTCCACTGTGAGGCAGAAAATGTCCGGCTTCGATCTGTCGGATCGTATCCTCGACCAACTGCCCGAATTCGTCCCGTTGTTCGTCCGAGATTGTCGTCTTGAGATACTGGATCTCGACCAAACGCTTTCGAACGAAGACGACTTGGGCAACTTCGGAGATGCCCGTCAGCCAGGAGTAGCAGACGAGCTGAGGATCGAGGGCGAGCAGTCCGTCGGGTTGTTCCGGATACCGACTAGAAGTGGTCTTCCATTCCAGTAAACAACTCTCTCCGTCGAGCTGTCCAATAGCATCGACGTAAGCAACAAAATCATTAGTGTCCGAGATCTTTCTGAAGAGTTTCACTTGCTGGTTACGGCGGGGTTGGCGGATGCGAATGCGATCGTCTTGAGCGAATCGTTCGAGGAGCTGAACACCTTGTTGCAGCATGCGGTCCCATGAGTTGCCATTCGAATACTGAAGAGGGAGGTGTCTAATGGCAGACCACTCGCGAAAGAGGGCAGTCGCGGGGTCTTCTCGACGGAAAAAGGCGGCCAATGCTTGTTCGAAAGATCGGCCGAAGAGCATCGTTGCGCGGGTATCTTTTTCCTTCCAGCCGTCGAGGTAGCGGTGGCGGTACCGACGTGGGCACGAAAGATACTGACTGATTTGTGTGTAGCTGTAAGTCATCTTGCTACCTCGGAGCCAGTTTTTGGCGCGACAGCGGATGCGAGGTGTTCCCATTGATTTGCGGGCGCGAATCCATCGAGGTTGGTCAGGACGAGGCCGTTGACCGTGGTGTGGCTTATCTTGACCACGCCGCGGAGTCCGGCCAGAGCTTTCTCGTCGACCTCGTCTCGGCCAAGAAGATCCGGATCGTAAACGAAATCACGGAGGAACCATCCGAGTTTCCAGATAGCCTTGGCCGTGCAAAAGAGGCATCCGGAAATCGTTCGGCCTACAAATTCGATCGGTTCGAGTATGGAGAGTCGGAGGAGGTAGAAGGGTTTTTGAGCGTGCCATCGGTACTGGACGCGATCCACTCGGACGAGGAATACACCATCTGGCACATCACCTTCCGACTGAGCTGAGGCCCGGATTCCAGGGATCTGACGCTTCATGCGGCACCTTCTTTGCCGCCCAAGTAGCTGTTGAGCTGGCAGAGCAGGGCATTACGATCTTTCTCCGCCCATCCGGAAAGCTCATTGACGAAAGTTTCAACTTGCTCCCGATTGGCATCCTTGAGGGTTTTGACACCGCAGAAATCAGCCGCGTAGGCCTTCACGAGGTTTGGGTCAAGCTCATGTTGCCGGATAATCTGGCAGAGGTGGTCGCGAAGGCTTCGGCCATGCGGCCCAGAACCGCCAGACGGCTGAGGCGGGAGTTTCGTGAGCTCGTTTAGAGGTTGAGCTTTTTGGACGCCCGAGTTGAGTTCCTCAACTGAGCATAAACCGATGCCATAGGCTTTACGAAGGGCTCGGTTCACAGCGCGGGTCTCCGCAACACGCAACTCCGAACCGTGAACTAACGCAGACACGTTAGTCGGATCGGCATCACCGTAGCCGACAAACCCTACGGAGGTTGACGATGGAAAAACCATGGCCCGAAAAGTGAAACGCGCTTTGGTTTTATCCGAAAGGTTTCTGACTGTATCGACTTGAATCCCACGACATTTCTTGCGTTTAGCCAGGGCGATGAGCCCCGAATGAGTGACGTACCATCCTCGATCCAGAAGAAGCAAGTCACCGCGCGGAACGGAGAATCCAAACTCCCGTGTATAGAACTCAAGCGTTTTTGTGGTTAATGAGTTTAGTGCCGTGCCCCAACGTAAGCGAGCGAACCTCAGGTTTTCACGTATCAGATGTTTCTGTACTTGTTTGTACGTCGTCATGTATGCGATCCTCATACAAATACATACATAACTAATTATCGATTGTCAATACCGTAATAGCCAAATGCGCCTGATTTTTTTAGAATGTGGTCGCCAATGTCTGTCCGAAAAGACGCTCCCCTCGCATTCCGGATTCCCGGCGACCTGAAACAAGAGCTACAGAAGATCGCTAGCGGAGAAGCACGAAGTCTCTCTCAGATATGTGAAATTCTTTTGAGGATTGGAACTCAGCAATACGCGAAGGAGGGTTCCAAATTTCTCCAGCGTTTTCGAGGAAAGAGAGGTGAGTAGGCTCGTAGGAGGGCAGGCGAAATGATGGGGGATTTCGCTCCTGAACCGGCCTGACCCCCGACGATGTCCGCTGACTCTGCGAGACATCAGCTGCTACGAAATCCACGCCTAAGACTGACAGCTACGGTCGCTCGAGAGAGTACCAACTGAATCGTAGCGATTCTTGCCGCGGCACAAGGCTTAGCTGAAGCCCGAAGCCACAAGCCAGCAGCCACCCGCGAATTGGCCATGTGTTTTGTTGGATAATCTTGCAAAGCGGGTGCCTTCCCAGTTAAAATATGAGGCACGGCTGGATGTCGTTTTACTAAGGTAAGTATCTCTCCAGAACGCAGAGTCACAGCGCCTCAATCCCAAAATTCTGATAGCAGTTTTCCTGAGGACTTTAGTTCGTCCTTTGCCCAAACGTCGCTGTCGTGAGGTGTTAAATACCATGACCAAACTGGAATCAAATCGAATAAATGCGCTGAAATCCACTGGCCCCAAAACTCGGCGTGGAAAGCAGGCTTCGCGTCAAAACGCCCTCAAGCATGGAATCTTCAGCCAAGAGCTCCTAGTGTCCGAATCTGACATGCCTGCATTTGAAGAATTGCGCTCCGAATTAGCTGCCCAGCTCAAACCGACTTCGCCACTGCAGGAGATCGGATTCGAGTCGATAGTGTCTTTCTGTTGGCGGTGCAAGCTCGCAAATCGGCTTGAAGCGAAACAATATGCCGCACAGCTCCAGCGCCAAGAGGAGAGCTCGCGCACTCCTCAAAGCAATCAGCAACGCCATGTTCCGCAATGGTATGGCACGGACCGATTAACACTTCGCGACAGCATTCGAGAGCTTAAGAAAATTGAGGATGAGTTTAGGGATTCGGGCTATTTTAAGGAAGAAACCAAAGCCTATTTGACGGACACAATCGGCCACGATTTCGTAGAGCTCCTCACCGATTGGATCCCCATGAATAAGGATGTGATGATGATGGCCTATCACTTGGTTAGCCACGCCCAGACTTTTGAGGTAACGAGCGCGAGCGGAGGTCCCACACCGCAGAATGTGGTGAGCGACCCACAGCAGAGCTGCCAGATGGTCGGGAAGCTTCTTGAACTGCGACGCCATTTTCTGGAGGAGGTCTTACGGCTAAGAGATCAGATGTCGAACAACGGCGGGGTCGAAGCGCGGTTCGAATTTAATCCCCGCCTTCTTGCAGCTACGAATCGAGACTTACACAGAGCGGTGGATTGGTTTCTGCATCTGCGATCTAACCAGCTGTAGGTGGAGGAATGTAGCATCAGCCACCGTTTGATCGCGATCTGTGTCTAATCTCAAGGGAGAATTTGCAAAACGAACCCAAAAAGTGTGTTGTTTGCATAGGTTCCTCGCCTTTGGGGGGCGGTACACAGCTCCGGTAAAAAGGCTTTCTGGGGTGGCACAGTAAAAGCTATGTGCGGCATCGTCGGAATTATCGCCGAACGCGGTCTCGTTCCTGTTGATGTCTTGGAACGCGCTACGCAGTCGCTCGCTCATCGAGGACCGGACGATCACGGAACAGTCATTATTCGCACGGAAATTCCTCGAACCGTCGAAATTGGGCTCGGTAACCGCCGTCTCGCCGTTCTGGATCTATCACCACTGGGCCATCAGCCCATGCAAGATCCAGCGACCAAGAACTGGATTGCATACAACGGCGAGATCTACAACTTCAAGCAATTGCGCGCGCGGCTGGAAAACGAAGGGGACCGCTTCGTCAGTAATTCCGATACTGAAGTCATCCTCAAAGGCTATGCCCGCTGGGGAGAGAGCATCGTCAGTGAACTTCGCGGGATGTTTGCGTTTGCGATCTGGGACAGCAGAAACCAACGACTCTTCCTGGCTCGGGATCCGATGGGGATCAAGCCTCTCTATTATTTTCAGTCCGATCGGCACTTTGTTTTTGCTTCTGAAGTCCGCACGTTGTTGGGAACCGGCCTCGTGCCACCTCAACTCGACGAAGTAGGGTTACTGAGCTATCTAACGTTCGGTTCCGTCTATGACCCGTTTACGTTGATCAAAGGGGTTTCCGCGCTGCCTCCTGGAAACTCGCTCGTGTGGGACGCAGGATCGTTGAAGCGTCGGCAGTATTGGGATCTCGCCGAAAAAAATAGCTCTGATGGTGCGCCGCCAACGGACCAAGAAATTTATTCACTCATTGATGAATCCGTCCGCATGCAACTGGTAAGCGACGTTCCCGTGGGTGTGTTTCTGTCCGGTGGAATTGACTCAAGCGCGCTTGCGGGAATTCTTGTGCGCAGCGGTATCAAACCGTCCACGTTTTCAATCGTCTTTCGCGAAGCTGACTATTCTGAAGCCGAATATTCTCGTGCGGTGGCGCAGCATTTCCAAACGGACCATCATGAAATCACTGTCTCGCAACAAGATGTTCTAGAACTCATTCCCGCCGCTCTGAAAGCCATGGATCAGCCGACCATGGACGGTGTCAATACGCACTTTGTTTCTCAGAAGACACGCGAGGCAGGAGTCAAGGTTGCGCTTTCGGGTTTGGGAGGGGACGAAGTATTTGCTGGATACTCTAGCTTCCGCGACGTGCCGCGCATGGAACGATTCGCTGGCATGGCGGCTCACATCCCTGGAATCGTTCGCAAATCGTTCGCGAAGGCATACGCCACTGTCACTCCGACCAGCGATCAAAACAGGAAGCTGGCTTCACTGATACGAGACAATGGCCGTTTGATTCATCCGTACTTTCTTTCGAGGATGCTCTTTACGCCGAGGCAGACGGATAGTTTGCTCGCCAACACTCCGGCTCCTGGACCTAACGGCTTGGCGTCGACGCTTCGTGATATCGAAGTAGCCTCGCAGGCTCTCGATCCGATCAATCGAGTGTCATACCTTGAAGAACGCTGTTATATGCTCAACACTCTACTTCGTGATTCGGACTCCATGAGCATGGCGCACGGGCTGGAGGTACGCGTTCCCCTCATCGATCACGTGCTGGCAAAACGCATGCTTTCTATGCCTGGATCCATGAAATTGGATTCACAAACTCCCAAGCCGTTATTGGTGCGGTCTCTTGGCGGCACGTTGCCCAGGCAAATCGTGCATCGTCCAAAGCGTGGATTCACATTGCCGTTCGAGCACTGGTTGCGTCAGGAGCTACGTCCGGAAATCACACGAAACCTGAGCGCGATGCGTGGGGTGCTCGAGGGCGTCGTTCGACCGAATGCCGGTCAACAGGTCTGGGACGATTTCGAGCAGGGGCGAACTTCGTGGACGCGTCCATGGTCGTTGTACGTATTGAACCAATGGTGCGAGCAACATTTCTAACTTTCGTTCCATGCCACTAACACAATCAACCGAAAGTTCTTCATCTTCTGTGGCGGGAGACAAACTTCCTGTTAGCGTGTTGATCCCTGTCCGCAATGAAGGCAAGAATTTGCCACGCTGCCTAGAGTCACTACGAGACGTCGGGCAAGTGTTTGTGATCGACTCGCAAAGTGTCGATGATACCGAAGCGATCGCGCTGCAGTATGGCGCACAGGTCGTTCAATTCCATTACCGCGGCGGATGGCCTAAGAAGCGGCAATGGGCGATGGAAACTCTTCCGTTCGCCTTCGACTGGCTTCTTCTTCTTGACGCGGATGAAGTTCTCACCGCAGAACTAAAAACAGAGATGCGTCAGGCAATCCAGAATCCGCACGTCAACGGATACTCGATTGCATTGCGCATGTGGTTTCTTGGCCGGGCCTTACGCCATAGCGACGCCAGTTTCTGGAAGCTATCTCTATTTCGACGTGGTATGGGACGTTATGAATGCCGCCTCAAAGACCAGGATGCTTCCATGGCTGACATGGAAGTCCACGAGCATGTCGTCGTCGACGGTGTTACTGAGCAGCTCCGGAATCCAATCATTCATCACAACGTCGAATCGCTATCCCGCTATATCGAAAAACATGACGAATATTCCAATTGGGAAGCCCGCGTTTTGATGGCTGGCAATGACGCGACCGGGGAAGTAAAGCCCCGGCTCTTCGGCACTCAAGCCGAGCGGCGGCGCTGGCTCAAGCTGCAACTTTTTGACCTTCCGGGCTCTCCCTTACTGCTTTTCCTGTATCGTTATCTGGTAAGGCTCGGCTTTCTGGACGGCATTCCCGGCCTGATTTACTGTGGATTTCAGGCAGTCCAGATGTTCCACACGAAAGCCAAAATCTACGAGCTACGATCCAGGAAGGGTTGAAGCAACTCATGTGTGGTATCAGTGGTTTGGTCAATTGTGGTGACGGCGAAACTCTCGCCCGCATGACGAATGTCCAGACCCACCGCGGCCCTGACGATTCGGGACTTTGGGAACAGCGTCTTCCAGATGGCTCCTACGTCGGGTTGGGAAGTCGCCGCCTTGCGATTCTCGATCTCTCCTCCAATGGCAGAATGCCGATGTGTAACGACGACCGTACGGTCTGGATTACGTACAACGGCGAAATTTACAATTTTCGTTCGTTGCGCGAAGAACTCGCGGGCAAGGGTCACAGGTTTTATTCAAATACAGACACCGAAGTTGTTTTACGGCTATACGAACAGTACGGCCCGGACTGTGTATCGAGACTAAATGGCATTTTCGCGTTTGCAATTTGTGATTTGCGATCCGGGTCCCGCCAACTTTTTTTGGCTCGCGATCACTTCGGCGTAAAGCCTTTGTATTACTGGCAGCAAGGCTCCAAATTCGCGTTTGCATCGGAGATCAAGGCGCTCCTGGAAGTACCTGGGATTAGCGCAGAGCTCGATCCCGTAGCGCTGCATCAATATTTGACGTTTCTGTGGGTGCCCGATCCCGCGACAATGTTTAAAAATATCTTCAAATTGCAGGCCGGACACCATGCTTCATTTCGTAAAGATGAACTGAACATTTCATCCTATTGGGACCTGACATTTCCCAACGCGAATGCAAGTTTTCCGAAATCCGAGGAAACGCTCGCGGAAGAGATACGCGCTCGGTTCGAAAAGTCGGTAACCGAGCAGATGGTGAGCGATGTGCCGATTGGAGCATTTCTCAGCGCAGGACTTGATTCCTCAAGCATCGTCGCCATGATGTCGCGTGCGACGAAACAGACGGTACGGACATACACCGTTACGTATCCACCGAAATACCGGATAGGCGAGTCAGCGCTCGATGATCCTGCGATACCAGCCCGCTTCGCAGCACAACTCGGTTGCGACAACGAACAGATTGTTGTCGAACCCGATGTAGTGGACCTTCTTCCCCGCCTGACCTGGCACATGGACGAGCCGACGGCTGACCCCGCGATTATTGCTGCCTATCTTGTTTGCCGGGAAGCCCGAAAACAGGCCACCGTAATGTTGTCTGGTGTTGGTGGAGACGAACTCTTTGCTGGATACCGAAAACACGTGGCGCATTACTGGGCGCAAATGTATCAAAAGGCCCCGAGTGCGTTGCGTGGGATAGCCGAATCGGCTGTCTTGGGGCTGCCTTCCTTGCGAGGCAACAAACTTAAGGGCAGCATTCGCCTCGCCAAAAAAATGGCCCGCAGTGCTTCACTCTCTCCGGCGGACCAGTTTATTCAAAATTGTACTTACCTGGATGGGGACCAGAAGTCGGCGCTCTATTCGGACCGGTTGCGTGATGCAGTCGCCGGATCAGACGCCGACGCTCAGCATCGCGCGGCTTTCGACCGAGTCGCGGATGCGGATTTTCTCAATCAAATGCTGTATCTCGATACCAAGATCTTCATGACCAGCTTGAACCTTACTTACAACGATAAGATGAGCATGGCATCATCCGTGGAAGTGCGCGTGCCATTCCTGGACCGTGAGCTGGCGGAATTTGTGGCGTGGAATGTCTCTCCAAATCTGAAGTTGAAGGGCACAGTCCAACCCATCACCAAGTACATTTTCCGTAAAGCGATGGGTGATGTTCTGCCGGAAGAAGTGTTGCGACAACCCAAAGCTGGCTTCGCCGCTCCGATTGACTACTGGTTGGCCAACGATCTCAAGCCCATGGTGGACGATTTGCTGTCGGAATCCAGCGTGCGGCAACGTGGATTGTTCCAGCCAAGCGTGCTGCGACGGTATGTTGACGAGCACCGCGCCGGTAGCCAGGATTGGTCGATGCAGATTTGGCAATTTCTTACGCTGGAACTCTGGATGCAAATGTTCCTCGACGGCGGATCGCGACAAATGTCATCTATCAACGCCCCAGCCGCGGTGAGCGCATGAAGCAAGTCTTACAGCAGGCCCGGACCGGCGACATCACGGTTGCGGAAGTGCCACCTCCCCAGCTGTTACCTGGATGTGTGCTGGTGCGTGTGGCTGCTTCGCTGGTTTCCGCCGGCACTGAGCGTGCATCGTCTGAATTCGCCTCGAAGAACTTGATACAAAAAGCGAAGGCGCGTCCGGATCTGGTCCGCGATGTTCTAAGCAAGATTCAGAGAGATGGATTGCTCTCAACGGTCCATGCGGTGCGTAGCCGTCTCGACCAGCCTTCCGCGCCGGGTTATAGCAGTTCAGGAACAGTGGTCGCGGTGGATGGCGAAGTTAAAGACATCCGCGTTGGCGATCGCGTCGCCTGCGCCGGGGCCGGATATGCGGTTCATGCTGAGTATGCGAACATCCCACGTTTGCTGATTGCTAGCATTCCCGACGATTCGGTGTCCTTTGAGGAAGCCAGTTTCTCAACAGTGGGTGCAGTTTGTTTGCATGGAATTCGCACTTCAGAAGTGAAGCTCGGCGACACGGTAGCGGTTATCGGATTAGGACTGCTAGGTCAACTTACTTCTCAAATGCTGCGAGCGGCGGGATGCACAGTTTTAGGACTCGACATCCTGCCTGAGCGCGCCAATCTCGCCATGCAGAACGGAGCGCACGCCGCATGTTCATCGAGTTCCGAATTTCGCGACTTATGCCAACAACACACCCACGGCGCAGGTGTTGATTCCGTTCTAATCACCGCAGAGACGCCCAGCAGCGATCCCGTTAACCTGAGCGGCGAAATTGCTCGTGATCGCGCTATCGTTGTCGCGGTGGGCACGGTCGGGCTTGACATCCAACGTAAGACCTACTACGAGAAAGAACTCGACTTTCGTATATCTCGTTCGTATGGCCCCGGCCGCTATGACGCTGCCTATGAGCAGAAGGGCCGTGACTACCCGATCGGCTATGTCCGTTGGACCGAAACTCGCAACATGGAGGCATTTCTTCGGTTGCTGGCGGAGAGGAAGCTCAATCTGGATTCGTTGATCACACATCGCTTCCCGATCGATGACGCCGAAAAGGCCTATCGAGTGATTACCGGCGAGACGCGCGATCCGTTTCTCGGAGTGGTTATCTCGTACCCAGGATCTGAAAATGTCCTGAGCGACTCTCCGCTTTCGAAGATCGTTATTTCGCAGAAGCCGGTCAGTAGTTCGTCGGTTTCGGTCGGAGTGATTGGCGCTGGTCTTTTTGCGCAGAACGTTTTGTTGCCCCAGTTGAAATCAATCAGCGGAGTCACCCTTGCGGGTGTCTGTACCGCGACCAGCGCTCACAACCGCCATGTCGCTGATAAGTTTGGCTTTCAATTCTGTTGCTCTGACGAATCAGAAGTTCTCCAGAATGAAGGTATCCAAGCTGTTGTAATTGCCACCCGACATAATCGGCACGCGTCGACGACAATTACCGCTCTGCGAGCAGGCAAGCATGTTTTTTGCGAAAAGCCTCTTTGTCTGACCGAAGAAGAGTTGCGCGCAGTGGCGCAGGAAGTTTCTGCGGCCAAACCCACGCCGGTGTTGATGGTTGGATTTAATCGACGTTTCGCGCCAATGGCCGTTCGCATGAAGGAATTCGTATCAGAAATCCGTGAACCTCTTGCGATGCATTACCGCGTCAACGCTGGGTTCCTACCGGCAGACCATTGGACAAACGACCCCCGGGAAGGTGGCGGGCGTATTCTTGGAGAGGTTTGTCATTTTGTCGATTACCTCACATTCATTGCCGGGTCCCCGATAGCGGAAGTCCAAGCGCGTTCTCTCACAAACCCGGGCCAGTATAGTGGCGATAACTTGATCATCGCCCTGCGTTTCGAGAACGGGTCGGAAGGGACAATTTCGTACCTGGCCAACGGGGATCGTTCGTACTCAAAAGAGCGGATCGAGGTTTTTGGTGGCGGTTCGGTGGCGACGGTTGAAGATTTTCGCCAGCTTGAACTTGTTCGTCACGGACGTAAGACCCGCACGAAGTCACGATGGTCGCAAGATAAAGGTCATCGAAACGAACTAGAAGCGTTCATCGCCGCCGTGACAGGAAAAGTTCCATCGCCCCTCAGTTTCACTGAAATTGCTGCAACGACCTTGGCGACTCTCAGAATTCAGCAATCGGTTGCGACCGGCGGGGCGCTTAAAGTCGACCTTCCCGGGTTCCTTCAAACCAATCGCGCTACGTACGAGCCCGCGCCTTGATTTCTTTAAAGGAGTCAATACCACTCATCTCATGCTGATTTTGGGCCTAAATATGTTTCATGCGGACTCGTCCGCCGCCATCATTCAGGATGGTCAGGTTGTCTTCGCAGTAGCGGAAGAACGTTTAAACCGACACAAACACTACGGGGGTTTTCCTTCTCTCGCCGTCCAAGCCTGTTTGAATGCGGCTGGCGCCAAGATTACGGAGGTCGATCATGTTGCGGTCGGCCAGGATAGCGACGCTAATCTCGCGAAGAAAGTTAAATACGCGCTTGCGAATCCTGCCAAGATTCTGAATTTCATTCATATGCGACAACGCAAAGAATCGATGCGCGACGTGCGCACGCTCCTGTCGCAAGCGCTTGAAGTCGATAGCTCAAAGCTCAAATTTCAGGAACATCACCTTGAACACCATATTGCTCACATCGCGAGTTCGTACTACTGCTCGCCGTGGGAAAAAGCCGCGGGCTTCAGCTATGACGGCTCGGGCGATTTTGTATCGACCATGATGGCTCGATGCGAAGGCAACGAAATAGAAATTCTCGATCGCGTGTTCCTGCCGCACTCGCTGGGTAGCTTCTACACCATGATTTGCGAGTTTATCGGTTACAAGAAGTATGGCGACGAAGGTAAGGTGATGGGCCTCGCACCTTATGGGAAGCCGACGTACTGCGAAGAAATTGCAAAGATCATTCAAACGAAAAATGGAACATTTCAGCTTGATCTGAAATATTTCAAACCTTTGGGTAGTAACCAGGGAATGGAGGTGTTACCCGACGGCACGGTTCGCCTAGCAAGACACTTCTCCGATCGGATGGAAAAACTGTTCGGCCCGCCGCGCGAACCGAATACAGAGATCACGCAGCGCGATATGGATCTTGCGTATGCCATGCAGCATAGTTTTGAAACCGTCTTCTTCCACATGCTGAACGATCTTCATCGCAAGGTTCCGTGTAGTGATCTGGCGATGGCAGGTGGATGCGCACTAAACAGCGTTGCCAATGGCAAATTGTTCAAGGAAACTCCGTTCCGGCGTACCTGGATTCAACCGGCAGCGGGAGATGAGGGTCTCGCGATTGGAGCTGCGTTGCACACGTATCATTCTGTCTTAAAGCAGCCGCGTCGCGACCTTGCGCCCAGCGCGTACCTCGGCCCGGATTTCTCGGAACCTGCGGTAGAGGGTGAACTAAAAAAGGTTGGGATGAAATATCGGCGTCTGGAACGGGAGCCTATGCTTGAGGCCGTAGCTGAAGAAATGGCTGCGGGCAACGTCGTTGGCTGGTTTCAGGGACGGATGGAATGGGGGCCGAGAGCGCTCGGTAATCGCTCTATCGTCGCGCATCCCGGTTTGCCAAATATGAAAGACGTGTTGAATGCCCGCATCAAGCATCGGGAATGGTTTCGGCCCTTTGCTCCTGCAATTTTGGTTGAGGCGCAGCACGAATATTTCGAACACGACCATCCATCGCCGTACATGTTGCATGTTTACAAGATCCGCCCTGAAAAGCGACAGCAACTCTGCGCGGTCAACCACGTTGACGATACCGGGAGGCTGCAAAGCGTCGCTCGGGATGAGAACCCGCTTTACTACGACTTGATCAAAGCCTTTAAGCGGCATACTGGAATTCCAGTCATTTTGAATACGAGCTTCAACGAGAATGAGCCGATCGTCTGCACTCCGGCCGAAGCGATCGATTGCTTCCGACGTACCAAGATGGATGTGCTGGCTATCGGTCCCTTCGTGGCCTTGAAGTCCGAAAATTAGCCATGACTACTCCGCCTTCGCTGCCGAGTAATTCGGTACCGCTGGCCCTGACTAAAGTTGGTACGTTCTCACGCCTGCGTGCCCTCGCGTGGTCAGACGATGTGCTCTATGGTTCGCGGGGCTATCAGTTGCTGTCAGCCGAGCCCCAGAAATCTCTTGAATGGAAATGCGTTGCGACGTTTCGGCCCGCTGCGTGGCGGAATCTAACGTCACGTTCGCGCCTCACGCATCGGCTGGTGCGTGATGGTTTTCACGCGCTGACCGCGCTGCCGTCGGGACACATCGTCGCCGCTGTTCCAGGTGCCATCGTCACGCTCGTTCCCGGCCAGCCTTATTTTCAGACTACACATAGGATTGCGCGTGGCACGCGCCCGCTTCACATCACGTCAACCCCAAATGGCCGAGTGTATTGGGGAGAGTATTTCGACAACAAAGCTCGCGGAGAGGTTTTCATTTACGCATCGGACGACCGAGGTCTGACTTGGAACGTAGCGTACAACTTTCCAGCGGGCGCAATCCGCCATGTCCACAACATCGTTTACGACTCTTGGCAAGACTGCCTTTGGATTCTGACTGGTGATTATGAACGCGAATGCCAAATTCTGCGTGCCAGTTGTGATCTGACAGTGGTTGAATCAGTTCTAGAAGGGAATCAGCAGGCGCGGGCAGTTGCTATCGTGCCTACTCGAGATGCGCTCTACTTCGCGTCTGATACTCCCCTCGAACAAAATCACATCTACCGTCTAGATAGACCTGGCGAACTCACAAGAGTTGCTGCCATAAGCAGTTCATCAATCCAGGGGTGCGCCGTCCAGACAGCATTGTTTTTCTCCACTATGGCGGAGCCGAGCGAAACAAATGAGACGAGGGAAGTGCATTTATACGGAAGCCGAGATGGAGCTGAGTGGGGAAAGAATCTCACTTGGGAAAAAGATGTTTGGCCGATGAACTTTTTCCAGTATGGGAATGCATTTCTTCCCGACGGACCCAACACGACCGATTTGCTAGCCGTCACGACCGTCGCGGTAAAAGGTTCCGATCTTAAAACCGAGCTCTGGCGTGTGACCGTGATGCCGCCCGTCGCCCAGTGATCGGCTGTCTTGGCATGCTATAGTTCGATCAAACCGCACGAATCCGCAGCATGGCGCTCACCAATCGTCTTCAATACTACCGGCGCATCTTCAGTGCATATTTAGGACCAGGCAAGAGTCAACTGACTTTTTGGCACGAGACGCCTACCGCGAATCCACGTCTCGTCTCAAATCGTCTTGGCGAATACTACATGTTGTTTGCGGAGAAGGCTGACTATACCGGGATTCACGACGATGCGGGCATTCCGCTGCTCGACTATCGCGGCAAGATTGGGCCGCAGTACAACCCCATTGCGATTGCCCAGTGGGGGTTGGCAAATTTCAACCGTTATGTTTCCGCCCGCGACGCCACGGCCGAGAAGAAATTCCTTTCGGCTTCCGACTGGCTTCGCGACAACCTCGAACGAAATTCGGCAAACATTCCGGTGTGGCAACATCACTTCGATTGGGACTATCGGGACACATTAAGAGCTCCGTGGTACTCAGGGCTTGCGCAAGGTCAGGGAATTTCACTATTGCTTCGCGCAGCCGCTGCATCGGGCAAGAACGACTATCTTGACGCGGCCCGTTCAGCATTCGAATCTCTGAGTAGAACCTCGGCAGAGGGGGGCGTTCTATTCGTCGACGAGTTCCAAGACGTCTGGATTGAGGAATACATCGTTACCCCTCCGACACATATCCTGAACGGTTTTATCTGGGCGGTGTGGGGCGTCTACGATTACTCACTCACCTTTCCAACGTCGCAGGCGCGCGATCTTTTTAACCGTTGTGTGGAGACCTTAACCAAAAACCTTGCGCGCTACGACAACGGCTTCTGGTCGCTGTACGAACAGTCGGGAACCAGACTCCCGATGGTGGCCAGCCGCTTTTATCATCAGCTTCATATCGTGCAGCTGCGCGTCATGCATCAACTCACAAACTTGGCGGTATTTGCCCAGACTGCCGATCGCTGGGAAGAATATTCGCGCAATCGGTTGAACCGAGCCCGTGCGCTTGCTCACAAGAGCATTTTCAAGTTGTGCTACTACTAAAGACACGGTGAACATTCTTTACGTTTCCCAATACTACCCGCCGGAAATGGGCGCCCCAGCAGCTCGAGCGGCAGAGTTGGCGAAGCATTGGGCGTCAACGGGTCACGCGCCGACTGTCCTCACGGGCTTTCCGAACCATCCAACTGGCCGCGTTCCTAAAGAATGGCGTTCCCGCTTTCTCCGCTTGCGATACCGTGAAATGTTGGATGGAGTGCGAGTAGAACGAACATGGCTTTGGCCACTTCCCAACCGAAAAGCGATTGAGCGAGCCCTCAACTACGGTTCCTTCTGCATCTCTGCGGCACTGGCTGGAATGCTCCTTCCGACGCCGGACATCGTCATCGGCACATCTCCACAGCTGCTGGTGGGGCTTTCCGCGTGGTGGATCGCACGCATCAAGCGCGTGCCATTCGTCTTCGAAGTTCGAGATCTTTGGCCGGAGTCGCTTGTTGCCGTTGGCATGGGTGACTCGAACTCGCTGTTGCATCGAACGCTCGGCGGCATAGCAGGTTTCCTATACAGCCGGGCCAATCGCATTGTCGTGGTTACTCCTGCGTTCAAAGATCACCTGATCAAGTACTGGTCCATTGCTCCGGGGAAGATTTCAGTAGTTGAGAACGGAGTAGAGACTGACTTGTTTCAGCCGTCCACTGATTTTGGTTCGATACGCAAAGAGCTCGGCATCGAACAGAAGTTTCTTGTGTGCTACGTCGGTACGATGGGATGGGCTCACGGCCTCGAAACTCTTATCGAAACAGCCGCTCAGTTGTACTCGCAATCGCCTAGCGTGCATTTCCTCTTGATCGGCGAAGGCGCCGACAAGGAGCGAATCAAGGGCCTCGCGCGCGAAAGAAAATTAGCCAATCTCACCTTTTTAGATCAGCAACCCCGTAAGTGCATTCCCGGATACATCTCGGCTTCCGATGCGTGCTTGGTACTCCTGCGGAAGACGAATGTATTTAAAACCGTCATTCCGACCAAGATGTTGGAATTCATGTCGTGTGAACGTCCTCTGATTCTCGCCGTCGATGGTCAGGCGCGCAGTATCGTCGAAGATGCTCAGGCTGGCTTGTTTGTGGAACCGGAAGATTCTAAAGCGATGGCGGGCGCAATCCTCCAACTCGCGGCTAATCCAGATCTTCGAAGGCAGTTAGGAAGGAATGGTCGCGACTACATCGTCAACAAATTTTCCAGAAAGCAGACTGCCGTTGCCTACGTGAAGGTGTTGGAAGAGGTTTTAAGCCAAGAACGCGTGAATCCTAACCGCGCTTCTCATTAAGGCCGATACGCGACCACTGCAAGGGCGGTTGTCATTGAAATTGCGGCCTCGGCCCCGCGATATGCGAATGCCTTTGCGGCGCTACCTGGGACAAACAAGATGTCGCCCCTCTGAAGTTGTGCGTCCGGCGCCTTAGCCTGCAGGATCTTCTTTAACTGGACCGGGATTTCCTGAACACCGCTCGACGTCTGCCGCAGCAGCTTTGAACCGTTCAGGGACGCTGTTCGGTTGGCGCCACCTGCCAAGGCTAACGCCTTCAACACCGTCAAATTATTATCTTCAATCATGAAACCACTCGGCCGATTCACATCCCCAACTACGTAGACGATGCCCGCACGCCCGACAACGATGGTGTCCCCTGGCGCCACTGCGACATTCGCGTCGGTCTGGTCTGACAAGTTGGACGGCAGATGGACCGTCACGGGCGCCTCTGGCTTAATCCGGCGAGTAATGGTCACCACCCGGCCCGCTTTGTCGGTGAACCCGCCGGCAGCAGAGATGACGTCATACAGCCTGCGCTCGCCCAAAACCGGATACACGCCCGGCCTAGTTACCTCTCCCAGAATCGTCGCTCCCTGAGACGCAGATTCATCCACGAAGATTGTGACGTGGGGGTTACGGACGAAACCTCCGTCGCTTAAACGCTTCTCGATCAGGGTCTGAGCTTCATCTAAATTCAAATCCGCTACGTGAACGTAGTCGACTAGCGGCAGATACACGTCTCCAGTATTCGTAATCCGCGTTTTCGTTGCCAGTTCTGGGACGCCATAAACACTCACTTCCACCAGATCGCCAGGGCTCAGCTGCAACACAGTAGAGTCCGCTTCTGGAGCGTTCTGATTGGGGGGTGCAGCCTCTCCGGCCGGCATTTGGGGAGTGTTGGTATTCGGAGTCGAATCAGGCTTGGGCTGAGTGGCCTGGGGAGCTGTCGCGGGCGTTTGCGGTGCTGAAGGTGTTTCAGGGGAGGGAAAGACCCCGGTCTGAGTTTGCTGACCAAAGGCCGGAACTACAAAGCACGCGAGCGCTGCCCACACCAATAAATGCATCAAGCGCTGTCCCACAGCGCTGCTAACCCTAGGCCCCATGCTTCACTCCTGTACGGTCTGGAACTTAAAGTCTAGCATGTACGTCCGCCGATGTTCGGAGAGCCTCTGAGTGAGCCGAGTTTTCCACAGGTTATCCGAAATCCAATTGCCATCCTTATTTGACAGTTGTTATCCTTTCAGGCGTCGAGTAAACACCTTATTTCGCGCTCTTCGCGAATCGAATAGCGTGTTTCCGCGCGATCGCGTTGCAAACCAATCCAATCAGCTACGCGCTCGGTAAGTAAAGATGCCAAAACGAGCATCTGACCGAGGGGGTTCCAGTTGACTATTTTGTATCTCGGCATTTTCGGGCTCTCCCTGCTTTTGGCGTTTGTCCTCACCCGAAATGTTCGAAATGTTGCGATCGCCCACGGCTGGGTATCGAACCCCAGCCAGGAAAGACACCTGCACCGCGATCCACTGCCGCGACTGGGCGGGGTGGCGATTTTTCTGGCTTTTGGAATCAGCCTTCTGATTGCCTGGCTCGTGAGCTGGCGCTATCCGCAAGTATCGATAGCCGGCTCGTCGAAGGCGGTTTGGACTCTTCTACCTCCGGCCTGCCTCGTTTTTCTATTGGGCATTTACGACGATGTGCGCGGCGCAGGGCCCTACTTGAAGTTCTCTGTACAGGCCCTGGCAGGCACAATGCTGTTTGCTGGCGGCCTCCGCATTCTGGATCTTCCGGTTCTGTTCGGGACCCATGATTTGCCCTGGTGGATCGGTCTGCCGCTGACGATCCTGTGGGTACTGGCGATTACCAACGCCTTTAATTTGATCGATGGCCTCGATGGATTAGCTGCCGGATCGGCGCTGTTTTCGACCATGGTGGTGTTCGTGGTGGCCCTACTGAGCGGATCTTCCTTGGTTGCTTTGCTCACCATTGCTCTGGCTGGGGCCATCCTCGGGTTTCTGCGGTTTAACTTCAATCCAGCAACCATCTTTCTCGGCGACGGCGGCAGTCTGTTCATCGGTTTCATGTTGAGTGCCTTAGCGCTCCAGGGTGCGCAGAAGGCTCCCACAATCATCGCGGTCGCGATCCCCATCGTTTCCTTTGGCCTGCCGATTCTTGAGACAGCTCTTTCCGTTGCTCGGCGTTTCATTAGCGGGCGTCCCGTGTTTACGGCGGATCGTGAACACATCCACCACAAGCTTCTTCAAATGGGGCTTTCCCATCGGCAAGTTGTGATTGTCCTGTATGCCGTCTCGGCCCTTTTCGCCTTGCTCAGCTTGTTCCTCCTTTGGCCAACTGGAAGTTCCTTGGGCTTGGTGTTGGCGGTCGTTGGAACGGGCGTGTGGTTAGGGGTGCAGCATTTGGGCTACTTGGAATTTGGCGAACTGCGGAGGGTAGCCCAGCGAACGATCGAACAGAGACAGATTGTCATCAACAATCTTTCCATTCGACGCGCTACCGAAGAGCTTAAAGTGGCTCGTGATTACGAACAGATATGCAACATTCTGAATGCGGCGTTCGGGACCAACGATTTTGATTGGTTCGATTTGAATATTCGGGTGTTACCGGGCGAACGGTCAGACATTGGATTGGTCCATGTTCTTCCCGACAATCATCTTCGATATACATGGGTGAAGCCCGGCGCTTCTGTCCAACGTCAAGGGGTAGCAGCCTGGACTGTGAACCTCGATCTTGTTACAACCACGAGCCGTCGACGTGGTTCGATGTGCATCTGCCGCTTCTACACGCAACGCGACCTGCAACTCGACGTGAACCTGCTCACGTCGGTTTTCCCGGTGGCTTTGGCAGATGCGTTGGATCGAATTCTGGTGGGCGCCGCGGAGATCGTTCCAACTCCCGATGAAGACGAAGGGTTTGCTGCAGCTAGAGTTTAGGTAACGAAGTCGTTACTCCGTCGATTGCGGAACCCATGCATTTCCCACGCAAATATTTGCTGCTGGGCAATGGGATATGCGAGGCAGGTCGTGGAGCGGAAAGCGTTGGCAGGAACTAGAGCGTCGCGCTAGCGTACGAATTGATTTCGCAGTTCAGTGCGATTTCTTCAAACTCAGGTGTGGTCCACTGCATTGTTCGTTCCCCTAGAAATCAAAATGGCTCCCGCCTCGATCAGCACGGTTGATCGGATTATTGCCGCAAACCTGTTCACACGTCAATCTCTGGACAAAAAATACCGAACAATCTGCATGAGGATTATCCACAGGCTGAACCACCACAGCCACTTACTCCTACGGCGAGAGGTATTTACCTTCGTACTTCTGCAAATTTGGGTTTCCTCAAATCTGACCGGAGGGTTTCAATCAACATGTTGGGCTCGCTCGCTGCCAAAGATGTCAGCTTCTTGCCTTTGCCCACGGCTGTGTTCTGCGTGCAATGCGAGCTGATTAGCAGTAACAACACGCCTCGGTGCCTTGCCTGCGGCAGCAAAGCAGTGCTGAGCCTTTCCCGCATCCTGGGTGGATCGTTGCGGGGACAGCAAACCGCACACCTGATTGCCGACGTAGAGCTCAATCAACTGGTTCGATCGCTGCTGTTCAGCGTGCCAGACCCCCTATCCCAGATTGAGCACGATAGGTTTGGTCATACGGACGAACCTGAATTCGCTCCTTCCTTTGCGGCAGGCCGTCACCACATGCGGCTTCGTCAGCCGCGGCCCGTGGCATTGGCGCAGACTGCGGGCTCGCGCCACATAGATTTCAACCCTGGGGAACTCGACCTTGAACCTGGCATCAGCATCATTGCCGAGAAGGCTCAGTCGCTCACCGGTGCCACCGGCGCGGCCATCGCGCTTCGAAAGGGAAATGAGATCGTCTGCAGGGCCCGAACCGGTCGTACCGCCCCGGACCTTGGCGTCCATTTGCAGACGGACACTGGACTTTCTGCCGACTGCGTCCGTACCGGGGAAGTTCTTTTGTGTCACGACGCGGAGTCAAATCCTCGCGTTGACTTGGCCAGTTCTAGGCGTTTGGGAGTACGCTCGATTCTGGTTGCGCCGCTCCGGCACTTCCGCAGAACACTCGGGGTATTTGAGGTACTTTCTTCCGCTCCCTATGCGTTCGACCACAATGACGTTGCCACGATGCAGTTTCTATCCGGAATGATGGTGGCTGCTATCGCTCGCCTTTCCAGCCGACAATCCCCTCCAGAATCCATTTCGATGGCCGGGGACTAGTTCTCACACCTTTTTTGTTGCGGGGCTCTTCCCATGCGACGCCTAGGGTAATATAGTTCCTGATTTCCCGACGATGGAGCCCCTTCGTATCAACGCCCCTGCCGTTGCGGCACCCGTGAAGTGGCCGACGGAGCGACGTCAACGTTCTCGCAATAAGATCTTCACGCCGGCATATGCCAGCTTCAATGGTGCCAACGCACTAGACCTCCACGAGATTCTTGACCTTCATGAAGAAGGTTTTGCTGTGCAAGCTCCGGCCGCTACGAATCTCGCCCAGCATGTCAATCTTCGTCTTGTGCTCTCCGAAGCTCCGTCACCGATCTCTGCGAGCGGCATCGTCGTGTGGTGTGATGGTGCGCGATTAGGAATTCAACTGGCGCCTCTCGCACCTGAAGAACTAAAAAAACTTCAACAATGGCTCTTCTTAAACGCGATGAATGGCGCCGCTGATGAGCTACCTGCGGGGAGCATCGCTGTCGCCGACGAGGAGTTGGATGGGCTCGCTGATCGCTCGTCGCTTCTGAATGCCTTAGATGCCGTTCAACGCGAGGTCCGCGGGCAAGCCGCAGACCCCGAGGCTGTCCTGCGCCTCATAGCAGATCGCGCGCGGTCGTTCACTGCTGCGACCGGAAGTGCCATCGCGGTACTTCAAGGTGACGACATGGTGTGCCGCGCCACGTCCGGCACCTCCACACCGCCGGTTGGCGCGAGCTTTCAGACTGGTTCTGGCTTTTCAGGTGAATGCGTCCAACGACGAACGTTACTTCGTTGCGATGATACCGAGAGCGATGTTCGTGTGGACAGTGAGAGCTGCCGGCTGCTCCGCATACGCTCCATGCTTGCAGTCCCGTTGCTCTCTAACGGCTCGGTTGTGGGGATCCTCGAAGTTTTTTCGCCTTCGCCGCACGCGTTCGATGAGCGCGACGAAGAGGTCATGGTGCGCATGGGTGAGTTCGCGGCTGCTGTGATTCGTGAGGAAAAAGCTAAACCCGCTGTCTCTTCACGTTCTTTCCCTTTTGCGGACAGCCTGAACCACGATACTCACAACATTCCGTTGCAGCGTTCTCACGTTCTTTTGCTTATCGCTGTTGCTGCCTTGATCGCACTCGTGCTGGGATATCTTCTCGCACCGTGGCTAGAGCGATTTTTCACTCCTCCCCCACGACTCGCCGCACAGGTTCCAATCGAGCAACCAGGGCTTAAGACGGTCGCACAAAAACCTGCTGCTCGCGCCCCACTTTCTGCGACTACGCTCGATCAGATGCGCAAACTGGCTGAGGACGGAGACCCGTCAGCGCAATTCAGCATGGGCACTCACTACGCAATTGGCGACGGCGTAAAACTCGATTCTGCTGAGGCCGCGCGTTGGTTTACAAAGGCAGCCGACCAGGGACACGTTCTCGCGCAAGATCTGATGGGTGCGTACTACGAAGTTGGACGAGGCGTGCCCAAGGACTTGCGGAAAGCATATTTCTGGTCGCTTCTGGGGAGCGCTGGCAACAGTCAAACGAGCAAACATCGCGTTGTCACGCTCGCTGCTTCCTTGGCACAGGCGGACGTGGAAAGCGCACGGAAAGACGCTGAGGAGTGGACCAACCAACATGCCGCCGCCAAGTCTGTAGCGCCGGCTACTCCCTAGCAATCTGAGGCGTCATGCCTACCCTTCGCGAAGTCGTTGACCAAAATGTCCGCGAAGGCGATCTCTACGAGAAGCTTGATCGCAATCGTGTCCGGTGTTTTGCCTGCGGTCACTGTTGCCCCATCCCCGATGGACAACCAGGTGTTTGCAAGGTTCGTTTTAATCGTGGGGGAGTACTGCTGGTTCCTTGGGGATACACGGGCGGAGTGCAGTGCGATCCGATCGAGAAGAAGCCCTTCTTTCATGTTTCACCAGGAGCACTTGCTTACAGCTTTGGAATGCTTGGCTGTGACCTGCATTGCGGATATTGTCAGAATTGGGTGACCTCACAAGCTCTGCGTGATCCTAAAGCAACCGCTGCGCCAATGGCAGCCACTCCGGAAGCGCTCGTCGAGGACGCTATCGCACAAGGCGCCCACGTCATGGTCAGTACCTACAACGAGCCGCTGATAACGGCAGAGTGGGCCATTGCAGTCTTTAAACTCGCACGTGCAGCAGGGCTGCAGACCGGATTTGTCTCCAACGGGAACGGTACTCCGCAGGTGCTCGAGTACATCCATCCGCACATCGATTTTTACAAGGTTGATCTCAAGTCCTTCGACGATCGTCGATACCATGAACTCGGCGGGCGCCTTCAGCCTATTCTGGATACAATTCGCGCGCTGTACCGCATGGGAGTCTGGTTAGAAATTGTCACGTTGCTGATTCCTGGATTCAATGATTCGGATCAAGAACTGCAAAGACTAACTGAGTTTATTGCGTCGGTTTCGTCGGAGATCCCGTGGCACGTGACGGCATTTCATCAGGACTACAAGATGACCTCGCCGGCAGATACAAGTGCGCGCGACCTTCTCAACGCGGTGAAAATCGGTCAAGAGGCGGGCCTCAAGTACATTTACGCTGGCAACCTGCCGGGCCGCGTGGGCAACCTCGAAGACACTCGCTGCCATCGTTGCGACAGCACACTGATTCGGCGCTATGCCTATTTGATCGAAGGTTATCGCCTCACTTCTGAGGGGCGCTGTCCCGATTGTGGCACGCCCATTCCCGGCCGTTGGTCTTCTCGTTTCGCCGGACAACGTACCGCCAGTCCTTTTCTTCCGCGAAGGGCCGCGCCTTTGGTTACAATCCAAAATCGGTCCTGAGTTCCATTCATGTTCAGATCCCGGTGGTTTTTCGCGGTGATTTGCCTCGCTGTGTGCTGCGCTTGTTCTCCGCGCGATTTCCTGACGCGGCGTCTCGCGTCTGATCTCATCGCCGCATCCCCGGTCTTCAAGGCCCGTCAGCAGTTCTTCCTTCGTACTGGAATTCTTTCTAACAAAGACTTCTCTTCGCCTGACTATCTCGTTCTTCAACACCGCGGCTGGGTGATCGGGACGAGCGCCTCGTGCCCAGCCAATGTGCAACCACCGCCTTGCTGGGATGTTGTCTTGACACCACTCGGCGTTGGAGTTTTTCGGGATCTGATTCCGCCACAAGACTCGAGCAAGCAATATTTCAATATTCCGACCGCCAAGCGAGAAGTTGTGGAAATTACCGGAATCAGCAAATCTGACAATTTCGCCGACGCGCAGTTTATTTGGCGGTGGCAACCGCTCAACGAAGTCGGGGCGGCTATGTATGACGGTGGAGTTCGCTACAGCGCAAGCGTCAGCTTTCAGCACTTTGATGATGGATGGCGACTTATGGAAGGTAGTGCTGCACGTACCAACCAGAATCTTCAGGATGCTCTGAAAAATTCAGAGCCAGATCGCTAGACATGAACGGATTTCTTGCTTTGCGCACTCTTGTGCTCGTTGCAATCGCTCTTAGCGTTACGCAAGAGCTGGCAAAGGCCGACGACCTTCAAAGCCTAGCCGACGATTTCTGGACGTGGCGCGCGGCCGAACAACCTGTTTCCAGCGACGACATTCCTCGTCTCAATCGTCCTCTCAATTGGACGCCTGATTGGTCTCCTGAAACTGTTCGACGTTATCAGGAAAAACTTGTGTCGTTCGAGTCGCGCTGGCGAGCGCTCAAAGCGTCGAAAGGGTCAATCCAGCAGCAAGTCGACTATCGCCTCATGGGTTCTGCGCTCGCGCGAGTGCGGTGGGAACTTGAGGTGAATCGCGGATGGCGGCGCAACCCGTTGTTCTACGTTGACCAAACGGTTGGTGCGTACTTCCATCTCCTGCTGCCTCCTCCCCCGTTTGATCGCGCGCGCACCGGGCAAATCGTTGCAACGCTGACCTCGGTACCTGCAACTCTGGATTTCGCGCGCAAGAATCTCTCTCAAATGGTTGGCCCATTTGCGCGACTGGCCATCGACCACCTCCAAAACATTCGTCCGCAGATGCAGGCTTCGATCACGGCCTTGAAGCCAAAACTGGATAGCGCGTCTGCCAGTAGTCTCGACGGCAGCGCAGAGAAAGCAATTCAAGCGCTCGAGTCGTACCGCGATTGGCTGACTCAGCGAGTTGACTCCTTGCCAACCCAAACCGCCGTAGGTCGCGCCGACTATATCTTCTTTCTGAAAAACGTCGCACTGATCCCGTATTCACCGGAGCGGCTGTTAGAGATTGGAAGCGATGAATGGGCTCGCTCCGTGGCGTTCCAGATTTACGAAGAACATCGCAACAAGGGATTGCCGCAATTGCAGATATTCAAGTCTGTGAACGATGAGATCGCCGGCGAGATCAAGGATGAACTGGCAATTCGAGAATATCTTGAGGCGAAAGATCTGTTATCGGTGCCGTCGTGGGTCCAACACTATCGCGTTGCTGCGATGCCTGATTACCTGGACCCTATGCAAAGCATCGGCGAAGCGGATGACTTCACCTCGCCAACACGGTTGAAAGAAAATAGCACTCGATATATCAACCCGCCAGCCGCGAATCTCGGATATTTTGCTCTTTCCGCCGCGAAAGATCCCCGGGGAGAAATAGTTCATGAAGGAGTACCAGGTCACTACCTTCAACTGGTTCTATCGTGGGCACACTCAGACCCTATTCGACGCCATTATTACGACTCGGGCGCAAATGAAGGCATCGGATTTTACGCTGAGGAAATGATGCTCGAAGCGGGTCTGTTTGATAACAGTCCGCGATCTCGAGAAATCATTTACAACTTCATGCGACTGCGCGCGCTGCGTGTGGAAGTAGACGTGAAGTTGGCCCTCGGCTTGTTCACGATTGATCAAGCCGCTGAATATCTCCAGCGTACAGTTCCGATGGATCGCCAAACAGCAGGCGCGGAGGCAGCTTTTTTTGCATCAGGACCAGGCCAGGCGATTTCATATCAGATCGGAAAGACTCAGATTTTGCACTTCCTCGCCGATGCGCAGAGTCGCCAAGGTGACAAATTCAGTCTTCGAGCGTTTCACGATTTTCTGTGGTTGAACGGCAACGTCCCGCTATCTCTACAAAGGTGGGAATATTTAGGACTCAAAGATGATCTCGATGCGATTGAGTCTCTGCATTGACTAGCAGTCACGTGTACCTCACAGGGCAACTCGTTCACATTTGCCACACAATGGCGGCCAGTGTATAAATCGCTTTTCCTACTAGACCTTCATGAAAAATTTCAGGCTCGTCCTATCCCTATGTCTGTTCGTGAGCACCTTCGCCACTGCACAAACCGCCAAACCTCCCGCAACCTTGGAAGAATATTTCAACTCGGTGGGCTTCACGGCTGCTCGACCTTCTCCCGATGGGAGCGCCATCGTGATTGCTACCGAGCGCGCTGATTGGGATGGCCAGTTCTATCGCGGGGAATTGTGGCTTTATCGGGACGACGGCCATGGGAACGCTACTCTCGCGCAGCTCACACAATCCGGCCATGACTCCGATCCGCAATGGTCGCCCGATGGCCGATGGATCGCATTTCTGTCTGAACGGAAAGCTTCTTCCGGAAAGGATGCGGACGCGTCCGATACTCCGGCCGAAGTGTCGCAACTTTATCTGATTTCTCCGAATGGAGGTGAAGCGTTTCCCGTCACCCAGGGTGAAGATGAAGTTCACACCTTCACGTGGTCTCCGGACTCGCGTGTTCTCTACTACGCAACGCGCACTCCCTGGACGAAACAACAACGCGATGATTACAAGAAAGAATGGAAAGATGTAATTCAGTACCGGGCCTCGGAGCGCGGGGATACGGTCTTCAGTCTGCCCATCGCAGATGCGATGGCGCGTCATTCTGCGGCGCCGGGAAAAGTTCTTTCTGACGGGGATTCGAGTTCGAACATCACGCCTGACGCACGCGCAATTAGTTCAAGCCCCTGGCGGATTGAAAATCTTCAAGTTTCACCCGATGGACGACGGCTGGCGTTTACGAGCTCATCGATTTCTCAACGCCAGGAAAAAGTGGATGCGTTTGAGATTTACACAGTTGACATAGGTTCGATGTCAGCACAGACGCCACCCAAGCGGGTAACGCGCAACGAAGCGGTAGAGGATGATCTGCGCTGGGCTCCCGACAATCGCCACATATTTTTCAGCGTCGATCTTGGATCTGTAGACGGGAAGTATAAAGACACGCAGACGCGTCTTTATTGGATTGATGCGGATACCAATCAGGTGCAGCGCTGGGCCAGCGACTTCGGCGGTGCTGTGGCGCACTATTCTGTCATACCCTCGGGAGGCGTGATTGCAACGGGCAAGTTGGGTACTGAAATTCAAACCTACTCAGAAGCTGGTCCCGACAAGCCTTTCACAAAGGTGAACGGCCTGCCCGGATGGTACGAACTCATGAGCGGAGCGGACCACTCGCCTCGTCTTGTGTTCTCCCACTCCACGGTCGACCAACCTACGGAAATTTACTTGGCGGAAGGAGTAGACAAACTCGCGCAAGCCCGCCCGATCACCAGCTTCAACAAACTGTTCACCGAGCGAAACCTTCCCAAAGGCAAGCCCTACCGCTGGACCTCCGACGATGGAACATCGGTCGAAGGAATGCTCATTTATCCTCCTGGGAAATTCGAAGCGAAGAATCTACCGATGTTTGTTCTGATACATGGAGGACCCGCCGATGCCGACGGAAACCACTTCGAAGCAGACTGGTATCAATGGGATCGCATCGCGGCTACCAACGGCTGGCTTGTTTTCGAGCCCAACTATCGTGGATCCAGTGGCTACGGTGACAAGTTCCTGATGGAAATTGTGCCGCAGATGGTTTCTCGGCCAGGGAAAGACATTCTTACGGGAGTGGATGCGCTCGTCAAAGATGGCATCGCGGACCCGAACCACCTCACCATCGGGGGCTACAGCTATGGTGGGTATATGACCAATTGGCTGATCACCCAGACCACTCGTTTTAAGGCCGCCGTAACTGGCGCAGGAGCGGTAGAAAACGTCGGTAACTGGGGCAATGACGACACGACAATGGACGACGCGTATTTCCTTGGAGGACGTCCTTGGGAAGCGGCGCAGCGCTACCACGACGAAGCGGCCATTTTCCAGATCGACAAAGTCAAGACCCCAACCCACATGGTTGGAGGCGCAGATGACATTCGGGTAGCGGTTCTCGAAAATTATCTTCTCGACCGCGCCCTATTCACTCTGGATGTACCCAGCCAACTGCTGATTTTTCCCGGTGAGGGTCACGGGCTTGGCAACAATCCATGGCACGGCAGAATTAAGGTGAGGGAAGAGCTGAAGTGGCTCGAGAAATACGGTGAAGTTCCCGCGACAGTCGACAAGTCCAAGTGACGAGTGATGTCCGCGTCGACTACTTCCCAGGCGTTGCGCTGGCCATGCTGGCCCGATGCGATGCTGCAGCGTAACGCGCAATGCCTTTATAAAGCGCTTCTGCGATCTGCTGGCGATATTCCGCATTTCGCAAGTTAGCCTCATCCGTCGGGCTGCTGACGAACGAGACCTCCGCCAAGATCGACGGCATCGTCGTCCCCTTCAGTACAACGAATGACGCTTCCTTTACCCCGCGATTACGGATCGTGGGATTTTTCGCCGCCAAGGTTCCGAACAACGCTTTTTGGACGCTGGCGGCGAGCTTTCGCGACAGAGATCGCTTTTCCTGAACTTCTTCTGGACTCATCGACTGAGCAGAAACCCGCTTCAAGGTGGCGGCGGTGTTCTGCTCGGCTTCCTTGGAGCCGGGCGCGACAAACACGTTCGTATAGTAGGTCTCTACTCCGCGCGCAGAAGGATAGTCACTGTAGTTCGCATGGATCGAAACGAAAAGATCAGCCCGAGCCTCGTTTGCGACTTCGGCTCGTTGATCCAGCGGCAAATAGTTATCATCACGACGCGTGTAGACAACTTCGCTGCCTAACCGGCTCTCCAGTATCTTCCCCAGCCGCTGGGCGATCTCCAGCACCAAATCCTTTTCAAGCAGACCTTTACGGCCTACCGTTCCCAAGTCCCATCCGCCGTGCCCTGCGTCGACCACGACGCGTATCTTTGCGACTTTGCTTCGCAGTTGTTTGTCTTCGGTAGAAAGCGGTGGTGGAGCAACGGAAAGCGCGACCTTCGCTTTGTTGGGCAGTAGATCATGGGGGAAGAGGTCCGGCTTCGCCTTTGCGACGGCCGTTCCTGCCGCTCCTCCGCGTAATGAAACAACCAGGCGGTAAGGATTCTGCTCAAGGCTCACCGCGAAATCCGAACCAGCCGTCGTGTCCAGAACAATTCGCGTCACACCTTGGACAGGCTGCGCAACCCGGACCCTGCTCAGCAGGGGATCTCCAACTTCCATCGCTTTTCCTATTAGCGATTGCGAAAGCGCAGTGTCATGCAAATCAAAATAAATTCGCTCTGGAGATGTTAGTCGGTGAGCCTCATAAGGGACCTGGTCCTGTAGGTCAATGACAACCGTACTCGCGTCTGCAGACGACCAATGCCGGACGCCAGTCACCTTTGGCAATACCGTGAGACGGCGAGTATCTTCGCTTACTTGCTGCGTTGCGAAATCACTACCCAGTAAGTCTTGTGGTTCCGGTGTAACGGTCTCTGCAATCGTTTCCGCCGCTGGAGGCGACGTCACGACCGGTGGCGTCGCGATAACGTTTGTGATTGGTTTCGCCACTTGTGCTGCAGGCGTGGCACTTGCCGCTAACTGCGTCCGATGTCGAAGTTTCCACCACAGGCCGCCGGCTAGCATACCCGCCACCAAGACCATCGCGGCTACGACCATCAACCCCGGCATGCCTCTCTCGCCAGAATCGAGAGGATCAAACACAATCGGCTCAGCAAAGAGCGGTGCCAGACCTTCTCGAACCTCGACAGACTTTGGTGATAATTTGGGCGCTGGCTTCCAGTTCATCGATGGTTTTTTAATCGACGAACTTACGGCGACATCTTGCGTCGCAACCGCTGCAGCGCGAGTGATTCTTTCTTCGTCTTCCGGCTTCAGTGCGGCCAACAAAAGCTCAGCCAACAGGTTCAAGCTGCGCACATCCGTGTCGTTGAAAGCGAAAGCGTCTCTCGAGAAGGCCTGCACCAATCCAATGACGCGAGTAGGCCCGCAAAGTGGCACAGCAACCATCGAGAGTGTGCCCAACTTGCGGCAAGCTTCGCGATTGACCCGGAGATCGCTCTCCGCGTCGTCGCAGCGAACGACGAGACCGGCACGCATGCAGGCACCGGAAAAATCCGACCTCGGGTCTAGCCTGGCGCCAACGTCAGGACATACGCTTCCGGCAGACGCGCGGCATATGATCGCGTCCCCTTCCGCCAACGCGATCGCAATTCCATCCGCTCCCGTGATGGCGCGTGCGCGCTCCGCAACCAACCCTAGAACTTCGTCGAGGACGAATAATTCTGTTGCGAACGCATCGTCCTTCATTCCCGCGATACCACCAGAACGCCGATCACGAATCTGTTGATGAAGAGCAGAAAATGCGAGCAGGGCTTGTAGAGCCTCGCTGTGCGGAAGCATTTGTTCCGATCGAGCGTCTTTCCCCAGTGCGCAGCCGTCCGCGGTTGTTTCTGGAGGGATGCCGCTCGGATTGTTGGGGCTCGTAGCCATGCTGAATTCTTGGGCCTGCAACGTCCCAGACCCGCGCCGCCATTTCGAATGGCAAGCGACAACGCGTTTCATGCTACCGCCCTATCTGGTGGGGATTGCCGAGGGCGTCACTTACAAGTTACCGGGCTTTTAGCCTATAGGCAATGTCCGATGGTGACTAAGGTCATGTAGTCCTTCCGGGCATGGGCAGCCGAGCTATCGCCGGAAACTGCTCAGCCCTATCGGTTTTCTCTATTTGCCTTCCGTACTAATTGGCCCTATCCTACCAATCAGGTAGGCATTCCCAGTGACCCAAGCTGTAAAGGACGAATCTCCTAACAAGAAATCCCGGTGGCTCTGGCCGCTGGGCGTGGTAGCAACCGGGATCGCCGGTGCTGCTTTAGTGGCTTTCCGAGGCTGCTGGCATCGCAAAATGAGCTGGCCTGTCCGTGCTCAAGGACAGTCTTATCAAGTTTGTGTCGGATGTGGCATTAAACGCCTATTTGACGAGCAGGAATTCCAGTCTTACGGGCCTTTCAGCTACGATCTGACTGAACTGATTGAGTGGGACCGCGCCCACCGTAATCCCCCACCCGGCGCGCCCGTAATAGAACGCCACGCGTCTTAAAGCCCGATCGGCCCGCCGGCTTAATCTCCGTTGAAGAGGCGAAGCTATTCCTGCGCTTACCCGTTGGAGAACCGGTGTGTGCGCTCCTTAGCCCCGCCCCCGAACCAGTCCGGTTAACTGGCACCCTCTCCCCTCCGGACTACCATATTCAGCATGCAGACGCACTCGCATGGGGCGGTCGACTCTCCGTCTTCTGCTGACGTGGGACAGCGCCCATACCGTTACCGTGTCCCGTCGCTCGTCTATGTGAATTTGGACCAGGGTAACGGCGGCATTGTTCGCGATATTAGCGGAAACGGGCTCGGGATTCATGCGGTCGGTCGCCTTCACCCAGGACAATCCGTTCAAACCCGCTTCGATCTCCTGAATCCTCGTACTCGCATCGAGGCATCAGCAGACGTTATTTGGGCGGACGAGTCTGGACAAGCAGGGCTGAGATTTGCTCAGATCTCCGATCGATCGCGCCGCGCGCTAAATGACTGGATTCTCACCAACTTGCTCGCGCATGTGGATCATGCTGCCGCCAGTCCAACTATTTTTGAGCCAATACCGGAATTGGAACAGGCCCCGGTCATGCAAAGTCTACCCATACCTTCGATGCCGATGGCGGGGAATGTCGCCAATCCGAGGACCGACGCTTCGCTTACGATTTCGCTGCCGTTTTGGCCCACACCGCTTTCCATGCGCAAGGTTTGGCTGATGATGGACGGCTTGCTGATTGTTTCAGGCGTTCTTCTGTTTTGGTTGGTTTTCCTCGCGATTGCCCATTCATTACCGTCCTGGCCCTTGACCAGCGGTGTCGCTATCGCGATTGCAATCGGTTTTGGCTTTGCCTATCGGATGTTGTTTCGGACCTTCGCAATCGAATCTCCGGGGTGTTACCTGGCAACTCGCGCTGCCGCCGAAGAAACCCTCGACAAAATCCGGGGCTTGGAAGCCGAGCCTCGCTTCCGCTAACGAACGTTGACTCCGGTGTTATGGGGATTCGGGAAGTTAGAACAACCAGGCAGAGCGGGAACGATCATCACATCGAACGTTAGTTCGTAAAATACTGCTGCGCCAACCACACTTCCAAGTCCCGCTGCAACTTCGGACCTAGCTGAACAAACCTCAATCCTGCATGGCCTGTGTGATCGGTCCAGGCCAATTCACCGGCAGCTTTTACGGTTCTATCTGTGCCCGGCAAAGAAAACGAAATCTGCACCTTTCCATCGGCGTTGAAGCGCCGGTCTGCCCGGATTCCGATCCCACCCTGACTGACGTTCATCAAGTTTGCCTGCATCTTTTTTTTCGGTCCTAAACTGATGGTCACTGGAGTCTGCAAGGCTTGCCGGTGATAGCGTAACCGTCCATTCAGAATCAGATTACGGGCGGCCGAGAAAGTTCTGACCGCTTGTTCCACCGAGATTGGCTTCTCGAATCGGAACAGGGTGTTCGCATCAACACGGCAATCTACGGAACGTATCGCACTCAGGATTACCAAGGGTACCGTGCTGGCGTTGTGTTTGCCCTCTTCAACCCGCCGTAGAAAGCGGTCTGTGCCGGCCAGGTCGCGATCCACAATGAGAGCATCCACCTTGGATCGGCTGAGTTTGTTCCACGCTCGCTCGGGATCCGGTGTTACTTCAACATCGATGTGGAGGCCGCCAAGAATACATTCCAGAACACTAACTTCCTGCCAGTCGCGGGACACAACCAGAGACGAGAGCGTCATGGCTTCACTCTAGTCCGCAATCGTAACCAGCCCTAGATCACCAAGGTAATTGAAGCCTGACGCCTAGTTCCCGTTCTTGTACCACTGCACGGTTCGCCTGAGCCCTTCTTCGAATCCAACCTTCGGTGTGTATCCCAGGGCCTTTTCCGCTCGCGATATGTCTGCTAGGGAATGCTTCACGTCGCCCTCACGCTCGGTTTGGTACTTAGGCTTGCCCGTGTATCCAGTGATCTTCTTTAAGGCCTCGAAAGTCTCATTCAACGAAGCGCGCGTACCCGTGGCTACGTTGAACATTTTTCCCGCCGCTTGCTCAGCGGGCGCGGACGCGGCCAGCATATTTGCATCTACTGCATTTTCCACGTATGTGAAGTCGCGACTTTGCTCGCCATCGCCGAATATCGTTGGCTGCTCCCCTTGCAGCATCTGCGTGATGAACTTTGCCAAAACTCCCGAATAGGGAGAAGTCGGATCTTGTTTCGGGCCGAAAATATTGAAATACCGCAAACTCACGGTTTCTAGCCCATAGCACCGGTAGAACGATGCCATGTAGTACTCACTGGCCAGCTTGGCGACTGCGTATGGCGATATGGGGTTGGGCGCCATATCTTCGCGTTTTGGCAGCGTAGGCGTATCGCCATAGGCGGACGACGATGCGGCGTATACCACGCGCTTTACCTTCGCGTCCCTCGCCGCGATCAGGACATTCACCGTTCCATCTACATTCGCCTGGTTGCTTCCGAGAGGGTCTTTTACCGACTTGGGGACTGAAGGAATTGCGGCCTCGTGAAACACGTAGTCGACGCCGTTGCAGGCTCGTCGCATCGCATCCATGTCTAGAATATCTGCCTGCTGGAATTCGATTTGGTCCGCCAGATTTTTCAAGTTTTCCGGATTTCCGGTCGAAAGATTATCCACACCCCGCACTGCATCTCCCCTAGCGACAAGTCGCTGCGCGATCGTCGATCCAATAAACCCTGCGATGCCCGTTACCAGATATTTAGCCATGTCCTTCATCATATCCAAACTTGCGAATTTCTTGGATCTGTTGCGGACTTGTTGTTTCAGGAATGAGAAAAAAGCGTGGCTGCGATACGCGCGTTTTGTTTTCAAGGCGAAAAACGAGAGTCTTTGCTCGGCGATAGCGCCGCAACTTCGGTACTCAGACACAGACAGAGTCAACAACTATCCCTTGATGCCAACCACGATCGTCAGATTGGAACAGGGTTGGCCCGGAGTGAAGTTGGCCTGAACGAAGGTGTTCATTGGAAACTGACTGCGCTGATCACCGCAAAACGTACCTGCAGACGCCATGCCATTGGCTAAAAGCGTTACCGCGGTGACTTGCACGGTTGTACCTCCTCCGCCCGAGAGTACCGTCAATTGCACAATGCTGACTGTGCCGCTGATCGTTTGCGTGTGGATCGCGCCGCCCACAAAAACGTTGCCACACCCCGCAGCGCCGAGAAGGAAAGTCAGCGCGAATACCAGAGCTAGGAGGCGTTGCATGCGCCACCTCCAGAATAGGTGCCCACAGTCTACACCCATTTCCGCGAAGTCCTTGCTGCTAGCCGCTTTCGGAGCGGTGTCCGAGCAATCGCAGAAACTCGTCTTTGGAGAGCGACGAATGGGTATCGAAGAATCGAGCGATACGCTTCACGAATTCTCCTGCTTCGGCGAAGGTGGGTAACATCGCGTCGGGCCCAGATCGGCTTGGGTTGTCGTTCGCGGATGAAATGCTTGCGCGCGCCGATAGCCGCTGCAGCATTTCTCGTAAACCTGCTTGCTCTTCCCCTGGCACCTTCAATGCAATACCCATACCCAAAAATGGATAGGAAACTTTGACCTCTCCGGTCGCGTGCACCCTTATGCCGGCTGCGTCCAACGTTAATTCAACTACTGTACCAACCGGTGAGGTCGCGGTCATCTCGACGTAACACCCGTGCATGCTAACGTCGGCGAGCGTTCCCCATGTGCGGATATCGGTTCCAGCGGTTCGGAACTCTGCACTCCCGTCACACCGATATCGCACGCTGCGACGCCTTTCCGGCACTACATCCGAAGTTCTGTCACCTGGCTTCGCTGTGCCGTCCGTCTGCTTCAGGCTACGCAAATAAGCCGCCCCTGACGCACCTCGTTCCTCCTCGCATGATTCTTGGCGAGTTCCGCAATTCCATTCGTAAGGAGTTCCAGGCATAGCTGACACCGTTCAACGATCTCCCTTCTTGACTATCGCAAGAAGGCGAGATGACTTGACAACAAAATACAATTTCGTCGATGAAAGAGATATTGAGCGTTTGCCAATATGGGAGGGAGTACCGAATCGGGCTATGCTTCGATAGCTCGCGGTTCTGCTGACTGGCGGATCTCGCGCCACAATTCGTCGCGCCCTTTCCCGCTCTTGGCGGAATAGGGCACAATTTTCGCTTCTGGATAAGCCTCACGCAGTGTTTGGATCGCCTTGTGCAACTGGTTGCCAGACAGCTTGTCGCTTTTGGTTGCTACGACCACAAAGTTGCGATCGGTCTCTCGCAAATAGGCGATCATCTGCCGATCGCTTTCCTGCGTTGGCACATTCACGTCTACGAGCGCCAGACAGAGCGCCAGATTGGACCGTTCTCGCAAGTAGGGCTCGATAAACTTCGACCACTCTTGCGAAATCTGTTTGGAAATCTTCGCGTAGCCATATCCTGGCAAATCGGTGAAAACCAACTCTGGCGCTGGTTTTCCGGGCCAACGGACTTCGAAGAAATTAATGCTTCGCGTGCGCCCTGGGGTCGAACTTGTCTTCGCAATCTTGTGACCCAGCAGGGAATTGATCACGCTCGATTTCCCGACGTTGGACCGGCCAAGAAACGCCACTTCGGGCAACTGCGGGGCAGGAAAGTGAGACGCATCGCTCGCCGCCAGCATGAATCGTGTCAGCACGCGCATAGAGATCAGTTCTTAATTACGGGGACTTTCTCTTCCAGTTTATACGAGCACAACCACCATCACGCCGTCGGCAGGGACAGTAAGACCTCAATCAAGACCATCGACAGCGGCGGCCGACCGAACCAACTATTTTCAGTCCAGCCCCAACGGTCTCTTTGGATGCTGTACGTCCTCTGCTTTGATCGGCTTGTATCGGTGCCATAGGTAAAGGCCGCCGGCGACACCCATCCCAATCAATACGCTGATCCCAAAAAACAACCGATACGCTGGCAGCCATACCAAGAGCACGGCAACGATCGCGACCGCCGCAATCAAGCCCAACGTCCCGCGAAACGTAAACCGCGAACCACCGCCAGGTTCACTCTCTCCTGGACCCATCACACACCTCCCCTCAATGCTACCGCACCCAAAAACAAAAGGCCCGCCGAGGCGGGCCAAAAAAATGATTGGCTAAAGGTCTACTGATGCGTAGTCGGACTCTCTACCGCAGGCGTAGCGATGGGTGCGATGGCGGCATCTTCAGCGATTTGCGGTAACGCAGACTCCAAGGCAACCACGAGCACCTGATCCATGGTATCCACGAAATGAAGCTTCATGGCAGTTCGCAGATTTTCAGGCACCTCAGCCAGGTCTTTTTCGTTGTCTTTCGGCAGGATGACTTCAAACAAGCCTGCCCGATGCGCTGCCAGCAGCTTCTCTTTTAAGCCACCGATAGGAAGAACCTTGCCGCGCAACGTGATCTCGCCAGTCATCGCGAGATCGCGGCGCACCGGAATCTTGCTGAGCGCACTCGCGATGGCAGTTGCGATCGTGATGCCCGCAGACGGTCCGTCTTTTGGAATCGCTCCCTCCGGAACGTGGACGTGGATGTCCAGGTTTCGATAGAAGTCCCGCGTCAGCCCCAAGCGTGCTGCACGCGACCGAACATAGGACATCGCTGCTTGAGCCGACTCCTGCATCACATCGCCCAACTTGCCAGTGAGAGTCAGTTTTCCTTTGCCATCGACCACGGTGGCTTCAGTGCTTAGGATTGAACCTCCCACCTCGGTCCATGCCAAGCCAGTAACGAGGCCGACTTCGCTCTTCTCGTGTGCCAGCGTGTCGCGGAACTTCATCACACCAAGATATTCAGAGACGTTCTCGCCGGTGATATTGATGCTGTAGTCCGCGCCTTCCTTGACCACCTTGCGCGCTACCTTGCGGCAAACGTTTCCGATTTCGCGCTCAAGATTTCGAACGCCCGCTTCACGAGTGTAGGCACGAATGATCGCCGTGATCGCATCGTCGGTGAACTTGATGTTCTTGTCCGTCAGTCCAGCCGCGGCCAGTTGCTTGATAACCAGGAACTGCTTGGCGATCTCGACTTTTTCCGGCTCCGTGTATCCATGCAAGCGCAGCACTTCCATGCGGTCTTGCAAGGCTGGCGGAATTGTGTGCATTACGTTTGCTGTTGCGACGAAAAACACTTGCGAGAGGTCGTATTCGACATCGAGGTAGTGATCAACGAACATAAAGTTTTGTTCAGGATCAAGCACCTCGAGCAGCGCCGCTGAAGGATCTCCGCGGAAGTCCATCGACATCTTGTCGACTTCATCCAGCATGAAAACCGGGTTCTTCGTTCCGGCCTTCTTCATCATCTGGATGATTTGCCCGGGTAGTGCGCCGATATAAGTCCGTCGATGCCCGCGGATTTCCGCTTCATCCCGCACGCCACCAAGCGACATACGTACAAACTTACGCCCGGTCGCCTTTGCGATCGACATCCCCAAGGACGTCTTGCCTACGCCCGGAGGTCCAACGAAGCAGAGAATCGACCCTTTCGGATTCTTGACCAGTTGCCGTACAGCCAGGAATTCGAGAATGCGCTCTTTGATCTTTTCCAGACCATAATGATCCTCATTGAGGACCTTTTCTGCGCGTCCAATGTTCCGGATTTCCTTTGACTTCTTTTTCCACGGCACAGCCAGCAGCCAATCCAGATAGTTCCGCGAAACGGTTGACTCGGCCGACATCGGCGGCATGGCCTCAAGCTTCTTCAACTCCTGCATGGCCTTGTCGCGCACTTCCTTCGGCATTCCGGCGGCGTCGATTTTTTTCTTTAACTCGTCGAACTCGCTCTTCTCACCGCGCCCAAGCTCTTTTTGGATCGCCTTGATCTTCTCGTTGAGGTAGTACTCTTTTTGCGCTCGTTCCATCTGCCGCTTTACCCGCGACTGGATGGTGCGGTCCATATTCAGTTTTTCGATCTCGATATCAAGCACGTCGCCGATCCGGTTCAACCGTTCCGCCGGGTCGAAAATCTCGAGCAGCTCCTGCTTTTCCTCGATCGAAAGCTGCAGATTTGCTGCGATGGTGTCCGTCAATTTTGCCGGATCTTCCATCCGTACTGCCGCGATCATGGTCTCGTAGTTCAACGACTGGCACAGCTTTACGTACTGCTCAAAGAGTGTCGTCACGCGCTGCATGGATGCTTCGATGGCAGCATTTGTTTCCGTTGCATAGCGGGCGACCCTGACGGTCGCTTCCATAAAGCCCTCGGTATCGACGATCTGCAGCACTTTGCCGCGCTCGATACCCTCCACCAGTACCTTGATGTTGCCGTCGGGCAGCTTCAAGCTTTGCACGATGTTGACGATCGTCCCGACCTGGTAGATTTCATTGGCCTTGGGCTCGTCGACGCTCGCATCATGCTGAGTGGCTAGAAAAATCTTCTTGTCAGCGGCCAGCGCCTCTTCGAGCGCCCGAACGCTCGATTCGCGGCCCACCACGAACGGCGTCATCATGTGAGGGAAGATGACCACGTCCCGAATGGGCATCATGGGCAGCTTCTTTGTTTCGAATTTTTCCTTGGTCTGCGTCACTCTGTCTCCCAAAAATTCCCCGACCGCACCATACGCACCGGTTTCGAACTAGCGGCAAAGAGATAGCTTGCTACATCAAGCCATCAACATGGCGATAGCACACCAGCCGCCGATCCTTAACCTGCCTTCTCCATCATCGCCAGAGAAACGTTCCGTTTCTCCACCATCTCTCGCGTGACTTCGAACTCTTTGACCTTTTTCTGACTGGGGAGGTGGTACATCAGGTCCAGCATCAACTCTTCCAGGATCATTCGCAAGCCGCGGGCGCCAACCTTGCGGGCCATCGCTTGCTTGGAGATCGCGCGCAGCGCGTCATCGCTGAACTTCAGCCGGACGTTTTCAAACTCGAAGAGTCTCTGATATTGCTTGATGATTGCATTCTTAGGGCGGGTAAGAATTTCTATCAGTGCATTTTCGTCGAGGTCCTGCAACATCCCAACCACAGGCAGACGTCCTACAAATTCCGGGATTAACCCAAACTTGATCAGGTCTTCCGGTTGAATTTCGCTTAGCAGTTCATAGTTTCGAATCGCTTCGGTTCCGCTTTCTTCCTTCACTGCCTCGTCACCAGTCTTGAATCCCAACGACTTCTTGCCGATGCGGCGCGAAATGATCTTGTCCAGACCAACGAACGCACCTCCGCAAATAAACAAAATATTCGTTGTATCGACAGGAGTGAATTCCTGGTGCGGATGTTTGCGCCCACCCTGCGGCGGCACATTCGCAATGGTCCCTTCCAGAATCTTCAATAGCGCCTGCTGGACACCTTCTCCTGAGACGTCTCGGGTAATGGAAGGGTTTTCATCCTTCCGCCCAATCTTATCCACTTCGTCGATATAAATAATTCCAGTCTGCGCTCGACCCACATCCCCTTCTGCTGCTTGCAGCAGCTTCAGGATGATGTTCTCGACGTCCTCGCCCACATATCCCGCCTCCGTCAACGTCGTCGCATCGACGATTGCGAACGGCACATCGAGCATGCGCGCCAGCGTTTGCGCCAGCAGCGTTTTGCCCGTTCCCGTAGGGCCAATCAACATGATGTTCGATTTCGTGAGTTCGATGCCGTCCCCGGTGCGCTGCCGGTTCATGAAGATGCGCTTGTAGTGGTTGTAAACCGCGACGGCCAGCTTTTTCTTGGTCTGGTCCTGCCCGATGACGTACTCGTCGAGGAAGGTCTTCACTTCTTGCGGCTTTGGAAGCTGGTTGGGTGTGCTGGTGGGCGGGGTAGCAGTGCGGTCGTCTTCGAGGATCGAGTTACAAACCGCGACACACTCATCGCAGATATAAGCTCGCGGGTAATCGCTCGGGGACGAGATAAGTTTTGCCACTGCGTCCTGCGACTTGTGGCAGAACGAACACCGCAATATCTCGTCGGATCCCGTTCTGTTTTTCACTCGGCCTTACTCCTTAACCTTTGTTCGGCCCCGAGGGCCGTTCCTCGCCGAGAACTCTAGGAACTTGATCGGCGTGACGCCGATCATACCTCTTATCTCGTCTTGTAGATGATATCGTCGATGATTCCGTATTCCTTGGCCTGCTGCGCGTTCATAATGAAATCGCGCTCCACATCTTTCTCCACTTTATCCAGTTTTTGTCCACTGTGTTTGGCCAGCAACTGGTTCGTGATCTCCCTCATGCGCAGAATTTCTCGCGCGTGAATATCGATATCCGTTGCCTGGCCTGACAATCCGCCCATCGACGGCTGGTGAATCAGGATTCGCGAATTAGGAAGCGCGAGCCGCTTCTTCGGTTCTCCTGAAGCCAGCAGCAATGCGGCCATTGAAGCGGCCTGACCGATGCAGATGGTCGTGACATCATTTTTCACATACTGCATCGTGTCATAGATCGCCATGCCCGCTGTAATCGATCCGCCCGGCGAGTTGATATAAAGCTGGATGTCTTTCTCCGGATCTTCTTGCGCCAGGAACAACATCTGAGCAATCACCAGATTGGCAATATTGTCGTCAATTGGTGTCCCGATAAAAATGATGTTGTCGCGCAACAGCCGGGAGTAAATGTCATACGCTCGTTCGCCGCGCCCGGTCTGTTCGATGACCATCGGTACCAGCATCATGTTCTCCTTTGCGCTCACACTCCCGCCCCGATGCAACGTTCGCCGTCTTAGGGGAGGGTCGAAAGTCTCACGCGGACTGGTGATACAAAAAGTCGAGGGTCTTTTCGCTGCGGATTCTGTCTTTAATCCTATCGAGGCCCCCATCTTGTGTCAATCGCGCCCGCACCGCTTCAGCCGTCTGTTTCGACTGCTTTGCGAGCGCTTCCACTTCGCGTTCAAGCTCCTCTTCCGAAACATCAATTTTCTCATGCTCGGCAACCTTGTCGAGCAGTAGAGCTGCCTTCACTTCTTGTACGGCCTGGTCTTTTTGTCCCGCGCGCAGCCGCGCAAAATCCATCTTCTTCAAATCCTCGGATCGCATTCCCTGCGCCGCCAATGCTCGCAAGCCACGTTCCAGGCGAAGGTCAATCTGATGTTCCACGAGCGAATCTGGTACTTCGAAATCGTTCCGCTTTACCAGTTCTGCCATCAGCTTGTCTTTGGCTTCGTGCTCGGCGCGATGCCTGCGCTCTTCTTCCATGTTTTCGCGAATTTGTTTCTTTACAGCGTCCATGTCTGCAAATTCGCCCAACTCTTTCGCAAAGTCGTTATTCAACTCTGGCAAACTCTTTTGCTTTAAGGAATGTACCTTCACCGTGTAGCTGAATGCTTTTCCCGCGAGCCGCTGATCCGACAAATCCTGCGGATAGTTCACGTCAAACTTCTTCTCATCCCCGGCCGAGGAGCCACGCAAATTCTCTGTAAATTCGGGCATCGTGGTCTTACCGGCAATCTCCACCAGCACTTCGTCCATGTGCACCGGTTGTCCTTCGCCCGACTTCGGCTGGCCGTCCAGTGAAACTTGCGCAAAGTCGCCTTCCGCCAGCGCACGCCCTTCAATCGTTGAAAAAGTCGCATGCTGCTCACGGAGACTAGTCAGTGCCTCTTCCACTTCTGCGTCGCTCACTGTGATCTCGGGCTTTTCCGCGCGCAATTCTTTGTAGCCCTCGACTCTGATCTCGGGAAGGACCTCGAAGGAAGCCTTGAATTTCAACGGTTCGCCGTCGTGAATATGGAGGTCAGTCACCCTCGGCTGCGAAACCGGCGTCAGCCCCTGCTTTTGAGCCTCTTGACGGAAATACCGAGGCACCAGCGCCTCTACAACCTCAGTCTTAATATCCTCTGCGAATCTCTGACGGATGATGGACGGCGGCACGTGCCCCTTTCGGAATCCGGGTATGCGCGCCAGTTTCTGGTATTTCTGGACGAGGGCGTCCGTTTGACGAGAAACTTCATCGGCGGGAACCTCCACCGCGATCTCTCGCCTGGTGCTCTCTTTCGCTTCAGTTGGGCTCACGGTTTCCCTTTCAATGCACGGGAACAAGAAGATCCGAGGCAGGCGGGCAAAAGAGCAGGCCCCGGTCTGCAACCTTCAAGTGTAAAGACACCACAAGATCACCGTCAAACGTCTAAGGACACGAAAGTGAGTGTGCCCGCGCGGTAAAAGTGGAGAGAGACTTCAGGATCGAGTTTTCTCGAGCGAATCTATGGCTCTGGCGGGCAACCCGGGAATCGTTTGAAACCACATCACTGGAGACTACGACGCAAGGTAATTAACGTTACCTTCGCGGGACACAACAACCGCACGGGCGGTGTGATCACACCGAGGCCCCAGTTCGTGTACACCTGCATCTCTCCAACTCGGTTCAGGCCCGTATGATACTTCGCTGCCATTTCGGGCAACACAATGGGCCCCACGCCGGGAATTCGTACCTGCCCCCCATGTGAATGTCCGGACAGTTGCAGATCGACAGGGAACTTCGCCGCATAGTCTGCGTAATCTGGTTCGTGCGCGAGTAAGACCGTTGCCTCGGTTGCCGGAATGCCTTTCAGCGTCTTTGGCATGTCTGCGAGTCCTACTAACGCATCGTCTACGCCGGCAATCCAAAGTCGTGATCCGGCTCGCTCAATCGGCGTCGATCCGTTGCGCAAAACACGAATGTTCCGCTCGACGAGTGCTCCCGCGACAAGATCGGCATTGTTCCAATGATCATGGTTGCCCAGAATTGCAATCTTCGGCATGTCTTTCCATTGTGCGATCACATCCGCACAGGGTTCGGCGTGCCGCGCCCCATCGAGACCGTTGGCCTTGCCGATCGAGTGCGAAACGAAGTCCCCGGTCAGCACAAGTAGATCCGGATGCATTCCCCGCGCAAGTTGAACGCCCCGTTCTACCCCCTGGCGATCCATGTAGGGACCAAAGTGGATGTCGGAGATCTGCGCGATCCGAAACCCCTCAAACGCATCCGGCAATCTCTTGAGCCGAATTTCAATTTCCTCTCCCACCGGATGCCGCGGCTCGCGGACAAATCCCTCGATCGCGGCCAGCGCAGCTGCCCCCATCACACCTCGTCGTATGAATTGCCGCCGATCCATCGTCACTCTTTCGAGTCTAGCGCATGAGTAGTGGGCCTCCGCTCGTACTTCGTGCGCCGGCGTGTCCTGGCAATTCACCACCGCTACAATGACGAACATGCCCCCCAACTGGCTCACCGAGCTCAACTGCGAGGTTGTCGCCTGTACTCGCTGCCCCCGCCTTGTTGCGTATCGCGAACAAATCGCACGCGAAAAGCGTCGCGCCTATCGCGACCACGAATACTGGGGGAAGCCGGTCCCTGGCTTCGGAGACCCGAATGCGCGAGTCCTGATCCTCGGCCTCGCGCCCGGTGCCCATGGCTCCAACCGCACCGGCCGGCCATTCACGGGTGATGCCTCGGGAACTTTCATGTATCCCGTGCTGTACGAAACCGGATTCGCGAACCAGCCGACCGCCACGCATCGCGATGACGGACTGAAACTCACGAACCTCTACATCACGGCCGCGGCACGCTGCGCTCCGCCCGACAACAAACCATTACCTCAGGAACTCGCCAACTGTGCCTCATACCTCGAGAGGGAACTGCAAGGACTGAAAGGGCTACGCGTGATCGTCGCTCTCGGCAAAATCGGCTTCGACGCGTACCTTGACTATCTCAAGCGGCAGGGCAAATTAAGAATTAAAGCGGCCTATTCCTTTCGACATGCCGCACAATACACAATGCCTGACGGAAGAATTCTGCTTGCGTCGTATCACCCTTCGAATCAAAACACGCAAACCGGCAGACTTACCCGGACTATGTTTTTGGAAATTTTCAACCAAGCCGCTCGCCTCGGAAAATAAGAAGTAGCCTGCAATGCTGATGGCCGCGTCGCACCGAAGGTCTTTCCCTCGACGATCCGACATAAAGCTCCAACGAAAATTTGCCGATCTGTAACCCAGCAGGCGCATCCATCCTGTTACATTGCCTTGTGACGCAAATCACGTCACCGCGATGTCTGAACCGTTATGGTGGAACTCATAATGAAATTGAAATTCATTTTCATAATCAACATTTGAGGCTCCAATGCAACGCTCATACCGCGTCTTTATCGTCGTTGTAGTGCTCGCTCTAGCTTCACATGCCCAGACTGTCCCTCCGGTCGAGCCTGAAATCCAGGACAACAGTTTCCTGATCGAAGAGGCCTACAACCAGGAATTTGGTGTTGTCCAGCACATCAGCACATTCATTCGTCTCTGGAATAGCGGCGACTGGGTCTATAGCTTCACGCAGGAGTGGCCGGTGCCTGGCGATCCGCGGCACCAGTTCAGCGTCACCGCCGCCGCTGTCCGCCGCGGCGATTTCCCAAGCCAAGGCGCTGGAGTCGGCGACCTCTACTTGAACTACCGCTATCAGTTGATTGGCAGTGGTGAGACGCGTCTCGCGTTCAGTCCCCGACTCAGTATCCTGCTTCCGACTGGCGACTCCGCGCTGGGACGCGGTGTCGGAGGAACTGGCCTGCAGACGAATCTGCCCGTCAGCTACAAGATCTTCCCCAAACTCGTCACCCATTGGAACGCAGGCGCCACAATGGTACCTCACGCGCGCAACGACGCGGGCGACCGGGCGTCGGCCGTCGGCTATAACCTAGGCGCCAGTGCGATCTGGTTGGTGCGTCCTCGCTTCAATGTGATGTTGGAAAGTATTTTCAATAGCCTGCAGCAAGTCACGGCTCCGGATAAGACCGAGTGGTCGAATTCGAGTTACATCAGTCCGGGGGTTCGCTGGGCCTACAATTTCAAGAACGGACTTCAAATCGTTCCCGGCGTCGCGATGCCGATCGGCGTGGGCGCAAGCTCAGGACAGAAGGGCGTATTCATTTACCTTAGTTTTGAGCACCCGTTCCGAGCGTTAAGCAAAAAATAAAATAATGACAATTCGTCGACGGAGGACGAGATTCACCCGTCTTCCGTTGCGACGAGACTATGCCGTTTGCCAACTGTCGACTAACTGGCGCCTGGCCCAACGACTACCGGCTCCGGTTCCAGTGAGATGCCCCAAATATCTTTTACCCTCTGCTGAATCTGATCCTTCAAAGCGAGCACTTCGGATGCGGTGGCGTTGCCGCGATTCACAATTGCCAGAGCATGGCGCCGTGAGATTCCCACTTGTCCAAACCCGTAGCCTTTTGCAAAACCGGAATGTTCGACCAGCCACGCCGCGGAAAGCTTGCGCTGTTTTTCAAGCGCCGGATAACTCGGCACTTCGAGGTTTTTTGTAGCCGCGCGCTTCATGACCTCTGCGAATTGGTCGTCTGACAAAATCGGATTTTTAAAAAACGATCCGGCGCTGCGGGAATCCTCGTCACCTGGCACAATCAGCATGCCCTTACTCGCGCGTATCTTACGTACTGCTTCGCGCACCTGCGACAGTGAAGGTGCCTCCGACCAGCCCGCGAAATGCCGCTTAAGATCGGCATACTCAAGGCGCGGTGCACCGCCATGTATCAATGCATAGCTGACGCGCGCAATGACATATTTGCCACGCTCGGTCGTATTAAAAACGCTTGTGCGGTAATTGAATTTGCAATCTTCCTTGTCGAACTCGCGAGTCTCCAGCGTCGCGATCTCGATGGCTTCGACCGTCTCGATCGTCTGGGACACTTCCTGGCCATACGCCCCAACGTTCTGCACTGGTGTGCCGCCCACGCTGCCCGGAATGCCACTCAAACACTCAAGGCCAGCGCAGTGATGCGCAACGGTGGCCGAGACAAAACCGTCCCAGTCTTCTCCGGCGCCCGCGTCAAAATAGGCAACCTTGTGTCCGTGTCGATGATTGAACCCTCGGATCGCAACTTTGAGCACTAATCCCGGCCAGCCAGAATCGAGGACAACAAGATTGCTGCCGCCACCTAATACAAAAAGTGGCGAAGCCTGCGACTGCGCAAACTTGATAGCATCACGGACGTCATCAGCATTCAAAGCCTCAACGAAATACCGTGCTGGGCCGCCCACCCGCAAAGTAGTCAGAGGCGCAAGCGACACATTTTCCTGAATCTTCATTGCCATCCAATATACCTGCCAGAAGTCTGCTCAAGCCTGAGGAGTGACGGTCGAAAGGGTGGCGGACGGACGATGACGGAAATGGCGCAAGCAATGAACGCGCCCCGCCGCTGATCGCAGTTCCATTTACAATGGATCAGCATCCCAAAGGAGCAAGCATGTACCCCGAAATCATGGTCATCCCCATGCGCGAGGAACTCACGCGGTTGGGTATTCAAGAACTGCGCACCGCCGCTGATGTTGATCGCGCCATCACCACGCAACCCGGTACCACCATGGTTGTGGTCAACTCCATTTGCGGATGCGCTGCTGGTCGTATGCGACCTGCTGTTCGCCTTGCGCTGCAAAACGCGACGAGGCCCGATCACCTCGCCACTGTGTTTGCCGGGCAGGACACCGAAGCTACGGAGTGCGCACGCTCCTACTTCACCGGCTTCCCGCCGTCCTCCCCGTCCATCGCCATACTTCGGGACGGCAAGACGGTCTACATGATGCAGCGGCGCGAAATTGAATCGCGCGATGCGAATGCGATCGCGGCGGATTTAGCTGCCGCATTCGATCAGTATTGCCGCCAACCGGAGTCGGCTGCTCGCTAACGACACAGCACATGAGCGATCCCGCACTCGACCGCCAAACGCCCGACGCGCTGATGCTGTTCGGGTTTTGGTATCGGGCGGTCCCGAGCGACAAGGTTAGGCGCGGACAACTTGTTCCGACCATCCTGCTCGAAATTCCGTTGGTTGTTGGACGCGATGCGGACGGTCGTGCCTTTGCCCTGCGCGATGCCTGCCCCCACCGCGGGATGCCGCTCTCCTGCGGATCGTTTGATGGCCAGCAAGTGGAATGCAGCTATCACGGTTGGAAATTTGCAGCGCACACCGGGCGGTGCAGTCTTATTCCGTCGCTCACCGCCGATCAACCACTGAAGGTGGATCGGATCTATGCCGGCAGCTTCAACTGCGAAGAGCGCGACGACTTCATATGGGTTTTCATCCCAGAGGTTGGCCCGCTAGGAGCCGGCTTTACGAAGCGTGACGAAGCTCCCACACCCGCTCCCCGTGTTCCAAATTTTAGCGACAAGTACAAGATTGCTTACCTGACCGCTGATCTACCGTGCAATGTCGATCACGGCATCATCGGGCTGATGGATCCTGCGCACGGCCCGTTCGTGCATCAGGCGTGGTGGTGGCGCACGCGACATAGTATTCACGAGAAACGCAAAAGCTTCGAACCGATTCCGAATGGCTTCCGTATGAGCGCGCACACGCCGTCGTCGAACAGCGCGCCGTACAAATTGCTGCGCATGTACGCCGACGCCGACTCGATTACAACGACGATCGACTTTGTTTTGCCGAATCTACGCTCTGAAATTATTCGGGCAGGGAAGTACTGGTTCGCAAGTTTGACGACCGTTACACCTATCACGCGCAATCAATGTCGCATCGATGTCGTCGCTGCGTGGAATCTCTTTCGCTGGTTTCCGTTCGCCCCAACTCTCTTAAAGTTTGTTTTCGCGAAATTTGTGGAACAAGATCGCCGAACCATGGAACTTCAATCCGAAGGGTTGAAACACAACCCGCACTTGATGCTGATCGACGATGCCGATCGTCCTGCCAAATGGTATTTCGGACTAAAGCAGGCCTATCTCGAGTCGCGGCGCAGCGGCGAAACGATGAGGCACCCGATGTCTGGGCCGGTGGAATTGAAGTGGCGCAGCTAAAAACGACAGGTTTGGCCCAATACCGTCGACGAGTTTATTCGCCCTTTACCAGCCACTCCAGGGCTTCCTCGCGTGTCTTGAAGGTGGGAAGATCGCGTTGAGAGAAGTTCTTGATGTTTTCGTAGAACACATGCGGGATCGATTCGGCGCCAACCCAGGCTGAGCGTTTGAGATGAGGGCGATCAAACACTGTGCTCTCTTTCAATCGCATGGCAGCCTCGCGACTGAATTCCGCGCCGGTAAAATCAGCGAGCAGTAATACGGATCCCCGCGGCTCGGCCGTCACATATTTGGGAACATATCCGGCGATGCGTTCGAGATCGGCGGCGTTGCAGTGGGAGATATCCACGAGCAACACCTGCTTCCCCTTATGCTCGATGAACCGGATGCGATCTTCCATAATGTCGACGACCGATGGTCCACGACTTTTTAGGATCCGAGCAGCGTTTCCACGACGTTGTACACTTCGGCGAGTGCAGAGTCTAGCGCGCCTGGATCTTTGCCGCCTGCTTCCGCCATGTCGGGACGTCCGCCACCTTTGCCGCCAACCTTCTGAGCCACGGGCGCGATCACTTTCCCCGCTTGCACCCGCGCCGTCAGGTCCTTTGTCACGCTCGCGATCAATGACACGTTGCCATCCGTAGCCGATCCAAGCACAACGACGCCCGATCCAAGCTTGTCACGCAGTTGATCAACCAAGGTTCGCATCTGCGACCGCTCGAGATTGTCCACGCGATGCGCCAGTACCTTCACACCACGGACGTCCTTGATCTTGTCATTCACGGAAGCGACCGTCGAGGATGCGGATTTCATACGGGCCTGGTCGAGTTCGCGGGCGAGACGCTTGATCTCAGCGTCCTTCTTGTCGAGTTCCGCTCTGAGCGCATCCGCCGGTGTGGTTCCTTCGGCATGCGCGGCAATGCTGGCGACCACGTTTTCGAGCTGGTGGTCCTTGCGGAAATGCACCAGCGAACCTTCACCCGTGACCGCCTCAACGCGACGCACGCCCGACGACACACTGCCTTCTTTCAAAACTTTGATGAGTCCAATTTCACCGGTGGCAAGCGTATGGGTGCCACCGCACAGTTCTGTAGAGAAGTCGCCGATCTTGACTACGCGTACTTTGTCCCCATACTTTTCACCAAACAGTGCCATTGCGTGATACTCGTTCACCGCAGTGTCGATCGGTACATCTGCGATCGTCTCCACCTTTTGATTGCGCAAGACTTCCTTGTTAATGAGGTCTTCAATGTCCTGCAACTCTTCGTCTTCGACCGCGGTGAAATGCGAGAAGTCAAAACGGAGATGATTCGGCGCGACGAGCGACCCCGCCTGCTTCACGTGCTTTCCGAGCACTTCGCGTAGGCCGGCGTGGAGAAGATGCGTAGCCGTGTGATTGCGCATGGTGGCAGCTCGAACACTGGTATCGACAACAGCGTCCACCTTTTGCCCGATGCGGATCGCCTGCTTCGCAACAACTTGATGCGCTCGCACACCCTGCACCGGGTAGTAACACCCCTTAACGTCCGCAACGATCGTGTTGTGATCATCGGAGTAAAGCCAGCCACGATCGCCGACCTGGCCGCCCGCCTCTGCATAGAACGGCGTGTGATCCAGGATGACCTCGCCCTCTTCGCCGGGCTTCAGTTCCTGCGCGCCTTGCCCACCCTTGATAATCGCGAGCACTTCGGACCCGTCTGAGCGCGTCTGGCGATATCCTTCGAAGGTCGACGTTGGGAGTTTCTGATACGCGGGATTCGCGGTTTGCTTGGCTGCGCCCTTCCAGGACGCTTTCGCACGTTGCCGCTGTTCTTCCATCGCGGCATCGAAACCGGTCTGATCGAATGCGATGCCCTGATCACGCGCTGCGTCCTGCATGAAGTCGAGGGGCATGCCGAACGTGTCATAGAGCTTGAATGCTTTGTCTCCGGAATATGTTTGGCGTCCGGAAGGATCTCGCCGACGCGACTCTACAAGCGGCAGCAGATCTTCTTCCAGTTTTTTCAGGCCTAGTTCGAGTGTGTGGGCAAACCGCGTTTCTTCCGCCAATACAGCCTTCGACACGCGATCGCAGGTTTCCTTCAATTCCGGGTACGCATCCTGCATAAGGTCGCGCACTGCGAACACCATCGCGTGAAGAAATGGTTTGGTCTGGCCAAGCAAACGTCCGTGAGTGATCGCGCGTCGGATAATTTTTCGCAGAACATATCCACGGCCCTCATTCGAGGGAACCACACCGTCGGAAATTAGAAACGTTGCGGCGCGGGAATGATCTGCAACGACGCGTAGGGAAGCCGCAGAATTGGCATGCGTTTCTTTTTCCAGTTCTTTCTTGAGTGCTGTACCGGTCAACTCCGCTGCGCGCTTGATCAACGGCACAAACAGATCTGTGTCGTAATTTGAAATCACACCTTGCAGCAACGACGCCAAGCGCTCCAGTCCCATGCCGGTATCAATTGACGGCTTGGGGAGCGGTGTGAGTGTGCCGCTGAAATCGCGGTCAAACTGCATGAACACCAAATTCCAGATTTCGACATAACGCCCGCAATCGCAGCCGAACGCACAGTCGGTGTGTCCCTGGTCGCTGGCGGCCACGCCCATGTCGTAGTGAATCTCGCTGCACGGACCGCACGGGCCGGTGTCGCCCATCTGCCAGAAATTATCTTTTGCGCCGAACTCAAAAATACGATCTTTCGCGACACCCTGTGCGGCCCACAAATCACAGGCTTCGGCGTCGCGGGGAACGCCGTTCTCGCCCTTGAAGATCGTCACATAGAGTTTGTCTTCCGAAATGCCGAACCAGTCGGGAGACGTGATCAGCTCCCATGCATAAGCGATCGCGTCTTTCTTGAAGTAATCGCCAAATGAAAAATTGCCAAGCATCTCGAAGAACGTGTGATGGCGATTGGTGAAGCCAACGTTTTCGAGATCATTGTGCTTGCCGCCCGCGCGGACGCATTTCTGCGACGTCGTGGCGCGGTTGTAATCGCGTTTTTCGAGGCCGAGGAAGACGTCCTTGAACTGGTTCATCCCGGCATTGGTGAAAAGCAGCGTAGGATCGTTCTGCGGGACGAGCGAGGACGAGTGGACTTCTTTGTGTCCTTTTTGGACGAAATAGTCCAGGAACTTACGGCGTATCTGGGAGCCTGTGAGCATTAGCTTTGATTTTAAATGAGGAAGGGCGTTAGCCGCAGAGGGCACGGGAAACACGGAGGGAAGGCGACGTCCTTGGTGTTATTCGAGGTTTTCGCTGTCGAGTGCCGTCAGCGTTTCCACGTTCACGTCCCAGGTCTTAAGGATCTTGAAAATCGCTTTCGACGAGAATCCGGCTCGGATCAGCTGGCGGAATATGCGGGCTGTTTGTTTCTGGTCCTTCGGCTTCTGCAAGCGTTTGCGACGTAGGAAATCTCGTGCTTGTTTTTCTTCACTGACCCCGTCGTAAGCGTCCGACACCGCTTTCTCGATCACTTCGCCATGTACGCCACGTGCTTTCAGTTCGGTCACCACGCGCATGCGTCCAAATTTCTCGTTGTCTCGCCGAAGGCCTGAATAAACGGCCGCGTAGTTCGTGTCGTTAAGGTATCCCTGATCCTTCAGCCGGCGGATGATCAGCTCGACGAGTGTCTGTCCAAATTCAGTTTCCGCTTCGACCTTATTGCGGAGCAGACGCTTGAGTTCTGCTACAGAACGCATGCGACGGGCGAGTGCGCCGACGGCGTATTCGTGCAGCTCTTCTTCGGTGTAGACCTTTTTGGGGCGAGCGAAGGCCATTGCTGTACCTACAATAGCGCAGTTGAGAGTTGGCTGTTAGCCGTAGCCTTTGCTCCTTAGGGTCCTGAAATAAGAGTCTGAGTCAGAGGCTGACCGCTGGCTCGTCAGATACAAAAAAGGGCGCGCTTGCGCGCGCCCGTAGTTTCAAGGAGGACCACTCAGCGATTGCCGTACCCAGAAGACTGCATGGCTTGCCGCGAAATGTCGGCTGTCGATGCGATGCCTTGCATACGCAGTTTGAAGTCGTCGGCGTTCGACGCGTTCTCGAGCGCGACTTCGTAGTTGATAAGGCCAGCTTGGAACAAATCCCACAGCGACTGGTCAAAGGTCTGCATGCCGTACTGCGAGGTTCCAGCCGAGATGGCGTCGCGAACAGCGCGCGTTTTCTCGGGAACCAGGATGCACTCGCGAATGTAGGCGGTGTTGATCATGACTTCGACGGCTGGAACACGCCCGTCCGAATCGCAGCGCTTGACGAGGCGCTGGCTCACGACCGCGCGTAGTACCGCCGCAAGCTGCAAGCGAATCTGTTTCTGCTCGGGCGGCGGGAAGATCGCGATGATACGGTTGATGGTTTCAACCGCGTCCAAAGTGTGCAAGGTGGAGAAAACCATGTGGCCGGTTTCGGCTGCGTGCAGGGCGGTGCCGATGGTTTCAAGGTCACGCATTTCGCCGACGAGGATGACGTCGGGATCCTGACGAAGGGAAGCGCGCAACGCGGCGGAAAAGTTTGGCGTGTCAACCTCGACTTCGCGCTGGTTGACGTATCCCTTCTTGTCGCGATGCAGGAATTCGATCGGATCTTCAATCGTGATGATGTGTTCGGCGCGGGTCGAGTTGATGCGATCGACCATGGCGGCCAACGTCGTTGATTTACCGGAACCAGTGACACCCGTGACCAGAATCAAACCCCGGGGCATGTCGCAAATCTGTTCGACCACTTTGGGTAGATAGAGTTCGTCGAGCGCGCGAATCTTCGTGGGAATAACGCGGAGCACCAGTCCCACGTTGCCGCGCTGTTGAAATACGTTCACACGGAAGCGGCCCAGACCGGCGACGCCGTAGGCCATATCGATTTCCGTGGTCTCTTTGAATTTCTGCTTCTGGCGTGCTGACATCATGCTAAACGCCATAGTCAGCATGTCCTCGGCGCTGATACGTGGCTGGTCGGTGAGCGGAACCAGTTCGCCATCAATCCGAAGGTGGGGATAGTTTCCTACCTTCAGGTGCAAATCGGAAGCGCGCCGCTCCATCGCGATGCGTAACAGGTCATCAATGTTCATTCGACACCCAGAAGCAGTTCTCAGCTCTCGTTGATCCGTTCTCAGTGGGTATTTCGCGGCCCCGCGGCCAATGAAAGATCGCCCTGAGACGGAGTTCGGACTGAGCGCTCGTTTCATGATGAACTGAATTGGTACCTGACCCAAGATGACCGAAGTAATGGTCTTTTTGCCGGTATTTCAGCCATGCGAGTCAGCCCAAACGCGAGCCCAACTCCCAATTGCCCTGTGGAATCAGCTCGGCTTACGCTCACCAGACCCAGATTGCTATCGTCTAAGGCCTCGATTGGGGGGCAAATGAGACTGCTGAAAGCATTGCTCGTATTGGTTGGGTGGTCGATGCTCGCGGCCAGCCAGACCACGATTCCTGACACGGCTCCAGGAAAGTTGCTGAAGGGGTGGATCGACACGTTCAACGCAGGAGACGTTGACGCCCGAGCGAAGTTTATCCGGGAACACTATAGCGACGCCGTACTGGATGGCGCGACTCCAGAACGGATGGCTCGGCGGGGGCTCGAATTTCGAGACGAAGTTGGCGGGGGATTCGATCTCTTCAAGATTACGCAATCTTCTGAGACTGAGATTAAGGCTTTATTGAAAGAACGGAGCGGGTTTGGTTGGGCAGCCATAGGCATCAAGGTCGACCCGGTAAAACCGGCAACGGTCGTGGCGGTTGCTATCGACGAGGCGCCGACCCCATCCGAGGCTCGTCCCGTGCGCGAAGATCAGGTGGCGCTGGTCAAAGACGTTGATCAGTTGCTGCAGAAACTCACCGCCGAAGATCGGTTCTCCGGCGTGGTTCTGATCGCGAAGGACGGCAAGCCCGTTTTCGCCAAGGCCTACGGCTACGCTGACCGCGAAAACAAAATCCCCAATAGTGTGGACACCAAGTTCCGTATCGGCTCCATGAACAAAATGTTCACTTCCGTGGCAATTGCTCAACTCGTACAAGCAAAAAAGCTCAAGTACACCGACACACTCGCCACCGTGCTACCGGATTATCCGAACAAAGAGGTAGCGACAAAAGTTACGATCCATCAGTTGCTCACCCACACCTCGGGACTCGGAGACTACTTCAGCGACGAGTTCGACAAGAAAAAAGACAATCTACGCGACCTGAAAGACTATTTGCAGTTCTTCGCGAGTGAACCACTTCAGTTCGAGCCTGGAAAAGGATGGGCTTATAGCAATGCGGGCATGCTTGTGGCCGGGTTGGTTATCGAGAGGGTGTCCGGCAAGAACTACTTTGAATACGTGCGAGAGAACATCTACAAGCCAGCGGGAATGAAGGACAGTGACAGTTTTGAGAAGACTAAGCCGCAGCCGAATCAATCGAAGGGCTACATGAAAATGGACGGCAAGTGGGTCTCGAACTACAACGACCTGCCCTTGATGGGTAGCTCGGCCGGAGGGGGCGATTCGACTGCGCCTGATCTATTGCGCTTCGACCAGGCGCTTCGGGGCAACAAGCTCGTAGATGTTGAGCTTACGAACCTGATCACAACCGGCAAGGTGGCAGTTGGCCCCCTGCAAAAGTATGGCTACGGATTCGAAGAGAGCATGGAAGATGACACGCGGGTCGTTGGCCATGGCGGCGGAGCACCCGGCATGAACGCAGATCTCCGCATGTTCTGGGACGCACGCTACACCGTGATCGTCATGAGCAACTTCTCACCGCCCATCGCAGGTCAAGTGAGCCGTTACATCCGGGAGAGGATCAAAATCTAAGCCCGCTTGTTGCGTGGGAGACGTAGCAAGGTACGTCTCCCACGCAATGTTGTCAGGCTGCGGTGGTCTTTGGCTGCGGCGGTTGGAAGGGCTCGTCATAACTGCCGCCATATATCGAAGGACACTTCGACCCCATAGGTCGCAGATAAGTTGCCAGTTCTCCTCGATGATGGATGCTGTGGTTGTTGAGAAATCCGAGGTAGGCAACTGCGGGCAGGTTAAACACTCCGAAAAACTCAATCGGTGTGCCCAATTTTTCCGCTGACATGGCGCGAACGCGTTCGGCGGACCGTTTGAAATTCGTGTCGTACCACGCGACCAGTTCGGCAATGGTCGTCGGCTTCGATTCGGGCGTTTCCATTTTGAAGTTCAGGTCTGCGATACCGTCGAGAAACTGTACATCGGTGTTAGCGATGTGCCAGGCCAGTTCCCACGCAGTGCGCGCATGAGGATCGGGACGATAGTCAGATTTGGCGTCGGGAATGGCGCCGAGGACTCGCTTGGTGGTTTCCATTTCACGCATCAAGCCATCGAGCATCGTCTCGCGCATGCCAATCGCAAATTCGGGAGTAAGAGCGGGCTGGTTTGCCATGGTGCCTCCTCAGGAAGAGAGTGTGGGAGTGGGCCGAGAAACAAAAAAGGGCGCTTTAGAGCGCCCCTTTTATACCAAGAAACCAACGATTCTTCTAGACGCCCACGGGCTGCTTCGATCCCACAGGAACTGGCGTGAGCCACTTGAATCGGTCGGCTTTTTCGCCATGAACAATCGCGTAAAACTCCTTCTGGATGGCCTTCGTGACAGGTCCGATCGTGCCCTTACCGACGCTGATCTTGTCGACAGAGCGGATGGGAGTGATTTCGGCGGCTGTGCCGGTGAAGAACACCTCGTCCGCGATGTAGAGCATTTCTCGGGGAATGCCAGATTCCTGGATCGGAATGCCGAGGTCCCGAGCAATCTGTAGAACGGAATCGCGGGTAATGCCTGGCAAAACTGAGTTGCCGAGAGGCGCAGTCTGCAGTACACCGTTGCGAATTACGAATAGGTTTTCGCCGGAACCTTCGCTCACCAGTCCGTTTGCATCGAGCGCGATACCTTCTGCATAACCGTTGATGATCGCTTCCATTTTGATCAGTTGCGAATTCATATAGTTTGCGCCGGACTTCGCCATTGCCGGCAAGGTGTTCGGGGCGATACGCGTCCAGGAAGACACACAAACATCGACTCCCTGTTCAGCGTCGCTGCCAAGGTATTTCCCCCAAGGGTAGTTGCAGATGTAGACCTCGGTAGGCGAATTAAACGGATTTACCCCCGCCTCGCCGTATCCTCGCAGGATGATGGGGCGGATGTAGCACGGCCAGACGCCGTTGTTCTGGATGGTCTCCACCATGCCGGCGACGATTTCGTCGCGCGTGAAGTCCACGTCGATGCGATAAATCTTGGCAGAATCGATGAGCCGCTGGATATGTTCGTTCGCACGGAAAATGGCTGGCCCGCTGGGAAGGGAATAGCAGCGAATTCCTTCAAAAACCGAAGAGCCGTAGTTGACCACGTGTGACATCACATGGAGTTTGGCGTTGTCCCAGGGGATGAGCTTGCCGTTGTGCCAGACCTTCTCCGTCTGCTGAATTGCCATGCGGACTCCTTTTTGAATCGTCCACCGCGCCCCCAGAGATCGATCCGCGTGCTCTGAAAACGGCCGGAAGTTCTCGAATGAGGCGGGGGAAACTAATTACACGTCATTATAACCGAGCCTGGAATGGCCCAAGGGTAACGGTTACCTGTTGTTTTGAAGCTCGAGACGCCACGTAATCAAGCTTGCGACAGAAAGCACTTGAAGCACTTACATTATCGATTCTGCGGAAGATCGGCTGACCCATGACCAAACTGATATCGCGCCGTCCAACGGTAGTTGGGCTCACAATCCGATCTTTCGTGCTAAGAGGCAGCCATGCGAGTGAAGCAGTTCATCGTATTTGGGTTGATGCTCGCAGTGAGCCTGTCAGTTGCGCATGCGGCCGATGCCAGGGGCGGCTTGTGGGTGTCGAAAGGCTACGGACTTTTTTTTCGGATCGATCCCTCCAAAATCGAGGCCTCCGAAATCACGAGTGTTAGTTGTTTGCCGGCTTGGACAGCTACCCGAGCTGCGGATCGAGAAAATGCTTGGGTCTATCGCGGCGGGTTTGCCAGCGGCGAGGAGGTCATTCGAATCTATCCCGGTCATGATGCTGACAACCTGGTGCTGCGACGCACTGACGACATGGCGGCGATGCAACTCGTACGCGTAAAGTCGCCCCCAGTTGCCTGTAATCAGCCTGCCCAGGACACTCCTCTGGCAAACTTCGATGTCTTGTGGACAACTTTCGCTGAGAACTATCCATTTTTTCAGGCGCACGGCGTCGATTGGGTGGCAATGCGACAGAAATTTCGTCCTATGGTTACGGCGAAAACGACACCGGATGAACTCTTCTCGTTATTCAGTCGGATGCTCGAACCGCTACACGATTCGCACGTTGTGCTTGATGTCTTCCCTGCGAACACCCCTCGTGGCAAGGACTGGCTTAAAACCCCGGTGAAAGAGGTTTGGTTTCACAAAGAAGATCAGGAGCCCCTTGAGGACAAGGACTTTGATCGAGCAAATCAGGTTATTGCCTCGCGTTATATCGAAGGGCAAATGCTTGAGTTCTGTGGCGGCCAAATTCGATTTGGCAGGACCCGCGAAAAGGGGCTGGGGTACTTGGGGGTGCTCTCCTTCCACCAGTACACACCAGACGACGATTTGCCCGCCGGCTTGGCCTGCATTCGCGCGGCCGGCGATGCAATTTTCGGCCAGACACAGGATCTTAAAGGCTTGATCATCGATGTGCGTAGCAATGGCGGTGGAGAAGACGCGTTCGTGCTCGAACTAGCCTCTCGGCTGGCTGACCGGCGCTACCTCGCCTTCGGCAAAAAAGCGTTGGTGAGTTCCACCAATGCCCTGTTCACGACACCTGAGCCAATTTCTGTTGAAGTGAACCGAGGGCCGAAATACACCGGGCCGGCTGTCTTGCTCGTCGGCCGAAAGAGTGCGAGCGCTGCGGAGACGTTTACGATGGCGCTGATGGGCAGAAAGCCCCGGATAATTCGAGTCGGGGAGAATAGCCAGGGTGTGTTCTCCGATGTGCTCGATCGTCGGCTTCCAAATGGATGGAGGCTGGTGCTGCCAAACGAAATTTACGCCACGGAAGATGGTGAGAGCTTCGACGTGACCGGAGTTCCTCCCGATGTGCCGGCTCCAGGTCTGTCACGCAAGAATTTCGAGAACGAATCCGACCCCGGGCTCGAGAAGGCGCAAGAAATTCTTGGTTGCGCCGCCAAACATTAGATGTTGCTGCACTATTGAGGTGGAGGCAAGCCCATCTTCTTTGCAGGAACTCCTGGTCCACTCTCAGGGAAACGTTGCGGGAAAGCGGGTCAGCGTGAACACGAAAATCGGAGATGTGCTCTGGCCACCGGTGTGGCGGCTATTTGGGTGAAGTTGAAGATGGCATGTTCGAGCTGACGACTGGCTGTTTACGGTCAGACAATTCTTCGCCGCGGAAGTATCGTCCCTTCGCCGCCGCCATCTCAGGCATCGCTGCGTAGGGCTTGCTGTAGTCGTTGTTGGCATTCCAGAACAGGAACCCAATGCCATTCTTTTGCTTTGATGTTTCAACCTGCACTTCAATGTATTTTGGCGAGTATGTCTTTGTTCGCCACGCGAAGGCTTGCAGCCACGGACGGATCACGACGCCGCTACCCGCTGTAATTTTCTGAAAGCGGTCCATTGATTCGCCAATGAAATGCTCAGGTGCGTCTCCCGGGCGGGCAACGCCGTCCATCCCGAAAAAGTGCGAGGGGTAAATCATGGGTGAAAGCACGTCACAGTATTTCGCCATCCCTACGATGTCTTGCCCGGTGTGCGCTAGGTCAACGGGACGCTGCCACGCCATGATCCCAAAAACGTCGAGTGAGAGCAGGACGCCGGTCGGGTGAAGCTCAGCATAAGCGCGCTTTAGAAAGTCTGTAATAACGTCGGAGCGATGCCAGCCTGGATGAGCACTCTGGAAATGAAAAACCGCATCTTTTTGTTCGCCTTCGGCAGGAAAGCGGACGTAGTCGAATTGCACTTCGTCAACTCCTGACTGGGCCACAAACTTTGCCAGTGCGATGTCATAGTCCTGGACTTTTGGTTGAGATGGATCAGTCCAAACCAGCTTGCCGTTCTCATGCCATGCCTTGCCCAGCCTTGCGGACTGAACCGCGAGTTCCGGATGGGCTAACACAAGCTTCTCGTCACGGAAGATGGCGATCCGGGCGATAGCGTGCATGCCTTGGGAGTGTAGAAAACGGTTGAGTTTTGGTAGATCGGAAATGTAATGTTTCTGGCTGCCAACGGCTAGCGGATGGTCGAACGCGATGTTGATGATGCCGTCGCTGTCCTTGATGTCAAAAACAACCGCGTTACCGCCGACTTCTCGCCACCGCTTGATGATCCTCATACCACGGTCGCTTCCGGCCATCACACCGGTCAAATACACCGCCCTGACTTCAAAGTCTTTCGGGACGGCCACCGTCTTCTCAACAATCGGCGCCTCGAGCATGCCCGGAATGATTAGCGTCTCTCCAGCCTTCAGAATGTTGTTGCCTCGGTGTCCGTTGACATCGCGAATCGCGTCGGAGAGTTGCGAAGATGTAAGGTACGAAGTTTTCTTTAGATATTGTCGGGCCACTAGGGGTATGCTGTCCCCTCGTTTGGCGGTGTAAGTGGTTGCATTGGGTTGGAGCGATGGTATTGCCGCGCTTCCAACGGTCGGCACAGAAGTCTTGGATGCGGGGACGAGTTGAGGCTGCGACGTTTGAGCGTCAGCACTGAACGACTGGGTTTGGCCGGTCCACCAGTACCCGGTGGAAACGAGGCAAACGGCGACGACGGCAGCGGCAACGAAACGGGGCACAAGATTCTCCTGAATCGCAATCTTTGCCTCGATCGTAGGTTGGATATTTCGGCACCGCCAGTTACGTCGGACCACTCCCAAATAGGTACAAATTGCTATGAAACCGCTGGCAATTAGATCGTCACCGATGCATCAGGATGATGGCTTGTCTATTTGGGATAAGTTCGCTGGGGCGCGCTCGATTTTGGGGAGCGTCGAGGCCGGGCTCGCGACGAAGCGAACCCTCGGGGCTCTCCAGCCAGTCGTCGAACCGGAAGGATAGGACTCCACCCAGCATGCGCAAACTATTGCTCATGGGACGGATGTGGACGAAATAGCATCTTTTGTCGTTTGCTCGCTAGGCGCATCTAAACCGAGAAAGAAGTTAGCGATATGAGTTTTCAGCGGGATGGCGAACCGGTTGCAGTAACCACAGGTGGCGAGGGTAACTCAAAAATGGCCACCCGTCCGAATGCGCCACAAAGTGTCACTAATTCAGCTCCACAGGAAAGTCCCAGAGCCGAAGCTGGGCTAGACCCTATGAGAACGAATCTCAGCACCGTACTCGATCCGACCCGACGCAGTAATGACGCCCGTGAGTTTGATACCGCTCTCCGCCGCAAGATTGTCGGCCAAGATCAGGCCGTCGAGAAAGTCGCGGAGATTTACCAGATGTTCCTGGCTGGTCTGAACCCACCCGGACGACCCGTTGGCAATTTGCTCTTCCTTGGTCCCACCGGCTCAGGCAAAACGAGAGTAGTCGAAGCGATGGCCGAATCGCTTTTTGGCGATGCGCGCGCCTGCATCAAAATTGACTGCGCCGAATTTCAGCATTCGCATGAAATCGCGAAGCTGATCGGTTCTCCTCCGGGATACTTAGGCCACCGGGAAACGCACCCCCTGTTGACTCAGGAAGCGTTGAACCAATGGCACACAGAGAAGTTGAAGCTTTCGATCCTGCTCTTTGACGAGATCGAGAAAGCGTCCGACTCGCTCTGGCAGTTGCTGCTTGGCATCCTTGACAAAGCGACTTTGACGCTCGGTGACAACCGCCGAGTGGATTTGTCTCAGTGCATCATCATCATGACGTCGAATTTGGGCGCTGGCGAGATGACTAACCTGGTTGACGGCGGATTTGGTTTTGCTCCGAAAGTGGTCGAGATCGACGAAGCGCTCGACGACAAGATCGATCGTACGGCCGTCGAGGCAGCGCGTCGGAAATTCACGCCCGAGTTCATGAACCGCATTGACAAGGTGGTGGTCTTCAAGACGCTGCGCTCAGAACACTTGCAGCAGATCCTGGAAATTGAGTTGGGCATGGTCCAGCAACGGATTTTGACCGCCTCGGGTGTGAACCAGTTCGTGTTTAACTGCACCCCGAAGACGAAGGAATTCTTGCTGCGCGAGGGAACTGATCCGAAATACGGAGCCCGTCATTTGAAGCGCGCAATTGAGCGGAACATCGTATTTCCCCTTGCCAATCTGGTGGCGACCGGACAAGTGAAGCTCGGCGATTTCGTTCGTATCGACGTCATCGGCGAGAGCCGTCTAACCTTCGTCAAAGAAGCCGAGGGCGCCATGGTTCCCGTATTACTCGAACGTTACGGCGCGGCAGCGACAGGGACCAATGCTGTGGCGGCGCGAGCAGCACGTCCAGTTCCGGTGCGGAAGGAGTTTGGCGCTACCGAAAAGTAGTTTCTGGGATTAGTTTGTTTGGTAGGTGCCCGGGGTCTTTACGACCTCGGGCTTTTTTCTTTTTGGAGCGTGACTCGGCCGCATCCAATATCATCCTTGAGTTTGCATGAGTGTCATGGAGGTTCGATGAACGCGTCTCGAGTGCGCAAGAGGATTGTTGGGGCAGCGTTGATTTTGTGCTTTGAGTTGCCCGCGTTCGCGCGTGTGAAGCCGTCAAGCGGATTTGACATGTTTTCCGCTCAGGAAGAAGTTCAAGCGGGACAGCAAGCCGCAGCAGAGGCCAACAAGCAGTTGCCCTTGCTACCGGATTCTGATCCGGTCGTGCAGTACGTACAACAGTTGGGGGCGCGACTCGCTTCGCATGCTCCTGGTGAGAAGTGGCCTTACCAGTTTCACGTTGTGAACCAGAAGGAAATCAATGCATTTGCCTTGCCGGGCGGGCCAATCTACGTCAACCTTGGCACGATTCAAGCCGCAGATAACGAATCTGAACTTGCGGGCGTGATGGCGCATGAGATTTCACACGTTGTCCAGCGGCATGGCACACGCGCTGCAACCAAGCAGATGGCCGCCCAAGTACCGCTCGCGATTCTGGGTGGGATCATGGGTCGGGGCGCACTCTCGCAAATGGCCCAGTTGGGAATTTCGTTTGGAGTGGGTTCCTACTTCCTGAAAAACTCTCGCTCAGCGGAGTCCGAAGCGGACTTGTTGGGCACGGACATCATGTATGACGCAGGATATGATCCGCGCGCCATGGCCCAGTTCTTCACCAAAGTTCAACAAGAAGGTGGTGCGTCGCGTGGTCCGCAATTTCTGAGCGATCACCCCGATCCCGGCAATCGGGCACAGGCGGTGTCGAAAGAAGTCGGCACCCTTCCGCACAAACAGTATCAGGCAAGCGGTCCGGACTTTGCCCGCGTGAAGCAATTGGTGGCCGGGATGAAGCCACTAACCGCTCAGCAGATTGCGGCACAACAAAAAGCCGCAGCAGGCACCAGCGGATCCGGACCGAGTGGCGGCGTGGTCGCGCCCAGCGTCAATTTCAAGAAACTTGAGCACAGCGACTACACAATTTCCTATCCAGAGAATTGGCAGGTCTACGGCGACAAGGATTCTGCTGTCACCATAGCTCCGCAAAATGGCGTCTCGCAAGATGCGATCTCTTACGGAGTCATGATCAACGTGTACCAGCCAGAGGAAAATAACGCCCCACTGGATCGTGCCACTCACGAATTGTTGAACTCGCTGCGTCAGTCCAATCCGGACTTGCGCCAAGTCGGTAACGACGAAAATATGCGGGTGAACGGCGTGGCCGCGAAATCAACCGAATTGATTGGCACGTCGCCAATTCAAGATTCGAGTGGTCACGCGGTGCGCGAGCGCGATTGGTTGGTGACAATGCGGCGGGGGGATGGGTCGCTGTTGTACCTGGTCTTCATTTCCCCAGAACCGGACTTTTCATCCTTGCGTCCCGCCTTTGAGCAGATGGTTAGATCGATGCGAATGCGGTGACAGCGAGGTTCTAAGCGGCTCGGATAACTCATGAGCTCCTCTGATCGCCGAATATCATTTCGAACGCTTTCCCACGGATGGTGTCTTGAAAACATCCTAAGCGCTCGAACGCCTCATCACGCGTATCAAAAAACCCATTGTCTGTTTCTAGAAATCGCGACAGATTGTGCTCCGGCTTAGCGCAACGTATCGCGCAAGTCTGTCCCAGAAAATCGACAGGCGTGTGCGTGATTGCCTCAAAAAGCGACTCTCCATCGTTTGTAAATCCGGTTGGATCTCGGCCAGCCAACTGATCCATCGACGCGTGGAGTTCAGCAAGATCCACCCACGTATTCTCAAAGAAAAACTGTGGCCAAACCAAAAGGATGTTCTTCGGGATGAAGAATCGCGAGAAACGAAACCGCGGATACCAGAAACAACCTCGGATCGTGAGAGCATGTACGCGAGTAGGTATGCCAGCAACTCTCGCGGCTGCTTCGAGGCTAGCCATACGTTGGCTACACGACCCTCGACCTCTCTCCAAGGTGGCTGAAACAGGTTGCCTTTCCTTGACGCTATACACTGGGCGTATCACCTGAACCAGATGTAGGTGCATCATCTGCAGGAATGTACGACTGGAGATGTTTGCTTGTGAAACCGTTGCCACCAGTCGTTGGACGTTAGCGTGGCTGAAGTCAAGAATTGCGGTCGGACTGAGGTTCGCTGGGCTCGGCGGGGAAGTGTTGTGATGAATCATGCGGCAACTTCAGCCTAGATTACAGTAACGGCCGAGGTCACCTGAATTCGGTCGATGGAGGAAATACGACCTCACAGACGGTTCGCGTTGCCTCCCTGGCTTGGTGGATTGGATGGACGCCACTGGTCATCCTTCCGCCCGCTGCCTTAAGCGCGCGGGATTTTCTTCCTGCGTGGGGATTCATGTGGGTTTTGGCGTTCAGCATCTATGCCGGACTCAAGTGGCTGACATGGTGGCAAGCACGAACCAGCGTTTCTCATCCCGCATGGTATTCGGTTGCTTATCTTTTCGCATGGCCTGGAATGGATGCGGAAGAGTTTTTGGGTTCCTCGCAGCGCCCGCCGTCCCCCTCGGTTCGAGATTGGTGTTGGTCTCTCTACGACATCGGATGCGGGGTTGCCTGTCTGTGGGTGGTGGCCCGGGTTGTTCCGCCGGCTTACCCATTGATAAGGGGTTGGGTAGGCATGTTAGGAATCGTGTTGTTACTGCATTTCGGAACGTTTCGACTGTTGGCTGTTATCTGGCAGAGTTGCGGAATTCGGGCGATACCGATCATGTCCAATCCCCTCCGCTCGAAGTCGCTGAGTGAATTCTGGGGAAAGCGATGGAATCTGGGATTCCGGCAGCTTGCGCATGATCTGGTGTTTCGCCCTCTCCATCGAAGATTGGGTGCTGGGGGCGCCGGTTTTCTTGTATTCGTTTTGTCTGGGCTGATTCACGATTTTGTTATTTCGCTTCCCGCGCGGGCTGGTTATGGGTTGCCCACTCTATATTTTGCGTTGCAAGGCATTGGAGTGGCAGTCGAGCGCTCTGATATTGGCAAGAGGTTTGCCCTGCGACAGGGAATCAGCGGTTGGATATTCATGGCATTCTTCACGGCTGGGTTTGCCTTCTGGCTTTTTCATCCACCATTTGTGCAAAACGTGATACTCCCATTTATGCATGCAATTCATGCGCTATGAGCGCCGAATGGTAGAACGCTTCTTCAATATCGACCTGTGGGTGGTTGGGGCGGCTCACTTTGTCATTCTCATTGCCAGTGCACAAGTACCCTCTCGCCTGCGTTGGCGCGAAGATTTGAAATCATTGATGCCCTTCAACCGAAAACTGCTCTGGGTCCAGAGCGGCTTCACCGTCCTGACAATCATTGCCTTCGGGACGTTAACGCTGGCCTTGCATGCGGAACTCCTGCGGGGTGATCGCGCCTCACTAGGCCTTGCCGCATTCATTGGTATTTACTGGACGGCACGGATTTTGGTGGACGCACTCTACTTTTCTCATTCGGACTGGCCCAAAGGGAGGCAGTTCGTAGTCGGCCATGCCTTGCTCACGATGCTGTTCTGCACTCTCGCAGCAAGTTATCTGGGACTATTTGCTTGGCATCTCTGGGGAAGAAGTTAGGGAGTATCCCTCACCATCGGCGAGGGGGCTGACGCATCCTGACTTTTGTTCGAGAAATCGAGGATTTAGTCGCGACTTGCCACCCGACGCTACCCGCCTTGCTTTAATTCAGTCAGTACTTGTCGCGCAATTTCTTTCAGGGTGTCGAACACTCCCACGCCTTGGAAGGCTACGGCTTCGATGACCGGCTCGTTCTTGCGGCGCAATTCACGGGATAGCTTGTCGATCGGCAGCACATTCGGCAAATCACGTTTGTTCAACTGAAGGACGTATGGAATCTTGTTGAAGTCGTACCCATGTTCTTTCAGGTTGGCCATCAGGTTATCCAGGGCTTCGACGTTCGCGTCCATTCGCTCTTCTTGAGAATCAGCGACGAAAACGATGCCATCGACGCCGCGCAGAATGAGTTTGCGGCTCGCGTCGTAGAACACCTGTCCGGGAACTGTGTAAAGGTGGATGCGGGTCTTGAATCCGCGTACTGAGCCCAAGTCCAACGGCAGAAAGTCGAAAAACAAGGTTCGATCGGTTTCAGTGGCAAGCGAGATCATCTTGCCTTTTTGTTGTTCTGCGGTTTTCTGGAAAATCCACTGAAGATTGGTCGTCTTGCCGCCCAAGCCGGCTCCGTAATAGACGATCTTGCAGTTGATCTCTCGGGCTGCAAAGTTGATGAAACTCAAAGATTTCCTCAGAAAACCCTGCGGGCGTTCGTCTTACAGGGCACGCCGGGCAGAAAATGATTGCTGAATTACTGCTAGGTTTTATACCACAAGGCTAGGCGTTACCGAAGGTTACGGGCGTTACCAAGGGGTGGCAGGGCTTCAGCATGGGCCGCCCTTTCCCGCGGGACGGGCGCGGACGCCGCTCTTCCAACGAATATGGATTATTTCCTCAACGGGGCCGCCGGATAGTAGCCATCCTTCGCGTAGACCTTCAAGTTTGGTCGGGCAATCCGGACTTCGATTTGCCGATAGGCCGTGCTCGGCGTCGCTTTTGTCGAATACCCCAGCGTGTATTGGTTTCGTGCGCCATTGAGCGCGTGGGAATATATGGCTTCGATATCCTGGCGGGAATACTCGTTAAACACCTCGCCCCCCGTCGCGGAGGTGTACCGTGGCAGGATGTCGGTGTAACCCAGACCCATCTTGGGTATACGTATGCGCTGCAACTTGTTGTAAACGGGAATAGCGGCCCCACCGACTCCCACGCCGTAAACGCTGATGTTGTTGGTGAGCAACACCTTCAAAACGTCTTTGTAGCTCGCGGTGCTGCCGTACTCTCGTCCGTCGCTGATGATGAAGATGATCTTGCGACGACTTCGATCGCGTTTTCCCAGATCGACGGCTGCCATCAGAATCGCGTCGTTCAGCACTCGGGCAACCTTCGGAGGCGTCGTGACAACCGGTCCGCCTGGGTCAAGCGGACGGCCGTTTACCATCGGCCCTTGCGGACCCAGAGGTCCACTTGTCACCGGCGGGCCATTGTTTGCACCGCGAGCAGTCTTGAGCTGGTTTAGTTTTGCAGTGAGCTGGGCATTAGCGGTGCTGAAATCGGAAACACGGCTTGCGCGCGCGCTGACAGTGTAGAGCGACAACTCATCGTAGGGGGTAAATGCGCCAGCTAGCGCCGTGTAGGTTTCGTTGATCTTCTGGACGTTGACGTCGGGCATTCCCAAATCAATCACGATCGCGGCGGAAAGAGCGAACGGATCACTGGTAAAGAATCGCAACTGCTGCTTCACACCATTCTCGTAGACCGAAAAGTCCTTTGGCAGCAGTCCCTCAACCAACTTTCCCTGAAAGTCTTTCACCGTAACCGGGACGACGACAAACGTCGTGTTGACCACAAACCGCGGAAGGTCGTCGCGTGAGCCTGAGACGTCGGACGAGGGTACGCTTCCAGCCGGGACGGTCTTAACTGGTGGCATTTTCGGAGGCTCGGCTGGGGCATCCCCTGGCGTGGGCAGATTCGATTCTGCCGGCTGATCGAGTGTGCCGGGCGCAGCCGCTTTCGCCGGCGGCGCGTCATCTCGTGCTGGTTGGCTTCGAGGAATATCACTAGGCGTATTTTCCGCTGGTTGTGGTTGGGCAGGCGGTTCATCTGGGGGGCGGCTACTAGGTGGCGGCTGGGTTGGAAATGGCTGAGCCGGCCGCGAGGCGGAAGGGGCATCTGGAATGTCTGGTTGCTGTTGCGCTAATACGACCAAGGACACCAGACATAAAACCCCGATTAACCACCATCCCCAGCGATTTCGCGTGCCACTACACAATGTCGTATCTCCGTGCGCCGCAAATCGTAAATTCCCTTCATGGGATGCTTGCGGGCGATCATTTGGTGCATCTAAGCTACACGATAGACTAGCAAATCCACATCAGAGAATACCTTTCATGTCCCGCGACCACGCCCGCAAGCTGTGCGCCATCGTTTTGTTGGGAACCCTCGTGGCGACTGCCTCCGCCCAGAATACTCAAAACCCCAGTGGTCAGCAGGAAGACCAGTCCCTGGAAACGCTCAAAGTCGACGTCAACGTGGTGCAGTTGTTTTTTAATGTGAAGGATAAAAAGGGCGGATTGATCCCCAACCTGACCAAGGACGACTTCGAGATCTTCGAGGATGGCAAGCCGCAGACCGTCAAGTACTTCAAGGCCGAATCAGATCTCCCTCTGACTCTGGGAATTTTGATTGATGCCAGCGGTAGCCAGCAACGCGTCCTGGAGATGGAAAAGGAAGTCGGCGGCCAGTTCCTTCAAGAAATCTTGCGAACCAAGGATGAAGCGTTCGTCCTGAGCTTCGATGTGAACGTCGATCTGCTGCAGGACTTCACAAACTCAGTGAGCCGCCTGAAAGAAGCGCTCAACAGCGCGAAGATCAACATGGGGGTCGGGGGTAGCATCATGATGCCGGGCCCCATACCCCAGGGAAATCCGCGCGGAACTTTGCTGTATGACGCAATCTATCTGGCATCGCATGACCAGTTGGCTCATGAAGTGGGCCGCAAGGCGATGATCATTCTCACAGATGGGGAAGACCAGGGAAGCCAGCTCAAAATCAAAGAGGCCATCGAAGCCTCCCACAAGGCCGATGCAATTGTTTATGTACTCCTCATCGCCGACCGGGGATCCTGGGGCGGATACGGCGAAGGCGAAATGAAAAAACTTTCGACAGAGACCGGCGGCAGAGTCATCGATGTAGGCAACAAATACGACAAGCTGAAAGCTGCGTTTGAACAGATCGCACTCGAGTTGCGCAGTCAGTACAACATTGGATATACGCCCACTAATAAAGAGCGCAACGGTACATTCAGAAAAGTGGAGATCAAGACGAAAGATAAGGACTACAAGATCCAGTCCCGCAGCGGTTACTACGCGCCCAAACGGTAGCGCTGCATCCGAAATGTGCCGTCTTATTTTTTGGGACGATCTTTAACAGGAATGACGAACTTCAGTCCCGACCACACGTCGCTGACCGCGCAGACTTTTACGTCAACCAGCCCAATTGCAAGTCCGAGCGCGCGAACCTTGTTTTCATCCAGGTCCGACGCCACTCCAGACGTTTTTTTGGGCCAGGAAATCCAGAGGGCGCCGTCAGGCGCAAGTTGTTTCATCCAGAACGCAAAATCCTTCCGAAGGTCCGAACGACTCTTCGTAGAGAAGAGAACCAGATCCAACGGCCCCTTCTTACCTTTCACAACCTGAGCATCCGCGATTGCAGCTGCAAGCTCCGCGCGGACGTCGTCCGCCACGTCCACCAGCGCTACGCGTGTTCCGGGTTTAAAGCCCAGCTTTTTGGCAAGTGGCGTTCCCGAATATCCGGGCATACGAGGCCTCGCAAGGATTTGCGAGGGAGTTTACCGCATCGCGGTTGAGGTGTGACAGCGTGAAGCAGAGTCATTGCGCAGCGACGTGGAGCGCCTTGTCGTCGAGCACATCTCGAACCTTAGCCAGGAGAGCATTTATTGCAAAGGGTTTGTGTAAGAGTTCAGACCCGGTTTCGAGAATGCCTTGCTGTGTGACCAGGTCATGCGTGTAGCCCGACATGTAGAGAATTTTAACTTCCGGACGTGCAAGTCTTAAGTTCTCCGCGAGTTCCCGTCCGCTGATCCCGGGCATGATGACGTCGGTAAGTAAAAGGTGAATGGGGGCTCGATATCGAGCCGCCACCTCGAGTGCATCTTGGCCGTCGTGCGCTTGGAGAACGTTGTAGCCACAGGTGGAAAGGCAACCAGATGCAAGCCTCAGCAAGGATGCCTCGTCCTCAACCAGCAAGACAGTTTCGATGCCCTTTGGACTAAATTTATTTTCAACTACAGTTTGGGCGACCTCATTAACTTCATCAACCTGCGGCAAGCACACCTTAAAAATGGTGCCTTTGCCGATTTCGCTCTCGACCAGTAGAAATCCATTGCTTCGCTTCACTATGCCGTAGACCGTGGACAACCCGAGGCCGGTACCTCGATCAGGGTCTTTCGTGGTGAAGAAGGGCTCGAATATGTGGGCCTGTACGTCTTGACTCATCCCGCAGCCGGTGTCGGCAACACTCAAAACGACGAATTGCCCGGGCTTCAGGAAAGTGTGTCGGAGGATGTCGGGCTCGCGAAACTCGATGTTTGCCGTTTCGATTGCAAGTCGGCCGCCGCGAGGCATCGCATCGCGAGCGTTGACCACCAGGTTCATCAGAATCTGTTCGATTTGTCCCTTATCAGCTTTCACGCGTTTTAGTTTTGGGTCTCGTGTCATCGTTAATTCAATGTCTTCTCCGATTAATCTCCGCAGCATTTTCTCCGTGTCCGAAACAACTGAGTTCAAGTCGAGAACCACGGGTTCAATCGCCTGCTTTCTGCTGAAGGCGAGCAGCTGTCGAGTAAGGGATGAAGCTCGGTTTCCGGCCTTGATGATTTCCGACAGGTTTTTGTGCAATGGCGAATCAGTGCTCAGGCTCAGTTGCGCTAGCTCACAATATCCCATCATTACGCCGAGGGCGTTGTTGAAGTCGTGCGCGACGCCGCCCGCGAGGCGGCCGATAGCCTCCATCTTTTGCGCCTGTCGCAGCTGAGCTTCAAGGAATTTACGCTGAGATATGTCCAGCAATGCTCCCTCGATGAACAGTGCATTTCCGTCCGACCCGCTTATGGTGCGGGCGTTTTCGAGAATCCACAGTTGCTTGCCATCGGGGCGGCGAACTTCATATTCGAGATCACGCACTTCGCTCTTGGTTTCAAGCAACTGCTTGAAATCCTCCGGGTTCTTAAACCCATCGCCATTTACGCGCGGAATTTCTGTGATTTCGGCCAGCATTTCCTCTGAAGACGAGAATCCAAACATTTTTGCGAGTGCCCGATTCACAGTGAGAAGAAAACCGTCGGGAGTGCTTTGATACATTCCAACTACCGCGTCCTCAAATAGCGCGTGGTACTTTTCTTCAGCCTGCCGCAGCGCTTCCTCCGCCCATTTGCGGTCTGTGATGTCCTGTACGGTTCCGGTGATCGTGATCGGACAATGCTGCTTGTCGAATTCCACTTGAGCCAGCGCTCGCACCCACTTCGTTACTCCATCAACTACCATTCGGTGCTCGTACTCGTACCTACCGGTTGAAAATGCGGCCGCCCATCTTGTGCGGAATGTGGCGCGGTCGTCGGGATGAATGTATTTCTCCACTAGATTGATGTCGATGGGCATCTCTCGTGGAAGATTGAAGAGGCGATAAGTTTCCTCCGACCAGCTGAGTTCGTCTTCGAGTATGTTCACGTGCCAGCTGCCTACAGTCGCGACTTGTTGCGCGTGGCGAAGGTTCGATTCGCTCTTCTCGAGGGCTTCTTCGACACGCTTGCGTTCGCTCACCGCTGCGCCAACACAGAGGCCGGTGAGCGCAAGCGCCAACATCGCCAGTTGAAGTCGTGGCAGAGCAGTCCCCGCTGAGTGTGTCGCGTCCGCAGTAAACATCGCGCTGACGTTGATTACGCATGTAGCAATCGTCACTCCCGGCAAGCCGTGTTGCACGGCAATCCAGATCACGGGGATGAACAAGATGTAGACAGGTTGATAGGGAATCGCGACATTACAGAAGAAAACCAGCCACAATGCGACTAGGACCGAGCCGCCCTGCAATCCGATCATCAGCCAATCGGTGAAGGTACGGTGGGTCGTTCGATCAGGAAAGTACCGCGTCGATGTGTGTTGCCTCATCCAATCGGTTAACCGAGTCGAGCCGTAGATCAGCAGCAGGGGTGCGAAGGAAATGATGGCGATACTGTCGCTCTCCCACCAGTTCACGGCGGTCTTAATTGCATCGGCACGCGAAATGAGCCCGTCCCCGAGCAGCGTCAACATTCCGATGATTGCGGTGGGAATCGCGCAGGTGAGAAATGTCAACGCTAGGCGTCCGACGTCACCGACCGTTGCCAGCCGTGGATCGATGCGCCACCACTTTCGTGCGATCGCAGCCCCGCCGGCGTAAAAGCAGTAGACGCCTGCAACTCCGGGAACGCCGCACCATGACATCAATGGCCGGTGATAGTTGACGACCGCTCCAACTAGGGCGGAGAAGAAAACCAATGGCCAATAGCCAAGACCGCCCCATAAGAACAGTGCGATGACCAGTCCTAAGGGAAGATAGAAAGCAGGAGCCCCCGGCCATCCTTGGGCTGTCTTCGATGCCATTTCAAGCACAAGGAAAATCGTGAAGAAGCTTGCGCAGAGCAGCATCTGCTCAGCCCATGAGGCACAAGTCTTGTCGGGCACTTTAGTGGAGAGTAACGCCGAGGTCGGGTAAGCATTGGGCGGAAGTGGAGGTTCAGATGCTGACTCATCCGTCGGCTGAGGCACGTCGAGCTGGTACACCTTGTTCATGACGACGTTCGGCAAAAGCTTTGTTGCCACGCGCTCGAAGCTGCCTTCATCAGGGACTGGCGGAAAATGAACCCACCTTCGCCATCGCGAGGGCTGGCGAAGGTAGCCGTCGTAGTTTCATTTCGGCTGGAAGGCTTGGTTGGATGAGCCCGAAGCTCGCCAAAGCTGTTACCTGTGTACGTAGCCGGTCAATGGGCGATCTGAATCCGCTCCGTTCAGGACGGCGAACCGATCAGGGTTGGAAATGACTTACTGCGCAGGCGCGTAGTAACCGCGCCGAGCGCGGACACGCAAGCTCTTTTTGTCCGCCGCAAGAATCTCGATCGTTCGATAACGACCGTCCTGCCTGAAGTCCGCCGGCTTGTAGGAAAGCGCATATTGGCTGCGGAGTTCATCTTGAATCTCGGCGAAGGCATCGGCTACATCCCGGATCTGGAAGGGGAAGAACGATCGTCCGCCGGTGGCTTCGGCTATGCGTTCCAGAATCTTGTCCCCTTTCGCGCGTGCTCCCGTAATGTTCGTGCTGATCGTATAAACGATGACCTCAGCCCGTTGCGCCATTTCGATCGCTTCTTCTCGCGAAACATGGCTTTGGTTATCGTCGCCGTCGCTTAAAAGGATGATGGCTCTTCGTACTGTTCCACGCGATGGAGCCTTCAGAAGCTTGTCGCGGCACGCAAAGTAGAGAGCGTCGTACATCGCGGTACCGCCGCCGGGTCGTAGGGACCGTACACCTTTCGATAGCAACTCTGTGCTTTCAGTGAAATCCTGCGTCACTTCTGGGGTAACGTCAAAACCGATGACGAAAGCGCGATCGGATTTTGGACGGATCATCTGGTTCAAGAATTCAATCGCCGACTCCTGCTCGAACTTGAACCTATCGCGTACCGAATTGCTCGCGTCGACGAGTAGTCCGACCTGCAGCGGAAGGTCCGTCTCACTTCGGAAGCTCTTGATCTCAAGCGCAGGCTTCGCGTCATCGACTACTTTGAAATCGTTTCGCTTCAAATCCTTTACGAAACGGCCGTGCTTATCGGTCACGGTGAAAATGACATTAACCTCGTCAACCGCGCGACGAATTGTGATGAGCGACTCGTCGACATCATCTTTAGGAGCTTGCGCCGGCGTGGGCGTTGGGGCTGGTGCTGTGGCGGCTGGCGGTTCTTGATGGTTTGGCGGATTTGAAACTGCTGCTGGCGGAGTGTTTGTGAGCTCCGTGGGCTTCTCATGCGTTTGCGGGGCCGGAGCAGCCGGGGTGGTCACCGGCGCGGGCGGTTGCGCCTTTTTCTGCTCCTCTTGAATCACCGCGGATGGCGCAGATGGAAGAGAGTCGGAAGCGTTTTGCGCCACGGCGACTGACACCGCGCCGACGCACACAGCGGACAACACGAAGCGTGAAGCTCTCATGGGATACCCCATTATAGCCGCATTCTCGGAGCTATTTAGCATCGAGAAGTGCCAGGAATTGTTCCAGTTCGGGTGGCAGGGGTGCCGAAAAATGAAGGTCTTTGCCAGTCTTCGGCTGCAGAAACCGAATTTCCGAAGCATGTAAAAAATTGCGAGGAAGCGCGATCGACCGCCGTGTACCGGATTTTTGTTTTCCCAACTGGGCTTGAATTGCCTCCGGCGCCCCGTACGTTATGTCGCCGACGATGGGGTGTCCGAGTGAGGCAAGATGGACGCGAATCTGGTGCGTCCGTCCCGTATCGATTTTGACGTCCAGCAGCGCGAATTTTCCATAGGGCGATTCGATCCGGCGCTCAACCTTATAGTGCGTGATTGCATCGCGTCCTGCCGAACCGCGGGTCGTCATTCGGTTGCGGCGGACGCTATCGCGCCGTATCGGCGAGTCGATCGTGGCAGATTCTTTTTTTGGCCATCCGTGAACAACGGCTCGGTAATTTTTTTTCACTTCCCGGCGAGCGAATTGTGAACTTAGGTTGCGATGGGAAACGTCATTCTTCGCTACCAGGATCAAGCCGCTCGTTTCGCGATCAAGACGATGCACGATGCCCGGTCGGAGCTCTCCTCCCACCTGCGAGAGTGAGGCGAAGCGATGTAGCAGGGCGTTAACCAGCGTGCCCCGGTTACGCGCGTCATCGGTCGCCCCCGCGCCGGCGTGCACCATCATGCCCGCGGGTTTGTTGATGACAACGACGTCATCGTCTTCGTAAACAATGTCAAGCGGGATATCTTCGGCGATGGCTCGAAGCGGCGTTTGCTCAAGAGATCCCAGAATCGAGATAGTCTCTTCGCCGCGGAGCCGGTGTGACGCTTTTGCGGGAACCCCATTGAGTTGTACAAGTTTCTGCGCAATTAATTGTTGAACACGAGCGCGGCTGAGATCTGGAAGATTGGCGACAAGGTATTGGTCGAGACGCTGACCACCATCAGTATCCGCGACCACTAAGGTTTTCGATTGTTGCGACATGCAGGAATAGTCAGGCTAGCGCAGCATACTAGAAAGTCCACGCTCAACGGGTGGCTTGGGCCGGCACCGGTCGTGTCACTCCGCTGCGAAGCCACCAAATGAATCCACCGAGAATAACCAGGCAGATCGAGATCAGTTGCGTACCACTCATGATGCCGCCAAACACTTCCCCGCGCCCCGGATCGTCTCGCAGGAATTCGAGGAAATAACGCGCCATACCGTACAAGATCAGGAATGTTGCGAAGACCTGACCATCAAATTTCTTCCGCTTGAAGAGCCACATCAAGATGAAAAAGTTTGCCAGTTCAACCGCAGCTTCGAAGAGTTGCGTGGGTTGTAACGGTTTGCTAAGAGGTGTGCCGGAGACTGCCGCCGCCAACGGGTTCGTGAACGTCACTCCCCAGAAATGATGTGTTTCCTTGCCGAAGCAGCAACCTGCGGCAAAACAGCCCACACGGCCGATGGCGTGGCCCAAGGCGAGCCCCGGTGCGAATGCATCGCAGGTCGCAAGCGCCGGCATGTTGTGTTTGCGGATGTACCAGGCGGCAGCGAGCAGCGCGCCAATCAGGCCGCCCGAAAAAACTCCGCCCGCCTGCAGCGTGTTGATGCTGAATATCTCGCGCGGATTGGCGGCATAGGCAGACCAATCATTGATGATGTACAGAATTTTGGCGCCGAGAATCCCACACAGAACGACAATGATTCCCAGGTTCCAAGCTTTCTCGCCATCGATCCCACGACGCTCCGAGTTGCGTACGCTAATCCATAAACCAATCAATACGCCGGAGGCGACGAGGAATCCGTATGTGGGCAGGCTGAAGCGGCCGAGTTCGACGAGTCGTGGAAACACTATGAGTTAGATGCTGATCGCACAGAATTTGGTGTCACTAGTGTAACAGCGGCGGAGCAAACTCTTGAAAAGAGGAGTGGCGACTAACGGCCATGGACTGCAGACAAAAGCCGACCCACTGATGCCGTGTGGAGGGCCGAGAATGAACCCGTCGTTAGACGTGGGAACCCGCCGCGACCCTTTAGGCATCTCCGACTGGCGGAGCGTCGCACACCGGATCGTAATTTACGAGTCAAGTCCCCGTTCATTCAGTGTTGGTTCAAAAATCGGTGACCACCATCACGAACTTCGCAGGTCGGCTTTCAGGTTGGATGCTAGGGAATGCGCGGCAGATTCGCAAGAGGCGGGGCGCAAAAAGTTGGCACTTCGCTTGCCTCAGCCCGCGCTGCGCTCGCCCAATACTTCGTCGAGCGCGCTTGATAGCTGCAACGCTCGTTGTTTGTAGTCCGGCGCGCTGCCGTCCGTCTTGCGCTTCATCATGTGATATTCGTCCGCGATATTGAGCGCGGCCAAAACGGCCAGGCGCACGGAATCCACGGTGGACGTCTGCTCGGCGACGGCGCGCATCTTCGTATCAACGTAGTCGGCGAGCTTGATGATGTAGTCGGGATCGGAGCCGCGCAGGTGATAGGCCTGGTCGAAAATCTCCACACGTACGCTGGAGTTGCTCGGATCTTTTAAGACGGGTTGTTTCGTCGCAGATGCCATATGCATCAGCTCCTTGGTTCGGCGTCTGCGCGCTAGCTCGCCGCTTGCTCCGCCACCGCTTCCATCTGGTGGAGCATTTTTTCGACTCTTCCTCGAATTTCTTCGCGGTCTTTGCGCAGCTGCACCATTTCGCGGCGGAGCGTCTGCACTTCCTGGTCGCGTTCGTCGAGTTGCTCGCGCAGGCGCTTCGCGTCTCGCTCGGCCACGTTCTTGGCCTCGCGCGCCGCTTTGTACATCTCAATCGTGCGATAAACTTTGGCTTCCAGCGCCTCGAAATCGTCGGCGGGAACCTGAGTCGATACCTCTTCGAGAGGTCTGGCGGACATGGACTTCTTCCTGAAAGACAGATTTTTGGAGCTTCTTTTTTGGAGTATACCCCAGAAGGCTGTGGAACCGGACTCGATAGTTCTTCGATTTTTATTGCGGCGTAAGGCGCCAGATAAGGATTCCAAGGCCGATAAGAATCAATACTGGACCTGCCCACAAATTTCTCGTGGAGACGGCGCCAAGTTCTCCCAGCAGTTCTCGTTCGCTGTGCGCAGCGATCACGAACGATCGGCGGCCATCGCCTTTTTGCAGGGAGATGGAAGAGTTTAGATCGCACGATTCTGCGGGGAGGTCTGGTAAAGGTCCTTCCGGAGGCTCCACTCTCATCATTTGAAACGCCATCCTTCGCTGCAGATCGGCGGCCTCGCGACTGAGAACTCGTGTGTTTGTTTCTCCGAACTCCGATTCACCAATCATTGCGTTCGCTATGTGATTGTTCCCGAGCGTGCCAAACACATAAAGAGAGTCGCCGGGCTGGATGACAACTTCCTTGAGTTTAAGTATGCCCTCCGCGTGGTGTCGTGAAACGAAGTGTCGCGCCATCTCGGATCCGTAGGGTTGTTCTTCTTCGTCGAACATGGGAGGCAGATCAAGCTCTGCGCCTCGCGGGTCGATCAATATGCTGCCGGTTTCGTCAGCAATGAAGAAGGGAACACACAGAACTTCCTCCCCAACTTTCTCCCAGGCACTTTGAGCGGGGCCCTCGTATTGACGCCAAATACTCGCGGCATAGTAGTAGCAGTCCAGTTCCGATAATGGGGAGATCAAACCGTAGGGTCCGACGGCCCTGCCATGTATCTCTACTGGACCCATGGCGGCTGCGCGCGCGGTTGATGTTGGGGTGTTTTCGATCAGTCGCTTGCGTGATAACAGGCGGAATCCGCGGGCAAAAAGATAGACTCCGACAACTACGGATGCCGCAGCCAAGCTGAGCAAGAACGCTAGGTTCAGCGTGGGATCCAGCAACAACGGTGTGCGTGCCGCTGTCACGGTTAGGCCTTGCGCAATTTCTGGAGACGCTCCGCCGCTGCGTTGAGCGTCTCCGAACGTTTGCAAAACGCGAAGCGCACCTGCTTTGCGCCATCGCGCGGATCGCGGTAGAAGCTGGATCCCGGCACACAAGCTACGCCAATTTGCTGCACAAGATATTTAGCAAACGTCACGTCGTCCGAGAACCCGAAGCTGCTGATGTCCGTCATCACATAATATGCGCCGCGCGGACGGAAGCAGCGGAAGCCGGCCTCCTCCAACGCCGGCATCAGGTGATCGCGTCGAGTGCGATAGCCTTCAGCGAGTTTTTGATAATACGTAGCGGGCAGACTGAGCGCTGATGCACCGGCTTCCTGCAGCGGAGCGGGTGCTCCCACGGTCAAAAAATCATGCACTTTCCGGATGGCATTGGTGATTTCAGCCGGCCCCACGGCCCATCCCACGCGCCATCCCGTCACGCTGTAGCTTTTGGAAAGACCATTGATCGTGATGGTACGGTCTTGCATTCCGCCGAGTGACGCCATCGAAATGTGCTTCGTGTCGTCGTACAAGATGTGCTCGTAGATCTCGTCCGTAATCGCAAGCACGTTGAATTCAACACAGAGATCACGAATGAGTTCGAGTTCTGCGCGCGTGAAAACTTTTCCTGTGGGATTGTTCGGCGTGTTGAGGATGATGGCTTTCGTGTTCGAATGAAACGCGGCCCGCAGCTCCTTCTCATCGAAACTCCACTCGCCGCTCGGTGACGTGGGAGGGCGCAGCTTCACGAATACTGGCTTTGCCCCGCTGAGCACGGAATCCGGCCCATAGTTCTCATAAAACGGCTCAAAGATCACGACTTCATCGCCCTTATTACAGACCGCGAGGAGTGTCGCGATCATCGTTTCGGTCGAGCCGCAACAAACAGTGATGTGTTTTTCCGGATCGACTTCGATCCCTTGCCACGCCTTCATCTGCCGGGCGATCGCGTCGCGCAGACTCTTGGCTCCCCACGTGATGGCGTACTGGTTCACATCCGCGGCGATCGCTTCCTGCGCAGCTTGCTTGATTTCGGCCGGGGCGGAGAAGTCGGGAAATCCTTGCGCTAGATTGATGGCGCCATACTGCATGGCTTGGCGCGTCATTTCTCGGATGACGGACTCGGTGAAGTGTTCGACCTTATCGCTGAGAAAATGCTTTTGAAGAGCAGTGTCCGACATGCGGGTCAGAGTAGCAGGAGAAATTACGATTGCCAATTTCGTGTGGCGATTTCCGCCTTATGAAACAAACCAGCGCGGCCCGCCAATCTCGGCCATTCAGGTCGCAAACTCGCGATCTTTATTTTTTTCGAAATACGATTCGCTTCACATCGGGCCAGAACTCGCTGAAGGCATTGCCGCCCATTTTCCCCGTGATGCCCCAGATGCAGCGCACTGCCGCGTCGTCAGGCCCATTTTCGCTTCCGACGCGCCACGTACTGGAGAGAAAGTTGTTGCCAATATTGCCCGCATGGCGTGCATAGGCTATCCGCCATCGTCCTTCACGGTCGGGCGCCAGGAACGTGGTCTTGATCACATACTTAACGCGCGCTCTGAAGTGCTGGTCGGGGGAACGAAAATATCGCGGATCTTCCCCCCAAAACGCTCCGAGACCCGCCTCGATCGCGTTGCCGGTTGAAACGCCCGTCAGTCGCATCCCGTAGCGTTTGCCGAAGCCCTCCCAGCCGGGGCCATATTCCCTGGGACTGTTTAATGCAGTGCCCCATGCCGCGCTGAGCGGTCCGGCCAGCAGAAGACTTGTAGGACCTACTGTGGAAACAACAAACCAGTTGAATCGCTGAGTGCCTGTGATGGGCTTGTAGTCTGGGACAACATCGGATTTCGTCTGCGCATGTGCGACGGACGCAAGCAGAAGCAGCAATACCGTGATCCTAATCTTCATTGTGTCTCCGATCGATGCAGCATTACGACTTCTGATGTCCCCACAGCTTACTAGGAACGCAATGTCCCACCCAGCGATTCGAGCGCCTTTACGATCTGCGCCGACCAGGCGCCTACTTCATCGTCACGCAATGTGCGCTCACGGGATTGAAATAACGCCCTCAGCAGTATGGAATATTTCCCCGTTCCAACTTTTCCGCCTCGGAAGATTTCAACCGGCGTAAATCCGCGCAGCGCGTCAAGCCGCAGAGCCTCGACTGCAACTTGCAGCGCCTCGAACGTCACGTCGTCGCTGAACGTAAATGAAAAATCACGTTCGACTGCTGGATATCGTGGCAACGGTTCGTACAAGATCTTGCGTAGGTCGTGGCGATAGAGCCGATCTAGGAAGACTTCGCCGATGAAGACGTCTTGTTTCAGCTTTCGCGCAGCCGCCACGCTCGGGTCAATTTGCCCGAATTGCGCAACCGTTTCGCCGTCCATCACTACGCGAGCGGAACGGCGGGGATGATAGTAATCGGCCGCATGCGCGTCATAGTGAATCGACCCCGTCTCGAACCCTGAGAGCAAGGTTTCCATATCGCCCTTCACATCAAAAAAAGTCAGGGGACGCGCTGGCAGATTTACGCTCGCTTCTACTGCGCTACCTGTAGAGCCTAGGCAAACACGCTTCGGCTCAATCGATTTCTGGCCGTCTTTCTCGTAGACATGGCTTGCTTCGAACAGGCGCACGTTTTCCGTGTTGCGATTCAAGTTCCACGCCATCATGTCGAGCATGCTTGGAACAAGCGAGGTCCGCATCGCGGAGGCCTCTTCGCTGAGCGGATTGGCGAGCTCGAGCGTCGCAGCCGATGAGAAGCGAGCCGCATCATCGCGCGAAATAAAAGTTAGCGAGACCGCTTCGTCGTAACCGAGCGCCAACAGCGAGGAGCGAAGGCGCCTATCTTTCTGCGCGTCCGGCAGCTCGATCACAGAACCGGCAAAGGCCGGCAGCGTGTTGGGGAACTTATCGTATCCGTAGAGTCGAGCAATTTCCTCAATCAGATCGATTTCGCGTTCCACGTCGAGGCGCCAGGAAGGGATGCGGACGGTGAACTCAGTGCCATCGGTGCGCTCCATCGCAGTGTCGAAGCCCAACCGATGCAGTATTCCCAGCATCTCCTCCGTTGTGGTCTTGTCGCCAAGGATTCGGTGCACTTCATCGACATGCAGGGCAACGGTGGCTTGATCCATGCGCTTCGCGATAGCGTCCACAACTTCCCCGTACAGTTCTCCGCCACCAGAAGCCAGGATCAGTTCGGCTACCCGGTTGGTTGAAAGCACCGTTGATTCATAGTCGGCTCCGCGTTCAAACCGGTGTGATGCGTCGGTGTGGATCCCGTGGCGCTTCGACATCTTGCGCACCGTCACTGGATCCCACCATGCTGACTCGATCAGGATGTTCTTGGTCTTCTCGGTGATCATGGTGTCGTATCCGCCCATGACGCCCGCGAGCCCGACAGGTTTTTTGCCGTCGGCGACAACCAGGTCTTCAGAAGTAAGCTTCCTCTCAACTCCGTCGAGGGTCTTTAGAGCCTCCCCCTCTTTGGCGCGGCGGACGATGATCTTTCCGCCTTCAAGCAAGTCCAGGTCGAAGACGTGGGTTGGTTTCCCAATTTCCCAAAGAACGTAGTTGGTCGCATCGACTGCGTTGCTGATCGGCCGCTGGTCGAGAAGCGCAAGGCGATCGATGATTTTCGCAGGAGACGCCTTGACTGTCGTCCCACGAATCACACGAGCGGAAAAGCGCGGACAAAGATCCGGTTCCTGGATCTCGATGGGGAAGGCCGCAGCCTCTTTCGGCATAGGAAGCATCGGCCGAATTAGCCGGAGTGGCACGTCGTAGAACGCCGACGCTTCGCGAGCGACTCCGTAGTGGTTCATCGCGTCCGGACGGTTGGTGCCGATTTCCATGTCGAAAACGGCCTTCTCGCCCGAGCCGGAGATACCCTCCGCAGCAATGCCGATCGAGGTCAAGTCTTCGGCCAGGCGATGGTCGTCGACCTTGAGTTCAACAAAATCGCGGATCCATGAAGGTGAAAGTTTCATTGCAAGCTGTCAGCCATCAGCCGTCAGCTGTCAGCGACTGATGGCTGAAAGCTGACAGCTGATAGCTCCTATCCAAACTGTTTCAAAAACCGTACATCTCCTTGAAAGAAGTACTGAATGTCATCAACGCCGTACTTCAAAATCGCCACCCGGTCCGCGCCCATGCCGAAGGCGAAGCCAGACACTTTTTTCGGATCGTATCCATTGTGTTTCACGAACTCGAATACGTTCGGGTCGACCATGCCACACCCAAGGATCTCAATCCATCCTGTGGTCTTGCACGGACGGCACGGCTCGCTGCCTCGCTTCCCGCTTCCGCCGCAGATGAAACAGCTCACCATCATCTCGGCGCTCGGTTCGGTGAAAGGAAAGAAAGACGGACGGAAATGCGTCTTCACGCTTGATCCGAACAACGCCTTCATGGCGTGGTCGAGCGTTCCCTTTAGATCGCCGAACGTGATATTCGTGTCTACAGCCAAACCCTCGATCTGGTGGAACATCGGCGAGTGGCTCGCGTCGGGCGGATCGTTGCGATGTACCTTTCCAGGAATCACGATACGCAGTGGAGGCTTTAACCGCTCCATGGTGCGAATCTGCACGGGCGATGTGTGCGTACGCAGCAGAAGCCGATCCCGCTGGGCTTTCCTGTCTTGTCCTGAAATGAACAGTGTGTCTTGCGTGTCGCGAGCTGGATGGTTCGGCGGGAAGTTCAGTGCTTCGAAATTGTAGTAGTCGTTCTCAACCTCAGGCCCATCGGACACTGAATAACCTAAGTTGCGGAAGACGGAGACGATCTCGTTCATCGTCTTGACTACAGGATGCTCAGCGCCAATCGGGCGGCAGATCCCGGGGAGAGTGATGTCGATGTGATCAGCAGGAAGTTTCGACCTCACCGCAGTGTGGGTGAGCCGTTTTTCCGCAGCGTCAATTGACTGCTCGACTTTGCCCTTCAGTTCATTGACTCGTTGCCCAACATCTTTCTTTGCGTCTTTCGGAGCGGGCTTTAACCACAGATCATTGATTTGTGTGAGCACCCCATTCTTGCGTGCCATCCAGCGATCGCGGAAAGCCTTGTAGTCGGATTCGCTCCCGACCGCGCTCCCTTCCTGGTCGAGCGCCGACAGCAATTCGCGGACGGCAGCGTCCATCGCCTTCGCCGAGTAGTCCGTCAGTTTGGGAACTGTGTACATGAGGAAGTTGTGTGTAACTTGAACTTCACGCAACGTGCAACAGTGCATGGTTCGTCGGCCCAAAGCAGTGCTTCGCTTTTCCCGAACGATAAATGGGAGATTGAGCAGGTGGACGGGAGCGGCCCCGTCCAATACCGAGTCAATTCAAGCGAATGCTGTGATTACTGAAAGCTGAAGGCTGATAGCTGCTTCTTTACGCCAGCGCCTGTTTAGCCTGTTCGGCCAAGCTTTTAAAGCCCGGTGCATCTTTCACTGCTATGTCGGCAAGAATCTTGCGATCCAATTCCACTCCGGCTTTTTTCAGGCCGTGGATGAACTGGTTGTAGCTCATGCCGTTCAGCTTGGCAGCAGCGCCGATGCGCACGATCCAGATGGATCGATACTGGCGCTTCTTCTGCTTGCGGCCGGAGTAGGCGAACTTCAATCCGCGCTCGACCGCCTCTTTCGCTGAGCGGTAGAGCTTCGACTTGGTTAGAAAGTATCCACTCGCGCGGTCTAATATTTTTTTGCGCTTGGCGCGGCGTTTGGTTCCGCGTTTTACACGAGGCATGGTGTTGCTCCTTTTTTGTGTCGTTCAAAACGGGCGGCTGGAGGTAAGGAGACTCGGGGTCTTTGTACCTCTTCACACACCGGAGCGGCAGTGCCGCTCATTCGAATTGCAGACTTGCAATTGTCAATTGCAGATTTAAAAATTCGGTGCAGTTGCGCTACCGAATTCAATCACCAATCGAAAATTGTCAGTCGGCAATAGGATCACTGGTAAGGGATCATCCGCAGGACTTTTGGCAGATCGGCATCGCTGACCATAGTTGCAGTATCGAGCTTGCGTTTCCGCTTCGTATCCTTCGAAGTCAGGATATGGCGCAGAAATGCTTTGCCGCGCTTTACCTTCCCCGTCCCCGTCTTCTTGAAGCGCTTCGCGGCGCCTTTGTGTGTTTTTAGTTTAGGCATAAGGATCAGATCTCAGTTCAAAGTAGCTGTCAGCATTAAGCCGTCAGCCTTTAGTTCAAGCTTTTTGAATCGCACCATCGCGAGTCGCACCAGCACTCACCCGGATCCACAAGATGATTGAGCTGAAGGCTGACAACTGAAGGCTGGCAGCTTCCTACGCTTGCCGTGCTTCTGGCTTGGCTTGCTGTGGAGGACGCGGCTTTTCGGCCTTTTCCGGTTTCTTGGCACTCGGCGCCAAGATCAAGTGGAGCGTATTGCCTTCCTGCCGTGGGCGGAATTCTACAATACCCGCCTCTCCAATGTCCTTGATCAGCCGCTCGAGAATCTCGCGCCCCAAACTCTGGCGCGTCATTTCGCGTCCGCGAAAGAAGATGGTCGCTTTGACTTTGTCTCCTTCGTCCAAGAAGCGCAAGACATGGTTTTTCTTGGTCTGGTAGTCGTGATCGTCCACATTAATGCGGAACTTCACTTCTTTGACCGTAATCGTCTTCTGGTGTTTCTTCGCTTCGCGCTCTTTCTTTTCCTGCTGGTACAGGAATTTCCCGTAATCCATGATGCGGCATACAGGGGGTTGCGCGGTGGGCGAAATCTCAACCAGATCCAGATTCTTCTCGCGGGCCATCTTGAGTGCTTCGTAGGGCGGCAGAATTCCAATCTGGTTGCCCTCGTCGTCGATCACCCGAATCTCGCGGGCGCGAATGCGGTCGTTGGTTCTGATAAAACGTTTATCGATACAATCCTCCGGTCAGCAATCTGATTGCTAAACGATACAAAAGTATACCATGTGACGCTCAGCATCTTGAGAACTGACCGGCCTCAAAATCACAAAGAATTGCCGGCGGTAAGTCGTCCACCGGCAACTCTCGCGCAGCTTCATGCCACCGCGCTGGGTTCCTGTTCCGATGTTGCAGAGGATGTAATCCGCGGCACCAGCATCGGCACGTTTTCCCGATAGGTTTGGTACACGCTTCCGTGAGCCGAGACCAAATCCTTCTCCTCGAAACGAATCGCCACAAGAATGTACCCGGTTGTCATGATGGCAAACAGCAAGTGAGCCGCCGTCATTGTTGGAGTAGCCCAGAACGCAAGCAGCCATCCGACGTACAGGGGATGCCGCACATATTTGTAGAACAGCGGTGTGCCGAACGGCAGCTGAGTGTAAGGTCGGCCGATCAACTGGAGCCATACCTGGCGCAGTCCAAACAAATCAAAGTGGTTGATCAGAAACGTGCTGACCAGCACGATCCCAAAACCAAGGCCGAACATGAAATACAACACCGTCCGCAGCGCGGATTCCTGCACGTTCCAGATCACCCCGCCCAGCGGTTGCCAGAACGCAAATACAGCGATCAGCGCGACGCTCGAAAACAGAACGTAAGTGCTCCGCTCCGCAGAATCGGGAACAAGCCGCGTCCATGCGCGCTTGAACCAGGGACGCGCCATCACGCTGTGCTGCACCGCAAAGATGCCGAGCAGCAAGCAGTCCACCAGCAGTGCCTGCCACAGCGGTCCCCGTGGACCCGAGTCCAAAGTTTTCGGAACCACCAGGTTTCCAATAAACCCGACGGCATAGAGAAAAGTTAGAAAGAAAATGGCATAGCTGACCACGCCATAGGTGAAAATAAGACCTCGCTTCAACATCGCAGGATACCTCCAGATTTTTAGTGTTTCGGGCGCCCGGCGCTGCCGGCTCGCTGCCCCAAGTGGTGCGAGAGTACGACACTTCAGTCAATTCCGTACTTACGGACGCCTGAAGTGTGAATGAAGGTTTTGTGACTCGATTTGTCGAAGTCGCTGGGCGCGTATGTAATTGATTGCAAGTCGGTTATTGTGCGATCGGCAATCTCTCGTCGTCCGTTACGCTACACTTTTGCTCATGCTCTACATGGTCATCGAGCACTTCGCGCCCGAAAAAATGAACGCAATGGCCGATCGCTTCCGCCAGCATGGCCGCTTGCTGCCCGACGGTGTGGTCTACAAAATGAGTTGGATCGACGAACCCGGCACTCGTTGCTACCAGGTCATGGAAGCTGAAGATCGCGCGCGGCTCGACCAGTGGATTGCGCGCTGGAACGATCTGGTGGATTTCGAAGTGGTGCCAGTAATGACGTCGACAGAGTTTTGGGAGCAGCGAGCGAATCTGCGGTCCGACGGAGACGAAGCCCACCGGTAGCGAAGGCGATCCTTTTAGTCACAGCTCACGCGACAGCCTGCTGCAGATCTTCGATCAAGTCCTCTGGATGCTCGAGTCCAATCGATAACCTCAATAGATTCTCCGGCGTCTTTGATCCTTTGCCTTCGCTCGACGCGCGATGTTCAATCAAGCTCTCAACTCCTCCCAAGCTCGTTGCATTCATGAAAAGCTTCACCCGGGATGCCACTTGAATTGCGCGCTCACGTCCGCCTTTGATTCGAATCGACAACATGCCACCAAAATCGCTCATCTGCTTCGTGGCGACATCGTGTCCACCGTGTGAAGGAAGGCCGGGATAATGTACGGCTTCGACCGCCGGATTGGTGCTCAGCGCGCGAGCAACCGCCATTGCGTTTGCCGAATGTGCCCGAATACGACAGGCGAGCGAGCGCATACCTCGCAGCACGAGCCACGAATTGAATGGAGACGCAGCGGCGCCGAGCAGGCGTCGATTGTTGTCGACTGACGCCGAGTGCTCATCCTTCTTCGCGAAGATCAGCGCGCCGCCTTGCACATCGCTGTGCCCGCCAAAATACTTTGTAGTCGAGTGAAGAACTATGTCGGCTCCGAGTTCGAGTGGACGTTGCAGGATCGGCGTCGCGAATGTGTTATCGACAAGCACCTTGGCGCGAATTTCGCGCGCAAGTTCCGCAACGGCGGCGATGTCCGTAACTTTCATGAGCGGATTCGACGGCGTCTCCAGCCAGATCAACTGCGTGCTCGTTCGTCGGGCAGCGCGCACCTGGTCGATTTGCGACGTGTCTACAACCGTGTGTTCCAGTTGCCACTTGAAGAAAAACTCTTTGGCTAGATTCCGGAAATCCACATAAACATCGTCGGGCATGATCACGTGCGAGCCCGGTGCGAGCGTCTGCAGTACTGCGCTGCCCGCTCCCATGCCAGACGCGAACGCGAGTGCCGCTTCGCCACCTTCCAGTTGCGCCAGCGCCGTTTCCAGGCGGGTTTGGGTGGGGTTCGCCTCGCGGATGTAGCTGTAGCCGTGAATATGCTCGGAAGCTGGACCATGCTCGAACGTGGTCGACAAATGAATGGGTGGTGCGACTGAACCGGTGACTCCGTCAGGTTCTGCCGCAGCATGGACCGCAATGGTTTCCAGATGCACGACTACCTCCGGCGCTGCTTTTGGATTTCAAGACGGCGTTTCAGAAAGTTTACGACGCGACTAGTTCGCCGTCCTCGACGGACCCGACGATTGCGCTGATCCATCGGTTCGACTCATACGGTCCCGCGAGGCGCAGCTTAAGATAATTATCCGTTAGCGCAGTAATTTGTGTTCCGCGGACAGCAACGTCTGGCGCGTCCTTGAGGGTGATTGCTTCCACTGACTTTCCCACGAAAGACTGCATGAACTCCAGCTTCTTCTGGGCAGCAAGCTCACGCAGAATGCGATTTCGATCTCGTGCTATGCGCACCGGTACTTGATTCTGCATTTCCGCTGCGGGCGTCCCCGGCCGTCCTGAAAAAGTGAAAACGTGCAGATAAGTGAATGGTAGTTCTCGAACCAGCCGGCGCGTTTCGTTGAACTCCTGATCGGTTTCACCAGGAAACCCAACCATCACGTCCGCTCCGATTGCAGCCGTAGGCATCGCATCGCGAATTTTCAGGATTTTTTCGCGATAGTGCCACGGCCGATATTTTCTATGCATCCGTCGTAACACCGCGTCGCTGCCGGATTGCATGGGTACGTGCGCATGCTTGGCAATGCGCGGTGATTTCGCAATCAGCGAGACCAATTCGTCACTCCAGTCCATGGGTTCGACCGAACTGATGCGCAACTTCTCGAGGGAAGTGCGTGAAAGGAGGGCCCGAATCAGATCCACGAACCGGGTTTCCTTGCGCAAGGACTCTTGATTCGTAGACTCAAACACGGCGCCAGTTGTCGCGTCGTCCGATGGAGCGTCGACTTCCAAATCCCTTCCCCATCGCCCGAGATTGATTCCGGAGATTACTAACTCCTTGTAGCCCGCGTTCACAAGCGCCGCTGCTTCGCTGATGACGCGTTCGAGTGGAAGGGAACGGCTTTGTCCGCGCACGGATGGTATTACGCAGAACGAGCAGCGATTGTCGCAGCCATCCTGCACTTTGAGATTAGGTCGTGTGCGTTCGTTTGCTGCATCGAAAACCGGTGCAGCCAGCAACTCGGTGTGCGCGAAAATGTCGGAGACGAATATCTCTGCCTCCACTCCCTGATTTCCGGTTAGCGGCGGCGACGACTGGCTGACGGGCGATGCGGTAAGTGTTTCAATCGGCACAAACCCTTGCGGTTGCACAACGATTCTCGCCAGTTCGTGCTTATGGGAATTGCCGATTACTTGACTTACTCCGGCAAGCTCGGAAATTTCTTTCGGCGCGCGCTGCGCGTAACACCCGGTGACAACGATTCGCGCTTTTGGATTCGCTCTATGGACTCGTCGAATCGTCGAGCGTGCGTCCTGATCTGCTCCCGACGTCACCGTACACGTATTCAGTACCACCACGTCCGCCGCGTCTTTTGCGGAGGCGCGTTGCAGTCCTTGATCCAGGAATTGGCGTTCCAAGGCGGCGCCGTCGGCCTGTGTCGCTCGACAGCCAAAATTTTCTATGTAGAAGCTGCCCACACTTCTATACTAGCCCAGATAGGCGGCATCGTATGTCGCCCAGCGCCTGTCGATGCGCTGATTCGTGGTATCTGTTGAGGTGTTTTAATGAAGCGCCGCATCCTGATCGTGGATGACGACATGGCTGTGTTACTGACGCTGAAGGCGGTTCTCGAGCTGCAGGGGTTTCATGTTGAAACCGCCTCCTCAACGACCGAAGCGTTACAGAAGATGCAAAATGGCGTGTTCCAGATGGTTATTACCGATGTCCGCATGGAAAGCGAAGATGCCGGATTCGAAGTGGTGCGCGCCGCACGACTTCAGTCCTACGATCCTGCAACGGCCATGCTGACTGCGTATCCGCCTAGAAGTGGGAACTGGAGTGAGCACGGTGCCGATTCGCTACTGGTCAAGCCGGTTGGTACCGAAGACCTGGTACGCCAAGTCGAGGCTCTGCTGATCCAGCACGAAGACGCAAAAGAGCGTCGCCGCCAGGCAGCGCAAAGTCCCTCAAAATTAGCAGAAAAGGAAGCCGGGAGAAGAGCAAGCTAGCCTTCGCCTGCCGAACACAAGCCTTCGCTTCTACGCGCTGGCAGCGTGTCGTCGTTCCTGAAAACATTCACGACAAAAGACCGGCCGTCCCTGCGTGGGTTTGAACGGTACGGTTGTCTCTTTGCCGCACTGTGAACAGGTGGCTTTGGTTTCGACTTTGACCGAGCTATGTCCGGGAGCGGCTCCGAGCACCGCCACTCGCTTGGACTTGCATGCTTTACATCGCTTCGGTTCGTTCTTGAACTGCTTATCGTGAAAGAAAAGCTGTTCTCCTGCGGTGAAAACAAAATCCGCGCCGCAATCAACGCACTTGAGTACTCTGTCCTGGAATTCCATCGAGAGAATGCTCCCTTCAGCCCAACACCCGCAGCTTTCACTTGCGGAGAGGAAGTTCCGCGGGAGTGAAAACGTTGCAGGTTGTACCATCCCCCCTCAAACTGCTTCCCTTGGGTTCGGCCGGCCATGCATGCCTGCATGGGATCTAGCTAAAGAAAAATCCCGACAACAATAATCAAATGCGTACTGCTCCAAAGTGGGAGTGGGCGGAAAGGGAAGAGGCCGCCTTCTGGGAGAAGGCGGCCCATGAACTAGTCCTGCTCTTTACGCGCCTTCTTCCGACTGCGCTTGCGAGCCAATGCTTCTTTCACGCGCTTCTTCTCGCCGGGCTTCAGGTAAAACGAGTGCCGCTTCACTTCCTTAATTATGTCTTCCTGCTGCACCTTACGCTTGAAGCGACGAAGCGCATTTTCGAGGGATTCTCCCTCTTGAAGTCTAACTTCTGCCAAACGGACTACACCCCCAAACTTGTCCAAAAGGACCGAATAGTTATTGCAAGGTTACAAGATCAAGTCAAGCGGAATGTCAAAAACGTTGGCAACACACTCAAATCGATGTTGCATCCTGCCATCAACCATTTCGTTAAAACGTTAACCGCAACGCCAACTGAACCTGTCTTGGTGCATAGGCGTTAGTGGCTTTCATAAAGTTTACAGGTTTTCGGTAGTACGCGGGGAAGTAATTGATTCCAATCATCTTTTCTTCTTGCGAAAACTGTCCGGCGGAATTCAGGAACCCGTCATCACTGACCTGCACACGCTCGTTATTTCGGTTAAATAGATTGAACGACTCGATCATCAGCTCGAGTTTGGTCTTATCGTGCGCAAACAAGCGCCGGGAGACCCTCATGTCGTTCGTCGCATAATCGGGGCCAACAAACGCATTTCGTCCATATCCGGGTAAACGGTCGTTCGAACTATTCTCATCGCGATTGGGATCACCACTGATGCGCGCCTCCACCGGTCTTCCGGTTCCATAAGTCAGCACGCCTGAAATTTTCCAATCATTAAAAATGATGCCAAGCAGATCGTGTTGACGTCCGAATGGTCTCGGTTCCGCGATCCACGAAAAGGCGAGTCGATGGCGCTGATCCGTTGTACTCGGGCCACGTTCCGAACTGGTGGAGTATGAATTCTGCACAGTCGCCGGACGCCCCGCGACAAGTGCGTCCTGCCCATCATCAACCGCATGTGCCCATGTGTAACCGAGTCGGAAGTAAAGTCCGCTGGTCATACGACGACGGATCGAGAGAGTCAACCCGTGATACACGCTCGAGCCGGCACTCTCGAACTGATTCACAGCCCCGAGTTCCGGCACGGGACGCCAAACAGGGTTGATGCACGGAGGAAAGGGACAAGAAAGGGTCTTCATGAACTGCCATGTAGAAAAGGAACTCACCGTGTAATACGAGTTCAGGAAGTTCTGCCCCGTGTCGTCATATACGGGATAGGAATAGTCAGTTGGTTCGGGTAAGTTCACGTCTCTTGCTCGAATCAAATCTTCTCCGTGAACGTAAAGATACGACGCGCCTGCAGCCAGACGGTGCGCCATCTCACGTTCGACCGTGAGACTGGCTTGTTGAACTTTCGGCGTTTTGAAGGTCGGCGAAAATGTGGAAACGTCGGTCGTGAGATATGGCGCAATCTCTGGAGGCGGTGCGCAGACCGTGGCGCCTGGCGCGCAGTTCACGACTGGGTTTGGATACTTGGGAAATGCGAGACGGTCCGCGGCGTCTGTATTGTCGAGAAATAAGTGAGTGGATGCGAGGCCGTTGTCTGTTGCAACCGTCGAGATATAGATCTGGGGAATCCGTGGATAAAACCAACCGTATCCGGCGCGGATCACAAGTGGACGTTCGTTACCGATCGAGTACGCCAATCCAATTCTGGGAGCCACATTGTTCTCGTCGCGTGGAACCTTTCCCGATGCTGGCCAGAGCGGGTTCGAAACGAGATCGCGGCTGCTGAACGTTTGCATGTCATACCGCACGCCCAGACTTAAGGCGAGTCGGCCACTTATGCGGACTGTATCCTGTAGAAATGTTGCGTATTCGTTGCTGTCGGGGTGCGAGATTGCTGAACCGAAATTCTGGATGTAATACCGCGGGACTTCATGAGCATAGGCTCGCAATGGAGTGACGTCCATGCCGTAGTGGTTTGGCTCGAACGTCCAGGGATCGACTCTAAGATCATCAAAGATGTATTCCCCGCCGAAGAGTGAAGGGAAGAAGTTATACGTCCGACTGAGCAGTACGTCGCCGCCTAGTTTCCACGAATGACGCGAACCCTCGAGACTCACTGTTTCCGTGATGTGCGTACGGTGCTCCCGGGTTTCGCGCGGAAGGATGGATGAACGTCCAAAGCCGTCTGTTACGTCGCGAACGCGCGTGAGCGTCTCTTGCGAGTTGCTTCTGGATAACTGCAGATCGCGCGAAAATTGCCCACGGAAATGACTCGTCATGCGGTACGAAAGGTGGCTGGTGAGCGAAATCGACGCGCTCTCGGTCGTGACATCCTCTTCGCCATTGTCACTGATCCCATATGTTGTAATCGGACTTGATGGGTCAAAGAACACGTTATTCTTCCCGTAATACCGAGAGGTGCTCAGGCGCGCGGATAGATAGTGCTTAGGAGTAAGCGAGAGGTCGGATTTGAGAAATCCGGTGTTGCCTAACAATTGGGAACGATAAGTTCCAGCGATCTGCGACAACTGGGTAGCGGAGGCAAAGACGAGATCCTTGTCAGAATCTTCGTAGTCTCCGTGTTCAAGCGGCTCCTGTCCCTTCTTGGGAGTTACCACAGAACTGCCATCCAAAAACCGAACAACAGTCGGGATATTAAAGATGTGCTGGTCGAAGCCGGCGAAAACGAACGCTTTGTTTCGCTTCAACGGCCCTCCGAACGTGCCGCCGAACTGATGCTGTCGGTCGGCTGGCTTGAAATCAACGAAAGGATGCTGTGCGTTCAATGCGCTATCGCGCAGGAAATAAAACCCAGTGCCGTGCCAGTGATTTGTGCCCGATTTGGTAACAACATTCACCACCCCACCGCCGGCTCGTCCAAGCTCCGCCCCATAAGAATTCGAAGAGACGCGGAACTCCTGGACTACCTCGTTGGAGAACTGATAAGGGGCTCGATATCGTCCCCGGGCTTGTGCGAAAAATCCATTGTTGTTGTCAGCGCCGTCTACCAGGTAGCTCGACTGGTATCCGCGTACTCCCCCAAAAGCAAGATCGCCATTCGATGAGGATGTCATGCCTCGCGGATCCTGCGTTACCCCAGGCATCAAAAGAGCAAGATCCGTGAACCGTCTTCCATTTACGGGAAGATCTGTGAGTGCGCGCTCGTCGAGAACTTCCGATACGGCACTGGGTTGGGTCTCCACGAGTGGTGGTGCCCCTGAAACGGTGACCGTTTCCTTGTTGCCAGCCAATCCAAGCCGCAACTCGAGATCGATGGCGCCCCCGACTTCCACATGGATCTGCGGCGCGACTTGCGGCGACATTCCATCGGTTTCTGCGCGCGCGGAATACTCGCCTGGTGTGAGCAACTCGAACCCAAATCGGCCATCTTCGTTCGTGGTTCTCGAAGCGACCATGCCGTTGCTTGTGTTGACCAAGGTGACGGAAGCACCGACGATTCGTTTTCCATCTGGATCGACAACACAGCCGCGGATCGCCCCTGTGGAGGCATCCTGCGCTCGCGAATCAGTTTTCAAGGAGAGTACGAAGACTAGCATTAAGAAGATGGGGAAAAACGCGAGCCGGCGCATGGGTCGTCCTTCATCCAGGAGGATTGGAGGAAGGGATCCGGGAGACCCGCAGATGTGGATATATCACGCACTAGGAACATGGAATGTGACGACGCGCACGCTGGTTGGGTTGGATGGGTAAGAGACAACTTATTTCTTGGCGTTCGCCAACGCGGTGCTTCTTGCGTGGTGCACTGATCGCCACGGTGCTTTGCGTGGCTCGCTCAATCCCCAAATCTCGCCACCGAGCGCGCTTTCGCTTTCGCCGCTTCTTCTTCGCGGTTCTTTGGCGGAGCATTCGTTTCAAGCGAACGCAGCAACCGCCAGGAGATCTCCGCAATCTCGTCCACAGCGGCCTGAAACGCTGCCTCATTCGGTTTCGATGGCTTGTTGAAACCAGTAATCTTCCGCACGAATTGCAAAGATGCCGCCTGCACCTCGTTTTCAGTCACCGGCGGCTCAAAATTAAAGAGCGTTTTGATGTTCCTGCACATGGCCGTACCTCTACCGATCGAACTGGACTTCTTAGTTAGAAAATACCAGATTCGCTCCGGCCGCCCCACCCATGCTTCATCGCAACCTGCGCGGCACCCACGCCCTCGAGCCGTTACGGCCGTAACGTTGCCGGGCTGTATGTCTGGCGATACGCTGACTTCTATCTCCTTTAACAGGTATGAGAAACGACGATTCCAATTCGCGCACCGCACTCATGACGCCTCTCGGCGTCACGTGTGATCTCTTGCACGCGGACTGCATCCGATGACCATTGGAACAACGCCCTTGCCAATCAAGACACGCCAGCGCAAGGTTCCTCGCTACAAGCTCGCTGTGCCGCTTGGACTTACCGTCTTGCGCTCCGGCATGCCTGACAAAATTCCGGGAAGCACGACCGAGATCGGCGAAGGCGGAATGGGCGTCGTGGTCGCCTCACGGCTGCTGTTAGGAGAGTCGGTCCGCGTGGAGTTTCTTCTTCCGCACACCACAACTCCGGTACACGCTACCGCGTTGGTTCGCTACCAACATGAACACCGCTGGGGTCTTCAGTTTCTGCGAATGCCCGATCAACAACACTCCATCATCCGTTACTGGACGCGCCGCGAAGCAGACGTTCTTTTAACCGGTCGACAGCCGAAACGCGCCCCGGCCAGCGTTCCTCCGGTCGAAGTGAAACCCGCCAGTGCGCCATTGGACATCGACGAGCCTGAAGATCCAAATCGTAAGCTCATCAAGCGGCGCATCGTGTCCGTCGCCGCTGGCATCATGCTCCTCGCATCACTCGTGGGATATTGGCGATGGCACCAAGGCTGGAAGGAATTGGAAGCCCAGGTCGCGGCCGCCGAGAGCGCAGCGGCGGCCACGCGCGTGCGGGTGCCATTCGACGTAATGCAGCAGCGCACCACCCACCAGGTTGTGCCGGAATATCCTGAAGACGCCCGGCAAGCCGGCGTGCAGGGAACCGTCGTTCTCGACGTGGTTGTGAATGCTGAAGGGAAGGTAACGCAAGTCAAGGCTGTGAGCGGACCCGAGGCGTTAGCTCCCGCCGCCAGCGAAGCGGTTCGTCGCTGGCGTTACGACCCGTATCGGGTGAACGGTCAGCCCGCCCCGGTGGATACGACCGTCGCCGTCGACTTCCGCCTGCCCGGTAAGTAAGCCTCCGATTTTCAGAAATCTTGTCAATACCCAGAAATTACACGAATCCGCGTAACTGGCTGCTTACACGCAAGATATAAATGTGAGCAACATGTCCCATTTTCCTATTGCTACATGATATTCTGAACTTAGAGATTAAAAAAAAGCGCGGCCTCCGGGCCGCGTTTTTATTTTGGGGAGTCGTTCTTTGAAATCAGCAGGCTTTCGCATTCGGAAACCCAAGGAGCGCGGCGAGTGGGCGGAATTGATGTTCATGGCCCGCGCCGCTGAAAAGGGCTTCAAACTCGCAAAACCTTGGGGAGACAGCGCTCCTTATGACGTCACCGTCGAGCGTGGCGGCGAATTCCTCCGGGTTCAGGTCAAGTCGACTATGTGCGAGGCTCATCCGAAGAAGCCGCATCATCAACGCGGGGTTTTTGTGGCCAACATGCGACACATCAGCATCCAGCGATACCGAGCCTCAGATTTCGACTACCTCGCCGTGTATGTCATCCCTCGAAACGTCTGGTACATCATCCCTTCAGAAGTCGCCACCAGGAAAGGCGCGATTCGCGTAGCCCCCGGCAATCCCAGGAACCAGTATGAGCGCTTTCGTGAGGCCTGGCGCCTGCTGCGCAATCACGAGCCCTCCAGAAAACAGAGAGGCGGTATCACCATGGCTGGCGCGATTTTACATTCGGGCTTTTGAGCGCCCACCGGGTGGTTGGTGTAATTGCGATTTTTCGCCAATCGCTGCTGTAGGGTAGGAGTATGACAAAACCCTTGTTCACCGACGAAACACTTGTCAGCGATGAGGTGCTCAACGTCATCGTACATCTTCCGACAAAGAGCCTGACCTCCGTTGCTACGAACGAATTTTTCAAGCGGCTAAGCGATGCGGATTTCATGCGCCTCGCCGTTCTGCTGGCTCAAAAAGGATACGAAGAAGGAGGATGCCCGATTGGCGGCGTCATCATTAGCAATGAGACACGCCAGATTCTCGGGAAAGGTCACAACACCCTGGTGCAGGAAAACCACCCTTACAATCACGGCGAAACCGCCGCCATCCGCGATGCCGGACGCAAGGATTTCAGCCAGACCACGATTTTTACGACTCTCAGCCCCTGTGACGTCTGCGCTGCGCTAATTTACATGCGTCAGTTCAACCGAGTTGTCGTGGGCGACATCACTAACGCCTCGGGCAACGAACAAATGCTCCGAGCCAAAAGCGTCCGTGTGGATATCCTCGAAGATCCGCAAGGCATTCAACTCTACGCGAAATATCGCCGCGAGAAGCCAGATCAGGACAAGGAGGACTGGAAGGGCTTGGCCGAGGTGCGCAAAGCCCGAAAAGGGTTCTGACCGAAATGGCGATTTTTCGCCAATCGCCTGGCGAATCCGTTCAACCGCGCGCTGAGCATCCGCTCACACTTGGCTACCTTATTCTGGTCCTGAAATATATGCGGCACTGCACCGCGACTGTGGGGTCCTGGTGAACGGTCGCACCAGGTGATCTTCCACCCAGACGTCACGGGGGCATAGAGGTCCTTCGACGCAATGCACCTAGTCAAATCCTGTGATAGTGTTGGTGACCTTCCGCGCGGCACGCGCCCCTCCCGAGTTGCTGTGTGCAGCGGATAGAGCGGTTCTCCAAGCGTTTAGCGGAGGGTCATCATGGCAAGCAAGGGTTTGTGGGACTGTCTTTTTACCCTGGGTTTTCTTTTCGCGCTTCCTTTATCCAGTCAGTCGCAGATCTTCAAACTTCCTCCAGTACTTTACCAATCTGGTGGAAGATCAGCTCGATCCCTTGCGGTGGCGGACGTTAACAAAGATGGAATCCCAGACGTGATTGTCGCCAATGGAAGCACAGTGGGTAGCGGTGGGGTGGGAGTGCTGTTCGGCATCGGTGGCGGAACTTTTAAGTCCGCACAAACCTACCCCGTGCTCTTTGAGGGAGCTGATGCTGTCGCTGTTGCAGACTTGAATGGTGATGGCTGGCCAGACCTGGTGGTGGGCAGCAATGGTGGTGTGTCCGACCCAACGCCGAGTCTGAGCGTGCTGTTAAATAAAGGAGACGGAACGTTCAAAGCTGCTATCGGGTATTCCGCGGGGTTCGATATTCGTTCCGTAGCCATCGCGGATGTTAATGGAGATGGCAAACCAGATGTGATTGCGCTTGACCAAGCAGATAGGCACTTCATCCATAGTGCGGTAGCGGTGTTGTTGGGAAACGGCGATGGGACGTTCGACGACGCCGTGACTTACGAACTGCTTGGCGGAACGAATGCGCTGTCTCTGGCAACGGCGGACTTAAACGGAGATGGCAAACCAGACCTGGTGCTGACGGATGCCGATGACAAAGGAAACGGTATCATCGAGGTGTTGTTAAACGAGGGCGATGGTAGGTTTCCAACGCGAGTGAAGTATCTATCGGGCGTTTTTGGTAGCTCCGTAACCCTGGAAGATGTGAATGGTAATGGCAAACCTGACGCGATCGTGGCTAGCGCAACTGGCTCAGTCGCCATCCTGTCCGGGAACGGCAATGGGACTTTTAGCAAGGCAGTACTCTATCCCACAGGATTAGCAGGAAATCTCACGTCCGTTGCCATAGGAGATCTTAATGGGGATGGTACACCGGACTTGGTAATTTCCGGCCCGCTCGAGTTCCGCCCTCAGAACGGCAAGGTAGCAGTTCTGATAAACAACGGGGGTGGAACTTTCAAGGCCCCGATCATATATGGTACGGGCGGGCTAAACGCATATTCTGTGGCTGTCGCAAATCTGAATCGGGATCTTAAGCCCGACCTCGTGGTGGCTGACGAGTGTGACGGCTATATCACTAGCTGCCCAGCGGGAGGCGGAGTTGCCGTGCTCCTGGGCGTGCCCGCTAGAACAACGACAACGCTTATGACTTCGGGCAGCCCATCCCTGCATGGCCAACAGGTGACTTTCACCGCTACCATTATCGCGGCCTACGGTCCAATCCCAAATGGCATCAAAGTCACGTTCTACAACAATGGCACTCGGATTGGGACAGCTAAGACGATGAATGGCGCAGCCAGGTTCACAACAACTGCACTGGCCGTCGGGACTCACACAATTAGAGCAAGTTTTCCGAGCAGCCCGTTCTTCAAAGCGAGTTCCGCCACCGTCTCACAAGTAGTGAATTAGCCAGAGAGCCGGTGCCAAGCTGCGTTGACTCGTCCTTAACAACACGGTCAGGGTTGCATCCCAGAACTGTTGTTGACAGGCGTTCTCACAAGCTTGCGCCGTTTGTTCGCCAAAATCCGGGTCAATGAGTGTAATGGCGATTTATCGTCAACATCGAGCGTCAGCACTACCCTAGGGAACGGTAGCCGACGTCTATAGTGGTGCGAGCTTTGTCTGGTCGAGGAGCGAATGGTCGTATCCAAGATCGATTGGGTGGTGATGTGGAAGCTATTCCATTATCAATTCTCGTTCATTTGTTTGTGTGTCGGTATCCCAATCAGGTTTGTTCTAGCGCGGAGGGGCAAGACAATTCCGGCGAACACGGCGGGTTCTTACGCCGTTGCTTCTAGCATTGTGGCCTCGATTCTCTGTACTTGGTTCCCGGTTATCCCGCTGACCGGCGGTGCAATACTTATTAGTCTTGCTGGACATGTTGCTAGCGAATCTACTCTGACCACCGTGCCGATGGTTGCCGTGTTGATGGGCGTCGAAACGGCGCTCGTCGACGCCATATTTGTTCGGGTTTTACTGAAAGGCTCTGGTCGTTTGGGGTTCAGGGCGGTGCTGGTCGCAAACGTGCTGAGCGCGAGCATTGCGCTCGCGCTTGGACTAGCTTGGGCATACCGTCATATGCCGCTCTTCCTCGCCGCGTGGGATGACTGTCGTTAACAGGCGATTACACCAACTACTCGGGAAAATGGGTGTCCGGGGCAAAGTAGTTGGTGAAATGGCGATGTTTCAATAGTCGGGCTGGCACATTCAACAACAACTCAGTCGAACCGATAATCAATTAGCTGACGCCCCTCGTTACTCGATAGCAAATACGGCGTAAACCGTGGTCTTCTCATTGATCTGCTCAGGGAGAAGCTTGATGATCTTTGGAGGAAGAGGCGTTCCGATCACACTCGAAACAGACGCCGTGCTGGTGTTGAGGCCGCTAAAGAAGGGCCAATTGGAAGGGCGGATTGGAGCGGCGTTACTGGCGTAAACCAGTGCGCCGAGTTTGGTTCCCAATCCTAAAGCCATGGAATCGGCCACAGCGCGCGCCTTCCCTAATGCGTTCTTGCTGGCCTCGGCTTGCAGCCTGGTTCGATCCACGACATCCCACGCCACGTCGCTTAGTTCGGTTGCTCCGGCCTGCATGGCGATTGCGACAGCGCCTTCAGCATCTTTGACGGGAACGGTAACCTTCCAGCGCAGCTCGGCCTCGAAAACTCTGTTTGCCTTCCAATCGGCGGGCCAGTTTGGTTCCGCCTCGACGTGGGAGAGCGAAGTCTTGTCGGTGCGGATCATTTCATTCTTTACACCCGCCCGAAGGAGCGCGGCGACCACCTTGTCGGAGACTGTTGCGGTCTCATCGTAGAGGGCGTCTTTTGTTGGGCTCCATGCGTGGTAGCCCAGCGTGAGAATAGCGATTTCAGGCTCTGCCTTGGCTTCGCCCTCTGAGGTTACGTAGATGGTCTTATTGTCACGGCTAACCTGTATCGTCTGCGCCGAAGCGGCCAGACCAAGCGTCACAAGGCTCGACATGAGAACAAGCGCGAAGCGTGCCATTGAATCCTTTCAATTTGAATGGACAGAACTCTACCCTGAAATCGTGACAGGTTCTAGAGTGTTTGGATGGATGGTGAAAACAGGCGATTTCACCAGTTTGCGCCGTTTGTTCGCCAAAATCCGGGTTAATGAGTGAAATGGCGATTTTCAACAGTTAGCAGTTTGCCCTAGCAGAGGTGGAATTGACGAAGCTCACTTCCTGATTTCAATCACAAGCAATTCGAGGTTCGCTTTGCCAATATTCCGCAGTAGATAGGGATCTTCGCTCTGCATCAACATCACTGAGCCGTCGGAAATATTGATGTTGTTAGGCGGTGACTTTTTCTCGTTGATGACCTCGCCGTCGTTCCTGCCCACGATCAGGACTTCGCCACCCACGATTGTTTGTGAATCCAATGATGCTCCGGGCGCGAGTCTAAACTGCGTGACGAATAAGGCCGAACGGTAATCGTCCGGTGAGTCGGTAGTCTTGCTTGGGGTCGCGTATAGGCGACGTCCAAGTCCAGACATCCAGTTGCAACCCATGGTGCCCGAAGCGGCTACCGTGCACGAACCACTAGACGTCGGCAGGACTTGGGCTGGGGCAGTAAAGCCGTTGAGCACGGCAAATAGACAGAATACTGGCAAGTATCGCATGGCATCGCCTCTCGACTTATTGCTGCTAGAGAAGTCTATACGCCTATTGAAACTGATGGCCAGATCTGCGAAGCGCTGGTAACTGTTGTTAACAGGCGATTACACCAACTACTCCCTCAGACTACTATGACCAAGGGTCAACTGGTGTAATGGCGATGTTTCACCAGTTGACGACCTCCGCTGGGCTCCAATCAGCACTGGACGCTTTTCCCGCTCTGGGTGTCTATTGGAATGTGGAATGGCAACGTCTAGCGCGAACCGTGCTGTCTAGCGGCGGGGTTGTTTGTCTCATTGCGAGCGCTGCATGGGGCTACGCCCTCTATATAAGGACCTCGGCAGCACACCTGGTCAAAGATTTGTCCAGCTTAGCAGTTGACCAGTCATCCTACAGCGATGTCCGGGCACTAGCTCACAAGTATCGATATTTTGTCCCAAAGAAACCGTCGGGATTCCCGCCTAGTCTCGTTCCCGGAACTTGTACTCCAAAAGACTGTCTTGTCGTGTTTAACATCGACAATTCTGTGCTGGCCAAACTTCATCTGGCAGACCGAGCACTTCTGAGCGCCGGAGTGCAAGTCGTGGACGCACGCGTTACGAGGATAGATGTGGCACTTTGGGGTGGCCCCAAAGGCGTGAACGCTGGCATTCTCTCCTACACGGAGCACTGCGATCCGCGCTTCCAGAGGGAGCCCTACGGCTTCCCAGCAACTATCGGTAAGCCATATTTGGCCGTGAATTTGTGTCCAGGGGTGACAGTTGAACAAAAGAGCCATGCCTTCGAGTTCAGCACCCAATGCCTAGTCCACCGCGGCGAATGCGGGAAACCATGCGACTATCTCCCATCCGCATGGAAGGACTTTGAGAAAACCCTCGATAAGCAAACACTGGAGTTCTATGCCAAAAAAAAAATAAGATGAACTGTGACTAGCTACGTCCCGACATTGGCGTTAACAGGCGATTACATCAACTACTTAGGAAAGATACTCTCAGCAGATAAACCCGGTGCCACAGATTCAAGCCCTAATACGTGCCACTAACCCGGAACTCTGCCGACAAGTCCAACTCTCCGCGCTTCTCGAAAGGACGACGCTAGCCTGAATCACTTCTTTACCACAATCCCCAATTCCCGCAACTGCC